>JGI12109J20283_11134991_pt1 | contig 10323 bp, 10 predicted proteins | sample ElkSlonscriptome_12_FD_20283 | JGI IMG/M metagenome (IMG submission 20283) | reverse complement strand
GCGCAAAATGCAATATAATTCGCGGCCCCAAGGAATACTTGAAGCCTCCAGTGCCGGCTTAGCTCAGGTGGTAGAGCGGCTGATTTGTAATCAGTAGGTCGGGAGTTCGAATCTCTCAGCCGGCACCATTTTGAACCACCCTTGATATTCTCATTTGGCTACTTCAGTTACGAGTTGCACTGATTCGAACTCCCGACAATCAACAATTGAGTTCGACTTGCGCGCTTATTGCGCAATCGCTGGAGCGGTAGCGACAGCCCGCGCAGCAATCTCTCAGCCGGCACCATTCTTTTTAGCTTTCTTATCTCTGATTCACGATGCAAATTTGATCATGCTGCTTTGCTTGGCGAGGTTTGGTTCGCCAACTGATTGAAATAATTCAACGTCAGATCAATCTGCTCGTTTGCGCTTTCTGCGCGATTGACCACGGCGCGAAAATTGGCGTTTTCCGGGCGGTCCTTGGCGTACCAGCCCAGGTGCTTGCGGGCGATACGCACGCCGGCTTGTTCGCCGTAGAAATCATGCAAGGCCTCGAGGTGGCCGATGAGGATGTCGCGGATCTCGTCCAGGCGGGGCTCCGGGAGCTTCTGGCCGGTTTCGAGATAGTGAGTGATCTCGCGGAAGATCCGGGGGCGTCCTTGCGCTGCGCGGCCGATCAGCAGACCGTCGGCGCCCGTGTGGTCGAGGACGGCTTTGGCTTTTTCCGGGGTGTCGACGTCGCCGTTGGCCCAGATCGGGATGCTGAGATCCTGCTTGATTCGGGCGATCGTGTCGTACTCGGCCTGGCCGCCGTATTTCTGGTCGCGGGTGCGGCCGTGGATGGCCAGGGCCTGGATGCCGGCCTGCTCGGCGATGCGGGCGATGATCGGGGCGTTCTTCTGGTCGGCGGCCCAGCCCGTGCGGATCTTCAGGGTCACGGGCACGTCGACGGCAGCGACCACGGCCTTCAGGATGGCCTCAACCAGGGCTTCGTCCTGCATCAGGGCCGAGCCGGCCCAGGCCTTGCAGACTTTCTTGGCCGGGCAGCCCATGTTGATGTCGATCAGGTCGGCACCCAGCTCAACGTTGTGGCAAGCGGCTTCGGCGAGACGCTCGGGGATCGTGCCGGCAATCTGCACGCTGATCGGCTCAGGCTCGCCGACGTGGTCCATTCGCTGGCGCGATTTGCGCGTGTGCCAGAGTTTGGGGTCCGAGGTGGTCATCTCGGTGGTGGCCAGGCCCGCGCCCATGCGTTTGCACAGTAGTCGAAACGGTTTATCAGTCACGCCGGCCATCGGTGCCAGGCCGATATTGGGCGTGATTTGATGCGGGCCGATCTGCATGGCTTACCCGGCTTGTTGGCCGTACCAGTTACCCATGATCGAGTAGAGTTCGTCCAGTCCCTGGCCGTTGCTGGCCGAGAAGGTCTGCACGCCAATGTCTTCGTGGACCATGCGGCGCACTTTTATCAGTTGTTCTTTTTGTTTGCCCCGCCCCAGTTTATCGGCTTTGGTCAACACCAGGTGCAGGCCCAGGCCACGTTGCCCTGCCCAATCGATCAGCTCGATATCCTGATCTTTCATCGGATGTCTGATATCCATCACGACCACCAGCCCCAGCAAGGCCTGTCGGCGATCAAGATAGGCCTGTATCAGGCCATGCCAATGGCGCTTGAGGTCACCGCCAACCTTGGCGTAGCCGTAGCCGGGCAAGTCGACCAAATGGCGATCGTCATCAAGTTTGAAAAACACCAGCTGTCGAGTACGCCCGGGTGTGCGGCTGGTGCGTGCCAGGGCATTCTGTCGGCACATCCGATTGATCAGGCTGGACTTGCCTGCGTTTGATCGCCCGGCAATTGCCACTTCTATGCCAGTATCAGGGCGCAGTTGTGACAGGCTGTGGACACTATCAAGGTAGACTGCTTGATGAAGCAGGGACTTATTTGCACTCACGGGCTGGCGCGCTCGGCAGGTTGCAGCGATAATGTGTTGGATAATATCAGGTTAACTTTTGCAAGGTAATACGGAGTTCGAAGCAATGATGGCTCGTTTGATTTTGATGCTAGTAATGATTTTCCCACTGGCGGTGCTGGCTGCCGGTGATCCAGAGGCCGGGGAAGCCAAATCTGCGGTCTGTGCAGCTTGCCATGGGGCGGACGGCAATAGCCAAGTCGCGATCTGGCCCAAGATTGCAGGCCAACATCCTGAGTACCTGGCTCGCCAAACGCGTATGGTCCGAGACCAACAACGTGAGGTGGCTCAAATGTACCCGATGGTTATGAATTTGAGCGACCAGGATATCGACGACCTTGCAGCCTACTACGCTGCTCAAACGCTGCAGCCAGGTGTAGCTGATGAAGCGCTGATTGAGCTTGGACAAAAAATCTATCAGGCAGGCAACAGTGAAACAGGCGTGCCGGCGTGTTCCGCCTGCCATGGCCCGGCTGGCACTGGCATTCTTGGTGCTCAGTATCCGGTGCTGCAGGCGCAGCATGCCGACTACACAAGCAGCCGATTAACGCGCTATCGCAATGGTGAAACAAACGGCGATGACGACCCTTACAGTAAAATCATGGTCGGGGTTGCGTCCAACTTGAGCGATGAGGAGATTGAAGCGGTAAGTTCCTACATCGAGGGATTACACCGCGCGGAATAGACGGCCAGAGGGAACTGAGCGGCAAGCCGCTGGTCTGTATCTGACGACTACTCTTTAACTATACTGGACGACATCATGGTTCGAATTATTCTTGTTGGAGCGTTGCTGGCGATGATTTCTGGCATTGCGCATGCACAGCCGTTTGAAGAAGGCACGCACTATCAGCGCATCGAAGGGCCGTCCGTCGCCATTGAAGATCGCGTTGAAGTGGTCGAAGCGTTTGCCTATCCCTGTGGTGCCTGCCGCAATTTTCTTCCATACATTACAAGTTGGGAAGAAGAGCTGCCTGATTTTATTGATTTCAAACGCCGACCAGTGCCGCTGCAGCAAGGCTGGGAGCTATTCGTGCTGGGCTACTACACCGCACAGGTAATGGGCCTGGATACTCACGACGTCCATCCAGCCCTGTTCCGTGCTGTCCACGACGAGCGTCGTCGCATTCGAAATCTTGAAGATCTGGCCGAAATCTACGCCGAGAACAGCGACAGTACCTCGGAGACCTTCGTCAGTACTGCGGGCTCATTTGCGGTCGATTCCTATATTCGAAAAAATCGTTCTGACCTGGTTCGCTTCGGCGTTCGGTCTACGCCAACCATGATCGTCCAGGGCAAGTGGCGCATAAGCCCTAACGCCTTCGAGTCTTACGACCAAATGCTTGCTGCTGTCGATTTTCTGGTCGCGCAGGAGGCCGAAGCGCTTGGTTTGGGGATCGAGGTTGTCGAATCCTCAGGTGCAGAGCCTCAAACCTCGACTACGGCTGAATCTGACTAATCGCAGTCAGGCGGTAGCGGCACCTGAAATTACGCAATGAATGCCGGTTCTCAGCGGCTCAGGCTGCTGAGCTACAACATTCAGGCTGGAACGACCACTGGCAATTATCGCGAGTACGTGACCCATAGCTGGCGTCAGGTGCTGCCCAACAATCAGCGCATCGCAAATCTTGACGCGATTGCTGATCTGGTCGCCGACTATGACATCGTGGCCCTCCAGGAGGTCGATGTGGGCAGCCTGCGTTCAGGCTTCCTCAACCAAGCCAAATATCTGGCGACCCACGCGTCTTTCCCTCACTGGCATCATCAGGGAAATCGCAAAGTCGGCATGCTGGCTCATGCTGGCAACGGGCTTTTGAGCCGAATAAAACCCACCATTATCGAAGAACATAAACTGCCGGGCGCGATTCGTGGGCGCGGTGCGATGGTGGTGAGCTTTGGCACTGGCGACAGTGCGCTGTGGCTGGTGGTATTGCATTTGGCATTGGGCCGCAGAGCGCGTTCTCAGCAATTTGATTACGTTGCTGATCTTGTCCGCGATTATCCTAACGTGGTGGTGATGGGTGATCTAAACACCGGGCCTGCTTCGCGTGAGTTAAGGCAATTCTGCGACCGCGCGGGTCTGATACTCCCGGCACCCGTGATTCCAACCTTCCCCTCCTGGGAGCCCAAGCGCGCGATCGATCATATTCTGGTGTCGCCACACATGGACATTACTAAAATTGACGCTCTGCCGGTAGAGTTTTCTGACCATCGTCCCCTGGCCATGAGCCTGAATTTGAATCTGGCCGATGTTCCCTAAGCTGTCGTCCAAGCTGAAATCTTTCGGGCAGACGGCGAGCGGTGCCACGGCCAGCCTGCCCGTAACCCCACTCCCCGCTGAGCGCTTTTCACTTAAACCAGCAGTCTGGACAAATGCCGACTTTTCTGGGTAATCAGGAAACGTTTACTGCGTCGGCGAGGTCGCATACTTACAGCGCCATCCGAAATGCAACGAGAATCAGGAAAACGCCGAAGATTCGGCTCAAGATGCGCGCTGGAAGTCGATGCCCAAGGGCCACGCCGAGCGGTGCGCTGGCCGCGCCGGCCAAACCAATCAAAAGGGCCGCCGGCCAGTGCACGTGTCCGATCAGGCCGCGATAAAGGTCTGCAAGCTGGTCTGGGGAATTTGAACTGAGCGGCGGCAATTCAGGCGTAATCAACATGAAGGTCAAGGCACCGCCCAGGCCGATCAGCCAGCCGCAGGTAGAAGCCATAGCAACGGCATTGACCATTGGATAGCCGTTCCAGCGCAGATAAGGGACGTTGAAACTGCCACCGCCGATCCCGATCATTGCCGAGACCGTGCCATTGAGCGGTCCGAATAGCCACCAGAGCCGTGGGAAAGGCGATTGCCGTTTAGATTGATTTTTGGTATCAGGTTCAATCGCCAACAGCATGCGCACGCCGATCAAGCCCACGATGGCGGCAAATACCAGAGCCAGCTGTTCGCCGCTCAGCCAGATCGCCAAACCGGCACCAAACACGGCACCAACTGCAAGGGCTGGAGCCAATCGGACAATAACCTCTTTTGCGATGACTTGCCGACGCGCATGGAACACGACGGCACTGGCCGATGTCAGCACCATTGAGGCCAGAGAGCTCGCCACTGCGATGCTAATAGCAAGGTCAACAGTGAAGCCCTGTTGGATTAAAAACCAGCTCATGGCCGGTACAATCACCAGGCCGCCGCCGATGCCGAGCAGGCCGGCCAAGATTCCGGCCAGGCAGCCTAGACTCAAGAGCAGAAAAAACAAAAAGATCACTTGTCGAAACGCGCGTTCGGACGCATCATGAACAGGCCTGTTGTGGTCAGAAAAAAGCGTATTTGGAGTATGGCAGTTTTATGATTGAATCATCGGCCAAAAGAGCAAAACTGACAGTTGGGTTTGCTCTGTTTTGCCTGGCGCTGTCGGTCTTGGCTGGCATGGTTCAAGTACCAGCACAAGCACAGAGCATGAATCGTGACGCCGAGCGCGAGCGATTCCGGGAAGGATGGGCCGCAGCCGCGCGTGCTGACCAGCCCGCTACGCTGGCCGCAATTCAGGATCTCGACAGCTACCCACTGCGGCCTTACCTTGAGTTTGAACTGATCCGTCAGCGACTGGATCAAGTACCAGAGTCGGTCATGGACCAGTTCCTGGCGCGCTACCGTGATTGGTCGTTTGCGGCCGCGCTTGAGCGTCGCTGGTTGCGCGTGCTCGCCCGTAGCGGTGATTATCAGGCGCTGAGACGCCACGCCGGTGACAGTCAGGATGCAATTGTGCTCTGTCATCTGGCCCGCGCGGACCTTGAGGCTGGTCGAACAACTGGTCTGGCCGAACGAGTCAGTGCACTGTGGACAGTTGGCGTTTCGCAGCCCGACGACTGCGACCCGGTCTTTAACTGGTGGCGACGAAACAATCAGCTCACTCCAGATCGCGCCTGGCAGCGATTCCATCTAGCGCTAGACGCGGGCAATCTCGGGCTGGCCCGTTATTTGCGTCGCTATCTGGACGCCGATCGTGAGTACTGGGCCAAGCATTGGTTGGATCTAAATCAACGTCCATGGCCGACGCTGTCCAAAGCGCGCCATTGGATCGACCACCCGCAGGCGCGGCTGATGATATCAAGCACGCTCCGTCGGCTTGCCGCCAGCGACTGGTCAGACACGCGTGATCGCTGGCAGCAGCTCGAAGCGCATTTCAGTTGGAGCGCCGATGAGCGCGCTCGAATCAACGCGCGAATCGCACTTTTTCAGGCCGTCGCCATGGATCTTGATGCGGTGGCGGCGATCGATGCGCTTGAACCAGAGCTCAGGACACAGCAACTGCTTGAGTGGCGCGCACGAGTCGGCATGGCGCACGGCGAATGGGCAACTGTACTTGAGTCGATCGAGGCAATGGACTTGCGTGAGCAGGCAAGAAGCCGCTGGCGCTACTGGCGCGGTCGGGCGCTGGCCGGCCTGCAGCGCCCTGATGCCTTGTTGGCCTTTGCCAGTTTGTCAGCCGAGGCCTCTTATTACGGATTTTTAGCCGCCAAGGCGACCGGGCAAGACCTGCGGGTGTGTAATCAGGATCTGGTCGCTGATCCCGATAGTCAGGCCCGACTTTTGCGTGACCTCCGCTTTGAGCGTGCGCTGGAGCTGGATCAGGTCGGTCTGGCCTGGCACGCACGCTGGACNTGGTCACGCGCGTCGCGTCAACTGAACCGTGAAGATCTTCACCAGGCGGCTCTCTTGGCGGCAGAGCAGGGCTGGCACGACCGAGTCATCTCCGCGCTTGGCAACGCCGGAACACTGTCCGCGTATAACCTACGATTCCCACTGCTGGAGCAACGCAAAGTCTTCGACGAGGCCAGTCGTTATGATGTCGACCCTGCTCTCGTTTACGGCTTGATGCGGGCCGAATCGGCGATGCAGACTGATGCCTTCTCGCCGGCCGGCGCGCGCGGGCTGCTGCAGTTGATGCCGGGCACCGCCAAGCTGGTCGCCGATCGCAATGGCTTGCCGTATTCGGGTCGATCTGATCTGATGAAACCGGCGGTCAATATTCCGCTGGGCGTGGCTCATCTGGGTGAATTGCAAGATAAATTCGATGGCCAATGGATCCACGTTGCGGCTGCCTACAACGCTGGAGCGGGTGCGGTGGAGCGCTGGCTGGACAGTCGCCCGCTGACTGATCACGACATTTGGCTCGAAACCTTGCCATTTTACGAAACTCGTGACTACGTGCCGCGCGTGCTGGCGTTTGCAACGTTGTACGAATGGCGGCTCGGTCAACGCCCTGAAGTTCTGGCCGATCATATTCGTCCTTGGGTCTCGCCAACGCCGCCGGACTTTAGCTGCCCGCCATGACGAGTAAACTAGACGCAGTATTCAGCTGGTCTTTGGGAAGAAACACATCATGAAGATTTTTATTGTTGGGGGGTCCGGTTTTGTTGGCGGTCATCTTGCGCGTCGCCTGGCCGAGGATGATCATCAAATCACGATTGCAACGCGCTACGCGCCCGGTGCGCGCGACTTGGGAGTGATCCCGGGCGTCAGGCTGGCCCAAGTCAACCCTTACGATCTCGACGCCCTCACTCAAGCGCTGGAGGGTCATGATGTCGTTATTAACTTGGTCGGCATTCTGAACGAGCGCGGTTTCGGTGGCGGCGGCTTTCGGCGTGCCCACGTCGAGCTGGTCGAAAAATTGATCATCGCCTGCGAGGCTGCACGCGTGAGTCGGTTTGTGCACATGAGTGCGCTCAATGCAGGGCAGGGCGAGAGCTATTATTTGATTACCCGTGGTCAAGCTGAAGAACTGGTGATGGCGTCCTCGCAGAATGGTCAACTACAGACCACGATCTTTCGGCCTTCGACCATCTTTGGTCCGGACGACAGTTTTCTCAACCGCTTTGCTGACCTGCTCAAGATTTCGCCGCTGCTGCCGCTGGCCCGGCCCGATGCAAAATTTGCTCCAGTCTATGTCGGTGATGTGGTTGAAGCCTTTGCCCGAGCTCTGCAGACTGACGACAGCCACGGCCAAGTCTACGAGCTGTGTGGATCAGAAATCTGGAGCCTGAAGTCGCTGGTCAAGTGGGTGCGCGACCAGTTGGGTCTGACGCGAGTGGTCATCGGCTTGCCCGACGCGGTCGGTTGGGCGCAAGGTAGGGCGTTTGATTTCGTCCCTGGGAAACCGTTTTCAAGCGACAACTACAAGTCGCTGAAGATTGACAGCGTATGTTCTGAAAATGGATTCGCTGAGCTTGATATTGAGCCCTGGGGAATGTCAGAAAAAGCACCGAGCTGGTTGGGGGCCCAGGGGCGTCAGGCGCGCTACCAGCGCTACCGGCGGGCCGCCCGTCGTGATCGTAATTGAGAAAGGCCTCAGTAGTAATCGCAAGAGTAGCAATCACTTGAAGAGCCTCAGTGATCTGACGATCTATCAAGTCGGTGGTTCGGTCCGCGACCAGTTGCTCGACCTGCCGTCGCCCGATCGCGACTATGTCGTCGTCGGTGCCAGCCCAGAAGACATGCTTGAGCGCGGATTCAAGCCCGTAGGCCGTGACTTTCCGGTCTTCCTGCACCCCGAAACCAAAGAAGAATATGCGCTGGCCCGCACCGAACGGAAGTCCGGCCACGGCTATCGTGGCTTTGTGTTTCACGCCGGTCCAGAGGTCACACTGGAACAAGACTTGCTGCGGCGCGATCTAACGGTAAATTCGATGGCGCTGAGTGACGAAGGTCATCTGATTGATCCCTTCGACGGCCGTCTCGATCTTGTTAATCGCCGCCTGCGCCACGTCTCAGATGCCTTTAGCGAAGACCCGCTGCGCGTGTTGCGCCTGGCCCGATTTGCAACGCGTTTTGCTGATTTTCAAATCGCGCCAGCCACCCTTGATCTATGCCGGTCAATGGTCGGCGCCGGTGAGCTGGAGCACCTGGTGCCGGAACGCATCTGGCAAGAAACCCGGCGGGCCCTGATGTTCGATTCGCCCTCTAGATACATCGACGTGTTGCGCGAGGTCGGGGCCTTGGCCGTCGTATTGCCAGAGGTTGATGCTCTGTTCGGCGTACCCCAGACAGCCAAATATCATCCAGAAATCGACAGCGGCGTGCATACTTTAATGGTGTTGGATCGGGCCGCCGAGCTGGACGCGCCACTTTCCGTGCGATTCGCCTGCCTGATGCATGACCTGGGAAAAGCGCTCACACCCGTTGATGAACTCCCGTCGCATCGCGGTCACGAGCATCGCGGCCTCAAGCCCATCGCCGAGGTCTGTACACGCTTGAGCGTGCCGAACGACTGTCGTGATCTTGCGCTGCTGGTCGGCGAATTCCATTTGCACGCTCACCGCGCACTGGAGCTCAAACCCTCCACCGTGCTTAAGCTGTTCAGTCGGCTCGATGTCTTTCGCAAACCACAGCGACTGGAACTATTTCTGCTCGCAACCCAAGCAGATCTGCAGGGGCGTCTGGGCCGCGAGCGAGATGACTACCCCCAAGCTGATTATCTCCGCGCCTGTTTTGCTGCAGCTGAGGCCGTTGATGCCAAGCCCTTCGTTGAGCAAGGATTGAAAGGGCAAGCCATTGCTCAAGCCATGAACCGAGAACGCAGTCGTCAAATCGCACAAGTAAAAGCCACCTTCAAGCCAGAACCAAACTGAGCCCATCACGGCGCACTTTTATCCTCCGCTGGCCGCCGCAACAGCCAATTCAGGATCTTACGCCGGGCTTGAAAGACCCCTACCCCAAGGACTGCAGCAACCCCCAAAACACGCCCTCAGTGGCCACCGCAGCGACCGTGACCAGTATGACCAGCGTGCTGCGCGAAACGTCCATCACGATGCCGAGCCCGAATGCGATCCAGCACGCCATACAAATCGACCGGGCCCCAACAAGCAGCCAGCGCTGAGCTCCGATATGCCAACCGTCTGGATGCTGGTTCTGTGTCGTCGACGTCAGGATATCGACAGCATCAATACGACAACGCAGGTGTATCCTCAACTGCGCATGGCAAAGTTGAACGACAGCCTGCGTGATCTCCGGCTGGCCACCCTGTTGCTGGCGCATCGGCTTGGCCAGAGCAGACAGCGCGAGTATCGCAACTTGCTCGGTTTGTTCGACGACTGAACCCCAATATTAGGGTGTAGTTGCCAGTTGAATTGATGGAGTCGTGGTCCATGTTGAGAGGATTTATCGTGGTTTTTCTCGCGCTGATACTGGTTGCCTGCGCAGTGACAGAGCCCCGCCTATCCGAAGCGGTCGAGGCTGCGCCGCAGTCATCCAACGCTGTAGCCTTCGCCGCCGCGTGTAGTCGATGGGATAACTGGGATAAACCAGCGCCACCGTTCCGGGTGTTCGGCGACACCTATCACGTCGGAACGTGCGGTATTACGTCGCTTTTGATTGTTGGTG
>JGI12109J20283_10218642_pt1 | contig 10325 bp, 7 predicted proteins | sample ElkSlonscriptome_12_FD_20283 | JGI IMG/M metagenome (IMG submission 20283) | reverse complement strand
CGTGGTGATCGGCGGCAGCTTTGGCGCGGGCAATTACGGCATGGCGGGCCGCGCTTACAGCCCGCGCTTCCTGTTCACCTGGCCCAATGCGCGCATTTCCGTGATGGGCGGCGAGCAGGCGGCGAGCGTGCTCGCCACCGTCCACCGCGACGCGGACACATGGACCGAGGAGGAAGCCGAGGCCTTCAAAGCCCCGATCCGCCAGAAATACGAGGACGAAGGCAACCCCTATTACGCCACGGCGCGGCTATGGGATGACGGGGTGATCGATCCGGTGCAAACGCGCGACGTGCTGGGGCTGGCCTTTGCGGCGACGTTGGAGGCTCCGATTGCGGACACGCCGCGCTTCGGTGTGTTCAGGATGTAATCGTGGAACTGTGGACCGATCGCGCACTTGGGAAGCGCCTCGCCCCGATGAGATTGCGTCGGCAATCCGGGGCTTAACTGAAGGCGACTTTGCGATCCTCGGACTGGCAGACGAAGTCTTTATACAGACAATGTTGTTCCCGCACGGTTATCTGCTGGAAAAGCGTGATGGAGATGCGGACCATCACTATGAAGCGGTACCTATCGATGAACGAAAGCGCATTGAGGAAAAACCAGCATGGTGGGCTTTCTGGCGAACGGCCAAGGCAATTTACGACTTCAGTTCAGATGAAATCATTTCGGCGTTTCAGGCTTGTCGCGATGGAGACCCAAATCCGGCATTCTGCTCTTGGAGCCGGATCAGGATTTGAACCCTTCACTCTTGCGCTTGCGTAATTGCGATATCGCGCCCACAAAAGCGGTAGGGAGAGGCTCGCTTGAAACACAACGAAACCCGCAATGTCGGCCTGCTGTCGCGGATCGTGAACCGGATCATCCTGTTCTTTTACTGGCAGCGCGGCTGGACAATCGTCGAGCGCTTTCCTCAAGAGGTGAAGAAATGCGTCATCGCCGGCGCGCCGCACAGCTCCAACTGGGATTTCGTCTTCTTCGCAGGGGCCACCAAGGCGGAAAAAGTCCAGCCCAATTTCATGGGCAAGCACACGCTGTTCCAAGGGATGATGCGCAATTTCATGCTCGATATGGGCGGCATCTCGGTAGACCGCACGAAGAAGGCCAACACCGTCGATCAGATGAAGGCCGAGTTTGACCGGCGCAGCGAATTGAACCTGGTGATCGCCGCAGAGGGCACGCGCAGCTCTGACGGCAAGTGGAAATCGGGCTTTTACAACATCGCCAAGGCGGCGGGCGTGCCCATCGTTCTGGCCTATGCCGATAATGACAAGCGCACGATCGGGTTCAGCCAGCCTTTCATGCCCACCGGAAATTATGGCCAGGATCTGCTCAGGATCGCGCAGTGGTTCCGTTCAAAGATTCCCGAGCTCGATCGGTATAAAGTGCTCGAACAGCAGGCGCGCGATATCATCGCTGGCAAGAACGACGTGTAACCAAGGCGCGGTGCCTGCGAACCTGCTACGGGCTTATTTTGCGCTGCACAATTTTTGTCTCTAGGGCTTTACCTGCGCCTGGAAGACACCATCTGGTGTCTAACGAAGGAGACGCGACTGTCATGGCCCTCAGCTCCGAAGCCCGTAAAAACGAGCGCAAGCGCATCGCGCAAATGGTGCTGGATCTCGTCAAAGAGCGCGGCACAGAGATATCCTATAGCGTGGCGCATATCGAAAGCGGGCTGGCGCGCGCGCGGTTCGAGGAAATTTTCGCCGATTATGACGAGCTGTTCGATGCCGTCGCGCAAATATGGCTCGCCGATCACATGCGGGTGATGGAAGATGTGCTGGCAAGCGATCTTCCCCCGGTGCGCAAAATGTACGAATTTTTCCGCCGCCGCTTTGTTATCAACCAGCAGCGGTTTCGCGAAGACCCGCAAAACTACATCCTGATCAGCGAAATGGGCGCGGCCAATTTTGAAAAAGTGCGCAGCTATGTCGACCTGGCCGATCATTACCTTGCCGAACTGATCGTGCAGGCACAGGCCGATGGCTATTTTGCCGGGCTCGAGATCGATGAGGCGCTGTCGCTGATCAACCAGATGATCTCCACCTATGCGATCCCCGACAACATCATCTATGTTGGTGACAAGCTGACCGAGGAAAAGTTGGCGCGGATCATCGATACGATCTTTACCGGGCTTTCCGGAGAGACAGGCGAAAGCGCGCGCGGCGTGAACACGCTGAAAGCGCTGACCTAGCTTTCAGCGCCAAGGCCCATCGGGCCGCTCATTCAACGTTTGCGCTTGAACTGCGCGACATTGGCGGGGCGCTTTCGAACGCTGCCGCCCTGCCGGTTTTCCGCGAGCGCGTATTTGAGGCTTGCCCCCACGCATGCAGCGCAAATCGCCAGAATGATGGCAGCCCACACCCAGTGCGGCAGAAACAGCGCCGCTTCGATCTGGCCGGTGTCAGAGAGCATACGCTGCCCGCCCACCACCGCCTCTTCGGTGAACAGGTAATTGAAATCGCGCAGCATGCTCAGCGCGCCCAGCATACCCAGAAACTGGAGCGTGAAGCGCGTCATGTAATCAGAAGCGCGCCATCCGATCAGGGCAATCGCAATGCCCACCAGCGGCAGCACGAAAAACCCTGCCGCAGAGCGCACATAAAGGATTACCGAGGCAAAGATCACCGCCGCAAGCGCCCACAAGGCAGGGCGCCAGAGCCGCTGATGCGCGCTGGCAAGGATCAAGAGAGAGCCGGCAAGGCACGGCGCCAGCGGCCCTCCCGCAGCAATCGCGGCGCGCGAGAAAGGGGACAGATCGGCTGCCACCATGCTTTCAGCCACGCCCGAGCCATCGGCAAAAATCTGCAATCGCTGGAAATCCTGCCCCAGCACCAGCGCAGTGAGGCCATGGCCCATTTCATGAAACCACGTGGCGAGGATCACGAAAGGATAGCTCAGATAAGTACCAAACGGCAGCGCGGGCAGCGCCAGCACCACGAACACCGCAAGGATCAGCCGCCCGACCTGTTCGGCCTGGCTTCCGGGCCGCACTCCATAAGATATGAGCAATTGCATCTCGTCGCGTCGTCCCTTGCTCTTGGCCCTGACTTTAAGCCCTTAGCCCCCGGCCCTCGGCCCTCAGGCCTCAGCCCGCATCGATCGGCTTCGCGGTCTGCGGGCACTTTGCCATCCGCGTCCACTTTGGTGCGGTATTGCTCGGCGGCTTCTTCATCGACGGCGCGCTGTTCTTGCAGGATAGACCACGATGCAAGGAACAGGCCGGCAACCAGCGGGCCGATCACAATGCCGGAGAAACCGGCGATCGAAAGCCCGCCCAGCGTGGTGACAAGGATGATCCAGTCCGGAATACCCGTATCGCGGCCCACCAGAATGGGGCGCAGCACATTGTCGGCAGAACTGATGATGACAAAGCCGGAAACCAGCACGAAGACGCCCTGCCAGATCTGGCCCGAAATCAGCAGCCAAACCCCCACCGGCGTCCACACCAGCGCGGTGCCAACCGCCGGAATCAGCGCAAGGATCGCCATTAGCACGCCCAGAAGCAGCGCCGATGGCACGCCTGCGATCATCATGGTGATGCCGCCCAGCGTCCCCTGCACCAGTCCGACAACGCCCGAACCCTTGATCACCGCGCGCACAATGCCGAGGAAACGGTTGGACAGCCGGTCTGCAATATCGCGGTCCAGAGGCGATGAATGCAGGATCGTCTCGCCGATACGGGTGCCATCGCGCAGCAGGAAGAAGGTGACGTAAAGCCCGATTGCAAAGCTGAGCACAAAGCTGAGCGCGCCGCCGCCAATCGTCAGCGCCTGCGAAGCGATGAAACTGATGATTTCGCCCAGAAACCCTTCGACGCGCTCCTGCATCTTGGCGACATCGGTAAACCCGTTCTGCACCGCCAGATCCTGCGCCTGTTCAGGCAGCCATTCAAAGCCCTGATCGACCCATGCGGCAAGATCGACCGGGTTTTGTTCAAGGTAACTGGCAACCTGCACCAGCTGCGCGATCACCAGCGTGCCGATCCACAAGGCCGGCAGGATCACTGCAAGCAGGATAATGGTAAGCGCCACCAGCGCCGCCGGATTACGCTTGCCCCGGCACAGTTTCAGGCTCCAGCGATACAGCGGCTGGAACATGATCGCCGCCAGCGCCGACCACAACAGCGTGGTCGCAAACGGCCACACGATCACCACCGCCATAAACGTAACCGTCGCCAGCAGCAGCAGAAAGCTGATCTGCTTGATCTCGGTGGTGTGATGGTGTTCGCCGGTCATCTCATCCATTGCTACGGCGCTCCATCTGCAAAGTTCCTGAACACGCGGCTAGACGCGAGGCGGCGTTTGTCAGTCGTTAAACATCGAGATTTGCCACGCTCAAAGCATTATCCTGAATAAACTCGCGGCGCGGTTCGACCACATCGCCCATCAGCCGGGTGAAGATTTCATCGGTTACATCCGCATCTTCCACCTTCACTTGCAGCAAAGCGCGGTTTTCCGGATCGAGCGTGGTCTCCCACAATTGCTCTGCATTCATTTCGCCCAGGCCCTTGTAGCGCTGGACCGACAGGCCCTTGCGACCGGCGGCGAACACCGCATCGAGCAATTGGGTGGGGCGCATGATCGCATCATCGCTGGCAATCGCGGGCTCATCAGGCAGCGCATCATCGCTGGGCACACTATCGCTGGTGGCTTGCTCTGTCTCGTCCGGTGCATCGCTCGCCTTGATGAGGCGCACGGGCGCGGCATAGGCTTCGGCTTGCGCAGCGGCGAGGCCGTGCAGCTTGATCGCCTCGGTGCTGGCAAGGAAACGCGCATCCACTTCATAGACATCGGTGACCCCGCGCCATAGCCGCGAGAATTGCACCGAACCGCCCTCGAGCAAGCGCGCGCTCCACTTTGCCTGTGCATCGCCCATTGCGATCCGGCTGGCGGTGAGTTCCAGCGCGGCGAGGCGCGTATCGTCCGACAATTGCGGATCAAGCGCGCCGGAAAGCGCCATTTGCTCCACCAGCGCGCTGTCATAGCGGCGCGGCACATAGGCGAGCAGGTTTTTCAGCCGCAGCGCATGATTGACAAGGCTGCGCAGATCATCGCCCGAACGCGCGCCCCCTTGCGTTTCCAGCACGCGGCCCTGAAGGCCTGCATCAACCAGATAGCGATCAAGCGCGGGCTGGTCCTTGAGATAGACCTCGCTGCGCCCCTTGGCGACCTTGAACAAAGGCGGCTGGGCGATGAACAGGTGCCCGGCCCTCACAATGTCTGGCATCTGGCGGTGGAAGAAGGTGAGCAGCAGCGTGCGGATATGCGCGCCGTCCACGTCAGCGTCGGTCATGATCACGATTTTGTGATAGCGCAGCTTTTCCAGATCGAATTCATCGCGGATGCCGGTGCCCATGGCCTGGATCAGCGTGCCCACTTCCTTGGACGAGATGATCCGGTCAAACCGCGCGCGCTCCACATTGAGGATCTTGCCCTTCAGCGGCAGGATTGCCTGCGTCTTGCGATCGCGCCCTTGCTTGGCCGAGCCACCGGCGCTGTCACCTTCGACCAGGAACAGTTCGGCCTTGGTTGCATCGCGTTCCTGACAATCGGCGAGCTTGCCGGGCAGGCTGGCGACGCTCATCGCGCCCTTGCGGCTCATCTCGCGCGCACGCTTGGCCGCTTCGCGAGCGGCGGCGGCATCGATGATTTTCTGGATGATGGACTTGGCATCATTGGGGTTTTCTTCCAGCCAATCGTTCATCTTCTCGCTCATCAGCGATTCAAGCGGCTGGCGCACTTCGGAAGAAACCAGCTTGTCCTTCGTCTGGCTGGAGAATTTGGGATCGGGCAGTTTGACGCTGACGATGGCCGACAGCCCTTCGCGCATGTCCTCGCCCGTCAGCGAAACCTTTTCCTTCTTCAGCAGCCCGGCACGATCGGCATAGGTGTTGAGCGTGCGGGTCAGCGCGGCGCGGAAGGCGGCAAGGTGGGTGCCGCCATCGCGCTGCGGGATATTGTTGGTGAAGCACAGCACGTTTTCGTAATAGCTGTCGTTCCACTGCAGGGAGACATCGATGCCGATGCCATCCTTGTTGGCTGAAACGGCGATGGGTTCGGCCACCAGCGGCTGTTTGTTGCGATCGAGATATTTCACGAAGGCGGCAATCCCGCCCTCGTAAAACAGATCATGTTCAAGCGGCTCTTCGTGGCGGTTGTCACGCAGCAGGATGCGCACGCCCGAATTGAGGAAAGCCAGTTCGCGATAGCGGTGTTCGAGCTTGCCGAAATCGTATTCGGTCACATTCTTGAACGTATCGTTCGAATGGTGGAAGGTGACGCGCGTGCCCTTTTTGAAGCCGTTATCATCGGGGTTCTGATCGACCTTTGGCGCATCCCCCAGAATTTCGAGGCTGTTTACCGCATTGCCGTGCTCAAAGCGCATCCAGTGCTCTTTCCCATCGCGCCAGATTTTCAGCTCCAGCCATTCAGACAGCGCGTTGACGACTGAGACGCCCACGCCGTGCAGGCCGCCCGATACCTTGTAGGCATTATCGTCCGAGGTGTTTTCAAACTTACCGCCCGCGTGAAGCTGGGTCATGATAACTTCGGCTGCCGAAACACCTTCGCCCTTGTGCATGCCTACCGGAATGCCGCGGCCATTGTCTTCAACGCTGACGCTGCCATCCGCGTTCAATTCGATCAGAACAAGATCGCAATGCCCTGCCAGCGCTTCGTCAATCGCGTTGTCGGACACCTCGAACACCATGTGATGCAGGCCGGAGCCGTCATCGGTATCGCCGATATACATGCCGGGGCGTTTGCGCACGGCATCAAGGCCTTTGAGGACCTTGATCTGATCGGCGCCATATTCCCCGTTCTGGCGGGCTTTTTCGGGGGTTTGCGAAGCTGTTTCATCCATACCGCCCATATAGGCGCAGACGGGGCAAACCCCAAACTTTCGAGGCGGCGTGCGCGCTCTTTTTCCACCGCGAACGGATGCGGACTGCAAAGGCGTCGTAATTCATGGGGCCCTTGTGTCCCTGAATGAAACGCGGGCTGACAATTGTGGTTAACCGCCTTGCCGTTACAGCGCCTTACGCGGATGGTTGATGCATGGATTTGAAACGCGGGCCACTTGGCCCGGCCAACGGGCGGAGAATTGCTATGCGTACAGGTATTTTCACAGCATCGGTGGCCGCGGGCCTTGCCTTTGCAGGCTTTGCAGCCGCGCCCGCAGCGGCGTCGATCATCGAGTATGATGTCACCGATTACAATGCGGGCACGTCATGCTCGCACGGCCTGTGGACCAATGCGCGCAGCAGCGGTTGTTCCAAGAATTTCTCGTTCCAGGACGGCACATCGTTCACTGTCGATACCGCGAACGGCACCGGCACATTCACCGGCACCGCGATCAACAATCTGGGCGAGGTTGCGACGATTGATTTCGCCCTGTCCGGCCTTGTCGATGATCTGCCCGGCGGCAACCAGTACAAGGCAGGCGGCCTGCCTTTCGATGCTGCAACGATTGACTTTTTCACCGATGCCACCGGGACGATCGATATCGACGGCACGCTCTACAGCTTGCAGGCGGGCGATCCGTTTGCCGGCAACACGCTGTTCCAGTTCGGCACCGGCGCGAATGACAAGACAGCGGATTTCGGCGGCTCTTCGTGGCTCAACGTGCTGAACCCGAACGGACATGATTATGTTGGTTCGGGCCACTGGGACATCAATTTCAACCTTTCGCAGCGCACCGATGTGCCTGCGCCGGGCATGGTGCTGCTACTGGGCCTTGGCGCGGCGCTGGTGCTGCGCCGCCGGGGCAAGGGCGGGGTCAAGGGCAGAACCAAAGCGGCCGCCTGAGGGCATCGTGCTTCTTCGTTAAGCCAATTTTTGCCGCTGCCGCGTACATTCACGACCATGGCACGGCTCACCTTCATCGCAATCGCTGCTCCTGCGCTTCTGGCCGGGTGCAGCCTTGCGCAACCCGATCCGCGCGCAGCGGCAGCCGAAGCGATTGCACAAAATGATTTGCGCGCCGCGCGCATCCATCTGGTTGCCGCGCTTGATGCCGCTCCCGATGATACAGCGCTGCGCCTGTCGCTGGCGGAAGTTCTCGCCGATATGGGCGATGGCGAAGGCGCGCGCGGCGCGATCGAGCAGCTTGCGCCCGAAGCCCGCACAGCCCCGCGCGCCGCCGGAATTCTGGCTCATGGCCTGTTGATTTCGGGCAAGCCTGATCGCGCCATTGAAATCGCGGCCCCTGCGACAACAACATCTGCGCGGGCGGCGTGGGTCCATGTCGGCGCGCTGCTGGCAAGCGATCAGACCAACGATGCCGCCACCGCCATCGAAACCGCGCTGCAAACCTTCGCCAATGATCCGCGCCTGCTGGCGCTTGATGGCGAGATGGCGCTTGGGCGCGGGCGCATCGCCGATGCCCGCAAATCGGCGGCGCGCGCGCTCGATGCCGATCCCGCCAGCCTTCATGGCCTGCTGTTGAGCGGTAGGCTCGCTCTGCTTGATGAAGACCGCGAAAGCGCGCGCGATGCCTTTGCCAAGGCAGTGGAGGCGCATCCTGTCATCCCCGGCCCGCACATCTATCTCGCCGCGACCGAGGCTGATCTTGGTAACCGCGAAGCGGCGCTTGCAGGGCTGGAGCGGCTTGATACCCTGGTGCCCGATCACCCGATGAGCGCTTTTCTGCGCGCAAAAATCGCGTTTCACGATGGTGATCTGGAGGCCGCCAACGCCCGGTTGCAAAGCGCCGAGGTGCCGCTGCGCGAAATGCCGCAGGCTGCGCTTTTGTCAGGCGAAATTGCCTATCTGCGCGGCAACCAGCAGACCGCGATCGGGCATTTGCGGCGCTTTCTTGAGAGCAATCCGGGCCATATCCACGCCTCGCTGGTGCTGGGGCAGGCCTATCTTGCGGTGGGCGATGAGCAGCGCGCTTTCGACGTGATCGAAGGCCCGGCCCGGCGCGCTGCCGCTTCGCCACAGCTGATCGAACTGGCGGCGCGTCTTGCCGCTGGGCGCGGACAAGACACCGGTTTTGCCGCCCGCCTGCCCGATCGCGAACAGCCCGCCGATGCGCATGGGCGGTTAAGCGCGGCAGATACCGCGCTTCGCCAGCGCGAATGGGGCAAGGCTGCGGGCATCTACCGCGATCTGCGCGAAAGCGGCTTTGCCAACAATGCGCTGGTGCTCAACAATGCGGCGATGGCCGAAATGCGCGCCGGCAATATGACGCAGGGGCTCACCCTTGCGCGCAAGGCGCACGCGCTCACCCCTGATGATCCGCAGGTGCAGGATACGCTGGCCGCCACCATCCTTGCAGCGGGCGGAAACAGCGCCGAGGCGCTGCGGCTCACGCGTGCCGCTCTCAGCGCGCGGCCCACCGATCTTACCATTCGCTGGAACCATGCCCGCGCGCTTGCCGCCAACGGGCAAAGCGCCGAAGCGCGCCGCGTTGCATCGGCCCTGCTGCCTTACGCGCCTGCCGATCAGGCCGAGCAGATCGATGCGCTGTTAAAGCGGCTTTGATCCCGCTGGCGCGCGGGCCTTGCTAGAAAGCGGGGCGAAACGACACCGCGCCTTTCCACGCAAAGGTATCAAAGCCGGGCGCAATCATCGCTCTGGTGGCCTCGTCAAACTGGGTTTTGTAGCACTGCACGGCGGCACCCGCCGCAGCCAGATCGGCTGCGTCATAGGCAATCGTGATAGAGGCAAGATCGGGCGCGGTCAGAGTCCAGCCCTGATCTGCCAATGGCTGCGGCAACGGCCCGTGAATGATCGCGGGATAGAGCAATTCGGGGCGTTCTTGCGCTTTCAGGGACTGGACATGCTGCGTCACCACGGCGCCTGTCATCCGGTGATCGGAATGGCCATAGCCGCCTTCAGGGCCGTAGGTGATGACCATGCCGTACCCGTCCAGAAGCTCTGGCATTTGTGCAAGCAGACGCTTTGCCGAACTGCCGGGCTTGCGCGCCTCGATCCCCAGCGTGCCATCGCCTAGCCCGAGAAACACCGCGTCTCGCACGCCCAGCGCATCCGCCGCGCAGCGCGCTTCGGCCTCGCGCGCCTCGGCCAGCTGCGCGCCCGTGGGCAAGCCCGAAACACCCGGCCCCTGATCGCCTTTGGTGGTATAGAAAAGCGTGATCCGGTGCCCTTCACGCGCCAGACGGTGCAGCGCGGGGGCGAACACCAATTCATCATCGGGATGGGCAACGATTACGGCGATATCGGGCGTGCCGGGCTTTGCGGGCGCGGCCTGATCATCATCATCGGCGGCACGCGCCAAGGTGCCTTGCAAACCAAGGATCGCGGCCAGGATGCTCGCAAAACCTGCGGAAAAAGCGCGTGAAGGCGCGGGGAAAGTGG
>JGI12109J20283_10105306_pt1 | contig 10326 bp, 7 predicted proteins | sample ElkSlonscriptome_12_FD_20283 | JGI IMG/M metagenome (IMG submission 20283) | reverse complement strand
TCGTGCAGATCTCCCCGGCGGCCGGCAGCCACATCGGAGACTCGGGATCCTCGGGCTGGTCCTCGACCATGCGATCGCCCTGCAACACGAAGAGGTGCGAGGCGTCGGCGAGATCCGCACCGTGCAGCAGACCTTCCAGGATGGGCCGCGCCGCGACCAGATCCCCGAGTTCCTGAAGCATGGGTTGGGCGTCGGCCAGGGTGATGTACGAGTGGCGGCGCGGGACTCCGTCCGGATCGTGCGCAGCACGAGCCGGTCGGTGACCGCCACTGACTGCACCCGCCTCCCGACGGACGGACGGACGCACCGTGGGTGCCTCCGCCTCGTCCTCGATTGCCTCCTCCAACAGCTCCTCGGCGCTGAGGGTCTCCACGACCTCGGTCACCTCGTCCACCGGGTCCGGTGGATCGGGTGCCGCGGTCGCCTCGCCCTTGGGCGTGTCGGAGGCGGTCTCGGGCGGGCTCTCGGGCGTGAGAACCCGCGATCCGTCGAGCGCGACGCGCGCGGTGTGCAGATCTTCGGCGAAGTGGGGAACGACTTCCGTGAACCGCGCGGTCAGGAACGACTGCACGACGGGAGACGCACTCACGAACCAGGGCGGATGCCCTTCGTCCTGCATCGACTTCGCGAAGGAACCGAGGAGCTTGGCGACGTTGCCGCCGAGACTCTCGATCTTCTCGAAGTCGAAGACGACCTTGTCCTTGCCCGTGTCACGACACCGTTTGAGCAGGTCCTCGACGGCGGGGCGTTCCCGCGTGCCGAGATGACCGCCGACCTTGACCACGAAGAGATCCGGGTCGTCGGTCTTGATACTCTCGAAGGTGGCGCGCAACTGCATCGACCTGCCGTCCTGGTGCACGACGAGGGCGGCGGCCGAGTCACGAGGACCGGCCGCGCCGCCGCGTACGAAGCGTTCGATCGGTATGCAGGTCTCTCGAGAGAGACCCCAGGCTCGTCAGGGGATCAGACCAGTTCCTTGGTCAGCCATTTGTCGAGCACGGCCTTCAGGAAGCGCCATTCGCTCCCGACCTTCTTCGCCGGAATCTTGCCTTCCTTGGCGAGACGGCAGACCGTCTTGACGTGCATCTTGAGGTAGTCGGCAGCCTCGGTGGAGGTCATGACGGGAGAGGCGTTGTCCTCGGCGCCGATGTAGATCTTGCCGTAGTCGGTGCCGAACTTCGTGGTGGTCATGCTGATTCCCCTCGAGAAATCGTGGTGTGTAACCAAAGGTGCGAACCCGCTAACAGCAACGCGTGTGCCAAAGGAACGACGCGACAAAGAGCGCTCCAAGTGACGCCACTACAGAAGGTTGGAGCGCTCTTTGGAAACAGGGTCCACCGCGCGTCACGGCGCGGGGCAGCAAGGTGCGCGTGAGGAGTTGCAACGTGCCATTGCGGATCGCCCGCCCCGACGACCCTTCGAAAACCCCTCTGAACCCTTGTAGGAAGCCGTCCGACAGGATCAGGCCGTCAGCTCGCGCAGGACGGCGTCCAGGTCGGACTTGCGGTAGGGGTCGAGCCAGCACCGATGGGCTCCCGTCTTCTCGGCCAGTTCGGACGCATATTGCTGTGCGACGGAGCTGGTGAGGACGATCGTCAGTCGTGGGTGCTTTTCTCGCAGCGTATGGAAGGATTCTCCACCTTCCTGGCCCAGACGCAGATCGGTGACGAGCAGGTCGACCTCGCCCTTCTCGATCGCGAGCGACGCGTCGGCGAGATCCTCGGTGACCTCGACCTCGAGCCCCAGCCCCTCCAGCGTGCGCGCGAGGTCTCGACGACGGAACTCGGATTGGTTCACCAGGAGCGCCCGTTCGAAGGTCCGTGGGCGTGAGGACTCGGGTTCCTCCGGATCCTGGGACGACTCCGGCTCGAATTCGACTTCGTCCGGCAACGTCGGCACCTCGACCTCCGCGGGGACGAAGGAATCGACGTGCGGATCCATGGGAGAGCCGGAGATCTCCAGCTGCTCGCCGAGTCGGAAACGCAGAGCCAGAAGACGCTTCACATCGATCACGGGGACGTCTTCCCCGTCGAGGTCGATGGCCCCGTAGGCGACCGGCCCCCAGCCCGCGGGAGCATCGGACAAGCCGTCGGTCTCCAGGACCGATCCCTCGTCCTCGCAGCCCAGGCCGACGCGCTTCTCGACCGAACCCACGATCGCGATGCGGGGACTGGGACCGCGCGCGGGCACGATCTCGTCGATGAAGAGTGCCAGGTCGGCGAGCGGCACGCTGCGCCCGCCACGCTCGACCGATTCGCCGCTCTCGTCGGTCTCGTAGAGCAGGCCGCCGGCGTCGATCACGGCGTCGACCAGAGCCGCCGGAATGGCGACCCGTCCGTCCTCGAGCGTGAGAATCCGATAGCGCGAAAGCCCGGTGTCGAGCGGAACGCTCAGGACGAAGCGCGCGTCGTCGTCTTCGGAAGCCACCCGGATCAGACCCTGGGTCTGTTCCAGGAGCTTCCGCGCGCGGCGCAGTCCACCGAGCATCGACAAGTGATCGGGATCACCCAGCAGAGGGGATCCGTGGACCTGCGGACCGTCGTCGACGACCTGGATCAGCGCACGGCCATCCTCGGCTCGCATGGTGAACGAGACGCGAAAAGCAGAAGGATCGCCCTCGTTCTCGCGAGGCTCCAGGGTCGCGGCCACGTCACTGGCAAGGTGTTTCAAGATTTCACGGACACGCGGTTGCAGGCCTTCGGCGATCACGTCGGTGTCACCGAATGCGTCGACGTGCACGTTCGCACCGATCTCGCGTCCACGCTCGAGCAGCACACTGGCCGCATCACCGAAGACGGGGTCGTGCCGCGGATCGTCGACCGAGGAAAGGCCCTCGGCGATCGGTCCCGGATCGATTCCCGGCAACGTGGCATCGATCCGCGCCTGGAGTTTCACGTGCAGGGACTTCAGACGATCCAGACCAGGCACCAGGAGAATACCGAGTTCTTCGAGCTCGTCATGGGTCGCAGCCCCTTCGATCGCCTGCTCGAACCACGCGGCGATCGAGTCGAGTCCTTCGGGACCGGCTCCCTCGTCCGCTGCGTCGTCCGGTTCCTCCACCGCGTCGGCCGCCAGGGATTCGACCGAAAGTCCTTCGATCTTGTCGGTGTTGTGGCGGATCAACGTGAGCAAATCGTCGACCTGACTCTGGAAGGGCGACAAGTCCGCACCCGTCTCCTGCTCGACCTCGTCGAGATGGAGCATGAGCGATTCCTCGAGCTCGACCACGCTCTCGAGAATCAGAGCCTGCGTCGTGTTCAAGGGATGCTTCGACTGCTCCATGTGCTGAAGCCACTCCAGGAGCTCTTCGAGGAAGGCCTGGAGGACGTCGAGCCGCATGATCCGCGCGCTGCCCGCGAGCAGACGCGTCGCCATGACGGCACGCCGGAGGTCGACTTGATGCGCCTCGCTCGGACCATCCTGTCCACGCGAAAGGGCGCGCAGACGAATGATCTGCTCGGAGATCTGCGTCGAGAACAGCCCGACCTGCGACGAAGACGTGCCGCGAGTCATCAATACCTCGCCGGGATCCGGAGGGACGCGTTGCCCTCGGCGACCCGTCTAGAGTTCGACCGCGCCGAATTCCTGGAGTTCGTGGACGTCGCCTTCCCGGGCGTCGTCGTTCGTGGCGCCGTCCAGTGGACGGCCTCCGAGTTCGGCGATCTCGTAGACCCGCTCTTCGGCCGTGGCTTGCTCGGGCATCGGCTCGGGCATCGGCTCGGGCGTCGGTTCCGACGCGGCGGCGATCTGCGGGGCCGCAACCACCGGTGTGGATTCGGGCGCGGAGATCTCGACCGGAGCCGGTGCCGCAACGCCCGTCAGCTGACGCAGGGCCGTCACGGGTTGCTGCAGCTTGCCCAGGACTTCGCGGAGGACTTCGGCGTTCTGGTCGAGACCCATGGCCTCGGTGACCAGGGCCTGCGCCGCGCTCGAATCGACGGCTCCGCCGTGGCCCGCCAGCTGCTGCAGACGCGAGAGTGTACTCGCCTGCTCGGTCTCGCACACCCGCAGATCGGCGGCAATCCGTTGATAACGTGTGGAAAGACTGCGGACATCTTCCGCCGTGTCGAGCAACTCGTTGCCGGAGTCCCCGAGGCGGCTGATCTGCAATGCCATGGTGATCGCGAGCTTGTTCGACTCTTCGGCCAGCGTCTCCAAGGCTTCGCGGAGTTGGCTGATCTGCTGGGCGTTCTGTTGGGCACCGGCGATCGCGGAGACGACGTCGGCCGCCACGGCGCCGCTGGCATCCGTCGAGGCCATGCGCTGTGCGGACGCCGCCAGTTGGCTCGCGCGCTGCGCAACCTCCGGAACGAAGGCGGCCAACTCGGCTTCGGCCGTACCCAGTCCGTCGACGGCCTGCGTGACCTGGTGACGTGCCTGGTCCCAGTCACTCGGGCCCGCGGGCTCGGGGGTTGCCTGCGGTTCGGGCGCCGGCACGTTGGCCGCTCCACGCTGCTCGGCGTGGACCCCGACCTTCTGTGCGTATTCGTTGATTGCGTTCACGAGGGCCTGCAGGTCCGGGGTGTCGTAGACCGGATCCAAGGCCACGCCCGCATCGGGATGCGCCTCGCCCATCGAGCTGACCAGCGACGTGAGGGCTTCACGCTGGGCCGCCAGCTCCAACTGGGACGCGCTCGCGGTGTCGACGTCGTGCGCCCAGCGCTCGACGACCTTCACCAAAACGGGCTCTTCCTCGAAGTCGTCGAGATCGGCGTCCCTGGGGTCGCTGACCTTGCCCAGACGCTTGATCGCGTGTTCGCGGGCCTTGCTGCCGCGGACGACACGCTCGAGAGGTCGCGCCGAAGCGACCACCGCGATGTAGCCCAGGAGGCCCAGGACGGCGACCCCTCCCAGGACCATGTAGGCGTAGCGGACGGTTGCTTCGTCCTTCAGGTCGATCACCCAGCCGAAGAGCTCGATGTAGGCGTAGACCAGGCCGAAGCCGGTCCCGACGACGAGAAGGAAGACGAAGAGACCGAGTCTCCAGGGCGATGTGAGAACGATGCGCTGCGCGGCCACGGCATTCTCCTGCGAATGCGAAGTCATGACGTCACGTCCCCGAACGGGACATGACGAACCGTGCCCGAAGATGGCAAAGGCTATGCCACTGGACCCTCGGAGGCAGCGGGGCGACGCAACGCGCTCCCGAGGTCCACACCCGTCGAAATCCGTCCCGGAGCTTCCTTCCGCCACGAAACCCGTGATCCGAGCCGGTGTAGAAGGTTTGCGGTGCCCGGTCGGCGGCGGCGGAAAACGATTCCTCCGCCCGATTTCGCCCGAACTGGCACGTTGCCTGCCGTGGAAATCCCCCGAAGACCCGTGAAGACCTCGGTCTCCGACCGGATGCGCATCGCAATCGGTCGCGAAGGAGGGGAACATGCTGCCCACCCGACGCTATTACGAGCTCGACGACACCGGTGCCGCCCAGGACCCGGCTTCGCTGACCGAATTCCTCCTGCGCTGTGTTCTCGGTGCGCGCGGCGAGGCCGGATTCCCCAGCAACGACCGGGGCTTCGACGAAGACGTGAACGTATACCTCGTGGGTCTCCTGGGACGCTTCTTGTCGTCTGAGTATCACGAGGAAGCCCGGCGATTCACCTTCCAGACCGATCAGGAGTTGTCCGAGGAGATCGCGCGGTCGGGAGACGACCGGTTCCGCTACCAGGCCTACCGAACGAATGCCGACCACCTGCTTTTGCACATCGGGCTGTTCCAGCGTGTCGACAAGGCACGGCCGCACATGCCGCACCTCGAACGATCACCTCGGGAGTTCATCGGACGCGGCGAAACCTACTACGACATGGCGTCGTCCAGCCTGCGCCGTCTGCGGCGCCGCAGTACGGGTACCGAAGAGGCCATGCAGAAGCTGGCCATGAATTTCGCGGAGTACACCCGGGTGCTCGGTCGCCTGCGGACCTCCTACTTCCATCTGACCACGCGGCTGAGCGACGGACGGCTCTTCCACCTTCTGCACGATCCGGTGGAGATCACCGAGAAAGAGGCCTACGACCGCTTTCTCGACGCCTACGCGGCCTGGAAGAAAGAACCCGCCGACGCACGTCGACGGGTCCTCGAAGAGGCGATCGATGCGATCCGGCGGCTCGACCCGGACTTCGCCTTCGATCTGAGCGACGACGACGCGGTCGCCTAGAGCCGAGCCTTCGCTCCCGGACTAGTACCGGGGCGGCGGCCCGCCCGTGTTCCGCGGCTGCCGGTTGGCCTTGAGGAATTCGAGGACCTCGCGTTTCAATTCGTCCGCGAGATCTCCCTTGTGGAAGTCGTGCCCACCGGTGGCGTACTCGCGCAGCACCGTGCGGTGGTGCGTCAGGCGCGAGCGCAGAAAGCCCATGCCGCGCGTGTCGATCCGCAGGTCGTCCTTGCACATGGCCGCGTGGATCGGAGTCCCGTACCACCACTTCTGCTTGCGCGCGGCCGCCATCGCCTCGAGCAGTTCGGCCTGCCAGCCGAGCGCCCGGCGCACGAACTCGAAGCGATCCAGCCCGAGGGACAGCAGCGTGCGCTTGAACCATGTCAGGCGCGGGAAGAGCGCCGGAGCGAGGAGCACGAGCGAGGTCGGACGCGGCTTCAACTCGGTCTGAAGAGCCAGCGTGGCACCGAAGCTGTAGCCGACGATACCGACGTGCTTGCAGCAGTCACTGAGCTGCTGATAGCGCGCTTCGAGGTCGTAAAGCGCACTCTCCCAACGAGTCTCACCGTCGTTCTGCTCTGCGACACCATGGCCTGGCAAGCGCACGCAATAGACGGTGAATCCGCCGGCATGAAGGAATTCGGCAAGATCGCGGAGATCGCGCGGACTGCCCGTCGCGCCGTGCACGAGCAGAATGCCTTCGCGCGTGTCGTCGCGCGGGAGCAGGAAGGCGCGGTCGTCGTCGTCGATCCCCAGCTGGTCTTCGGTATAGGCGACCTGCTCGGCGTAGGCGCGGAGCAACATCTGACGGGCGCGCGACTTCGCCTGGCCCGACTCGACGAGCTGCTGCAGCTCCCAGATGTTCTTCGCCAGCGTCTGGGCCTCGTTCGCTTCCAAGGGGACCTCTCGTGATCTGCTGCGGGGCGTTCGGCGCGTCGGGCCGCGCCCACGGGACCTTCCGGCCAGGAATCCATCCGTCGGGATACCGTCGAAGGTGCTAACGTAGCACAGTCAACCGACTTCGGCTCCCCTGCGGGCCGTCCCCCGCCCCACTTGCTGAAGCCCTGTTCCGAGGTGCATCTTAGGAGCAGGCGTGTCCCCCGGCACGCGACGGAGGTCCAGGTCGTGATCGATCGAATCGTTCCCTGTTTCGAGTTCGGCTCGAAGCTCGAGCCCGCGCCGTGGCGAATGCTCGCACAGGTCTGCCTACTCGCCATGGTCGCGACCGGCCTGACGGCGTGCGAGAGCAGCAACGACGAGAACGAGATCATCCTCCCGCCGATCGCGGTGAGTTCGACCTACCCGGACGTCCTCGCCCCGGTGGACACGGAGATCAACGCCATCACCTTCAATTTCAACCTTCCGCCGCGCCGTGACGAGATCACGAGCATCATCTACCCGAAGCCGCCGGAGATCGGCGTCTTCGAGCCGACCAGCAGCACGAGGACTACCTGGTCCTGGACAGGATACGAACTCGACGAAACTGCCGGCGGCTACCACGTCATGGTCGACGGCATCGAGATGGCGCAACCCTACGTCCTGTCCTTCGGCGTGAGTGCAGAGCGGCTCAGCGACACCGGGCTCGGAGGTCAGATCGACTCGCGCAACTACACCCAGGCCGACCCGGTCGAGGCCGTCGTCTTCGCCGTGACCCTGGGGACTTCGTTTTCCCCGAACCTTCCCGAAACGTGGTTCGACGCCGTCGCCGACGGGGACATCTTGGCCGTGACCAGTCTCGAGGACGACAACTTCGGCGTCGACGAACCGCTGCGATACCGCTTCTCGTACCTCGAAGAGGACCGACGCTACTACGTCGTCGCGATCGCCGACACGAACGGCGACCTCGAGTACGACCCGCGGGACGACTGGTGGGACTATTCGCGGAACCCGGACGGTGGGTTCGCGGGATTCGTGGCGCAGACCTTCGGGGACGACGACAAGGAGACGCCGGAAGTCGCGGTCGACCTCCGGCTGCGTCCACCCGGCGCGAACTGATCAGCCCGCGTTCAGCTTCTTCTCGATCTTGGCCCAGCTGTCCCTCAGCGACACGGTGCGATTGAGTACCTTGGTATCAGCCGTGCTGTCGGGATCGACGACGAAGTATCCGTGCCGGAAGAACTGACACGACCATCCCGATTGCTGTTCGCCGACCAGAGCCTCGGTCTTCGCGCCCTCGAGCACTTCGAGCGACTCCGTGTTGATCGCGTCCATGAAGTCCCGGCCGTCGGCCTCGGGCTCTTCACCTTCGAAGAGATGGTCGTAGAGTCGCACGTTGCAGTCGACGGCGTGCGGTCGGCTGATCCAGTGCAGCGTGCCCTTGACCTTGCGCCCGTCCGGCGACTCACCGCCGCGTGACGCCGGATCGTAGGTGCACTTCAGCTCGATCACCTCGCCGTCGTCGTCGGTGACCACCTCGTCGCACGTGACGAAGTAGGCGTGCTTCAGACGCACTTCCTTGCCCGGCGCGAGGCGGAACCACTTGCGTGGGGCCTCCATGCGAAAGTCGTCGCGCTCGACCCATAGCTCCCCACAGAAGGGGACCTGTCGCGTGCCGGCGCTCGGGTCCTCGGGATTGTTCTCGGCCTCGAACATCTCGACCTGGCCTTCGGGCCAGTTCGTGATCGTCAGCTTGAGCGGCTTCAACACCGTGAACACGCGCTGCGAATGATCGTTCAGCCATTCGCGCACATGGAACTCGAGCCGCTCGAACTCGATCGTCGAATTGTTCTTGGCCACGCCCACGCCGTCGGCGAAGGCACGGATCGCTTCGGCCGGATAGCCGCGTCGACGCATGCCGCTCAGCGTGGGCATGCGCGGATCGTCCCAGCCGGTCACGATCTTCTCGTCGACCAGGCGCTTGAGCTTGCGCTTGCTCATGACGGTACGCGTGAGGTTCAGGCGCGCGAACTCGAACTGATAGGGCCGGTCGGGTGCGTGCGGCGTCGGGCAGTTGTCGACGAACCAGTCGTAGAGATCCCGGTTGTCCTGGAACTCGAGCGTGCAGAAGGAGTGCGTGATCCCTTCGATCGCGTCGCTCAGTCCGTGCGCGAAATCGTACATGGGATAGATGTGCCACTCGTCACCGGTGCGATGGTGCGTCGCGTGGCGGATGCGGTACATCAACGGGTCCCGCATCTGCATGTTCTTGGCAGCCATGTCGATCTTGGCGCGCAGGACGTACTTGCCCCCTTCGAACTCACCCTTCTTCATGCGCTCGAGCAGGTCGAGCGACTCCTCGGCCGGGCGATCGCGCCACGGGCTCGGCGTTCCCGGTTCCTTCACCGTGCCGCGCGTGGCGCGCACTTCCTCGAGCGACTGTTCGTCGACGTAGGCCTTGCCCTCCCGGATCAGGTGTTGAGCCCACTCGTAGAGCTGACCGAAATAGTCGCTCGCGTGATAGACGCCGTCCCAGTGGAAGCCGAGCCACTCGATGTCGCGCTGGATCGCCTCGACGAACTGCGTCTCTTCTTTCTCGGGATTCGTGTCGTCGAAGCGCAGATTGCACTTGCCGCCGAACTCCTTGGCGATGCCGAAGTCCAGGGTGATCGCCTTGGCGTGGCCGATGTGCAGGTAGCCGTTCGGCTCGGGCGGGAAGCGCGTGTGGACGCGGCCGGCGTTGGCACCCTTCTCCACATCGGCGCGGACGCGCTCGCGGATGAAGTCGTTCTTGGCTTCGGGAGTCGGGGTGTCGGCGGCCATGTGGGGCTCCGGCTGGAAGGGTCGAGGCGGGTTCCGCGGTGGAAACCGGCGATCGGATGAGGCTAGTCACGCGAAGCGCCGGTGTCCACAGGACGACTGCTCAGGGGAGAAGAACCCTCGCGGTCACCCGCGCGCCGTCGATCCGTGCGCGGAGCAGGTAGACGCCGCGTGAAACCCTTCGGCCCCGATCGTCATCGGCGCGCCAGTCGAATCGGCCTCCCCGAGCCACGAGATCGATCGTTCCGAGATCGCGCACGCGGCGTCCGCGCAGATCGTAGATCGCCACGCTTTCGGCGACGTCGGCCGCGGACACGACGTCGAAACGCGATCGCCCGCGACCCCGAAGAGCGTGCCGTCCACGACACCGAGCTCGGTCAGCCATTCCTCGGGACCACGCGATTCGTCGCGCCACGTGTTGTCGATCATGACGGCGCTGTACGTTTCGCCGTGTCCGTCCACGGAGAACCGGCCGGTCGCGT
>JGI12109J20283_10169453_pt1 | contig 10330 bp, 7 predicted proteins | sample ElkSlonscriptome_12_FD_20283 | JGI IMG/M metagenome (IMG submission 20283) | reverse complement strand
TCAGTGAGATCAACGGCGCCTGCCAGCACCCGCAGCGGGTGCTGGTGGCCCATCCCTTCAACCCGCCCCACCTGATCCCGCTGGTGGAACTCACCGGCGCCCCGGTGGCGCAACAACGGGCGGCGGCGTTTTACCGCACACTCGGCAAGTTTCCGGTGTGCCTGCAACGGGAAATGACCGGCCATATCGCCAACCGGCTGAGTTCCGCCCTGTGGCGCGAGGCCCTTTACCTGCTCCAGCAAGGGGTGGCCGACGTGGCCGATATCGACGCCGCCCTCAGCCAGGGGCCGGGGCTGCGCTGGGCGCTGGGCGGACCGTTCCTGACCTACCACCTGGGCGGTGGCGAGGGCGGTATCGGGCATTATCTGGACCACCTCGGCGACAGTCAGGTGCGGCGCTGGGCAAGCCTTGGCGAACCCCGCTGGGACGAGGCCCTGAAGCAGCGCATTCGGGAGGGCGTGGCGGCGGCCTATCCGCAGGGCGTGGCACCACTGGAAGCACGCCGCGACGCCCTGCTACTGGGCCTGCTGTACCTCAAGGAGCAGGCTTGACAGCCGGCGCCGGCTCGGTTTGACTGCCCGCAAGGTGGCCGCCGACCACCCCCCATCAGGAGGACCCTGAACACCATGCTGAAACTCGCCAAACGGGGCGATGTCCCGCCCTTTCTGGTCATGGACGTGATGAGCGCCGCCGCCGCCCGGGAGCAGGCCGGCGAGCATATCATTCACATGGAGGTGGGCCAGCCCAGCACCCCCGCGCCGCAACGGGTGCGCGAGGCCGCCAAGCGGGCGGTAGACGGCGAGTTGCTGGGCTATACCCTGGCGCTGGGCCTGCCGGCGCTGCGTGAGCGCATCGGCCAGTACTACCGGGACACCGCCGAGTTGGACATCGACCCGGCGCGCATCGCCGTCACCGCCGGCTCCCTCGGCGCTTTTCAACTGGCCTTTCTGGCGGCCTTCGAGGCCGGCGAGCGCATCGCCCTGCCCCGCCCGACCTACCCCTCCTACCGTAATATGCTGGGGGCGCTGGGGCTGGACACGGTGTACGTGGAGACCACCATGGCCGAGGGCTTCCAGCCCAGCCCCAAGGCGCTGGAGCGGGTCCAGGGTCCCATCGACGGGCTGATCATCGCCAGCCCCTCCAACCCGGTGGGCAGCATGTTGAGTCCCGGGGATCTGCAACGGCTGGTGGAATACTGCGTGGATCGGGGCATTCGGCTGATCTCCGACGAGATCTACCACGGCCTGAGCTATGGCCTGCCGTGCGTGCCGGGGGTGGCCTACAGCCACGAGGTGCTGAGCATCAACAGCTTCTCCAAGTACTTCTCCATGACCGGCTGGCGGCTGGGCTGGATGGTGATGCCGGACTACATGGTGCGGCAGGTGGAGCGGCTGGCGCAGAATTTTTTCATCTGTCCGTCGGCCCTGTCCCAGCAGGCGGCGGTGGCGGCGTTCGACTGTACCGGGGAACTGGACGGCCACGTGGCCATGTACGCCCGTAACCGGGAACTGCTGCTGGCGGAACTGCCCGGGGTGGGCTTTCGCCGGCTGGCCCCCGCCGACGGGGCGTTTTATCTCTATGCCGATGTCTCGGAGCTCACCGACGACAGCCTGGGTTTCGCCGCACGAATGCTGGCCGAGACCGGGGTGGCGGTGACCTCGGGAGCGGATTTCGATCCCATCGACGGTCACCGCAGCCTGCGGTTTTCCTACGCCCGCTGCACCGCCGACATGGAGGAGGCAATCCGCCGGCTCAGGGCCTGGAACGGCGGGCGCGGCACCGGCGGCTGACCGGCTAACCGCGGGCGGCGGCCAGCGCCGCCCCGTAGGCGCTCTTCAGGTGGAAGGTATCGTTGGCCGGGATCACCATATCGAAACCCTGCTGGATACGCCGCCGGGCATTCTCCCCGGAGGCGCAGAAGATCCCCACCCGCCGCCCGGCGCTCTGGCTGGCGGCGAGAATCCGGGCAATGGCCTCCTCCAGCGCGGGTTCCTGGAACTCCGCGCCGGGTCCATAACCCAGCGATATGGATAGATCGTTGGGACCGATGAAGATGGCGTCCAGCCCATCCACCGAGACGATGCCCTCCAGGTTTTGCAGGGCCTCGCCGGTCTCGATCATGGCCAGGGTCAGCACCGTGGCGTTGGCATGCTCGAAGTAGTCCGCGCCGCCGTAGAGAAAGCCCCGGGCCGGGCCGTAGCTGCGCCCGCCCACGGGTGCATAGCGACAGGCATGGACAAACCGCGCGCAGTCGGCGCGGGTATTCACCAGCGGGCAGATGATGCCGTAGGCACCGGCATCCAGCAGCTTCATGATAATACCGGGCTCGTTGGCCGGCACCCGCGCCAGCGGCGCTGGGCGGTGGGCGGAGATGGCCTGGAACATGGCCACGGCGGTGCCGATATCCAGCATGCCGTGCTGCAGATCCACCACCACCGCGTCGAAATCCAGGCTGGCCACGATCTCCGCCAGGTAGCTACTGTCGATACCGAGCCAGGCGCTGATCACCGGCTCATGGTTGCGCCAGCGAGTCCATACTGGGTTGTCACGCAAGGTCGTCTCTCCCGGTGGGTTATCGGCGTGGTTAGCCGGTGCTGGTGATTATTCAGGGTCGCTTATTCGGCCAGCCTGGGGGCCAGGGGGTCGAAGCGCTGGATGCGCAGATCGTCGAACCACACCGCACCGGTGGCGCGGAAATCGTCGATGTATTCCCCGGCCTGTTGTAGCCGCAACTCCTGCAAGGCGCAACCCTCCGGCACCCGGAACGGCGCCTGGAAGCGCTGCCAGTCGGTGGAACCGAGGAAGGCATCGGTGCGCGCCAGTTCCTGCCCGTCGCTCAGACAGCGCACGGTCCACACCACGCCCTCGCGGGATTTCAGCCCCTCGGAACGGGCTCTACCCCCCAGCAGATAACTCCCGGGGGTCAGGAACAACACCTGGAGCAGATGCTGGAAGCGAAACCGTGAGCCGTCCAGGCTGAGCCGCAGGGCCTTGCCCGGGGCGCCATAGGTACCCAGGGTGTCCACCGTGGCCCCCTGCACCTGCTCGTAGCGCCAGCCGAAACCGCGCCCGCCCAGCGGCAACTCGAAGTTCCCGTCGAAGACGTTACCGAGGGCCTCCAGTTGCCGTTCGTCCAGGCCGTTGAGCCAGACGAAGTAGCCGTCCTGCCAGTGGCCATCCATCTCCAACCGGGCCAGCAGACGCTGGCGTTGCTCGGCGGTGGGAGTCTCCCACTGGCGGTACAGGAACACCGCGGTGCGGGCGTCGCGGGCGTTGGCGATGGCGAAATCCACCAGATCCGGCCACCACGGCGGCGGCTCGGCCAGCAGTTCCCCGAGGGTGGCGCGACCGGCCGGGTTCTCGGCCAGTTCCAGGAGTTTTGGGAAGAAACCCGCCGCCAGTTCCGGCACCAGGGTCAGGGCCCGACCCAGGTGTTTCAGGGAACGCTCGGCCTCCTCCCGCTCGGCCCAGAAAGCCGCCGCCTCCTGCTGCACCTGGCTGCGCATGGGTCCCAGATCCAGGGCCAGTTGCAGCAGTCGCCGGGCCCGTTGTTCGGACGTCCCGGGTAGTTGCGCCAGTGCCAGATAGAGCCGCGCATCCGTGGGGTTGGCGCTGGTGGCGCGCTGCAACAGCGCGCGGGCGGCCTCGGGGTCGGTCTCCAGGTGCTGCAGGGCCTGCTGGTAGAGCGCCTCCGGATGATCCGGATACCAGGCCAGCGCCACCGCCGGTTGCCCCAGTTCCACGAACAGATCCGCCAGTCCATGGGCCAGTATCCGCCAGCCCAGCACCCCGCAGAGGGCGAGGATCGCCAGCCACGCAAGCCACGTCCGGGGGGCACGGTCCGGGGTTGCGGTGGCACTGTCGGCGCCACCGTGATGGTGATGGTTATCCACGCTGGAGATCCTGGCGCTCATCCCTGTCATTCGGTCCTGTGGTAGAGATCCCGATGGAAGAATCCGGTGATCAGCACCCGACTGTCCTGCTTCTGCACCTGGAAACGCAGGGTACCCGCGTAACTGCGGGTCTGCTCCGCACCCTCCAGGCGGATCTCGAAAATACCATGCCCCTCGGCCTGGCCGCCGCGGCGTACCCACTGCATGGCGCTGAGATTCATCTCCCGCTGTCGGGTGGCGGCGAACAGGGTCTGGTAGTCCCGGCGGATACCGCCCTTGCCCACCTGATGGTTGGTCTGCACCTGATCGGCGAACAGGGCCATCAGGGCCTCGATATCACCGCGTTCGTAGGCGCCGACGAACAGGCTGGCGAGCACTTCCAGATCCAGCCGGGTCACCGCGTTTTCCACCGACGGGGTGGCGGTAACCGGGGGTGTCGGGGTGGTCAGCGCCACCGGTTTGGCGTCGCTCACCGAGCCGGCATCGGCCACCGGTCCGGCGGGCTGGGCGGGGCGACTCCGGGGAATGGGTGGTACTCCCTCACCGGAGGCCCCCGCCGCCGGTGACGCGACGGCGGGGGATTCGCGGGCGGGCCGGGGGGCGGGAACCGGTAACGGGGTCTGCGCGGCCCGCTCCAGGCGCGCCACCGGCGCCGCCGGCAGCGTGGGGGTGGCGGGCAACGCGGGGGTGGTGGGCGCCGCCGGGATGGACCCCGCCCCGGGGGATGGACCATCGATGGCCGTCGGTACCGGCATCGGCAGCGATGGCAGGATCGGTGAGGCCGCAGTGGACGCCGCCGATGGCGAGGCCCCGGCCGGCCCCACCGGGGAGCCGCCGAGGGCGGGCGCCTGTTGCTGTCCCAGGTAGATCCCCAGCACCGACAGTACGGCGATCAGGGCGATGCCTCCCAGCACGGTCTCCGGTAGGCGCCGCCACACCCAGCCCGGCAGGTGCATGGAGCGGGGAATGGGAATACCCACCATCCGCTGCTCCCGATGGCGCGACAGCACCGTGGCGGGATCGGCCTGACCGGCCTCGGCCAGTTCCCGGCGCCGGGTCTGGGCCACCTGCAGGGCCATGTCATAGCGGTGGCGCTGACTGGCCCGGCGCAGCACCGTATAGGCCTCGTTGATACGCTGGGCATAACTGTCGGCCCAAGCCTCGCTGAGCATCCGTCGATCGGGATGGAACAACCGCATCAACAGCCGGTGATGCTGCTTGATCTGCGCCTCGCTGGCATCCGGATTCAGGCCCAGCACCCGGTAGTGGCTGGCGTCCTGCACGAAGAACACCTGCTGCACGAAAAATCGCGCGGCCAGGGGCACCTCCTCGCTGCCGGAGACTTCCGGCTGCTCGGGCAGCCGGGCGTCCAGCGCCAGCAATAGCAATTGCTCCACACCCCGGGGCAGGGGTGTGGCCGGATCCAGCAGTTCAGGATGGCCGAAGGGCTGCCGATAGAACGCCAGGGCCAGGGCTAGACTATCCATGGCGGGTGAACCCGATGCCTCAGGCCAGCCGCTTGTTGTCGTCGTTGCCCTGCCCGTAATAGTAGTAGTAGCCCTGCTGGTAGCCGTAAGCGTTGCTCTGGTTGCTGAGCTTGGCCAGCAGGCCACCGATTACCCGGGTGCGGGCGCTGCGCAGCCGCTTCAGGGCACCCTGCACATGGCCGCGCCGGGTGCTACCGGCCTCCACCACCAGCAGGGTACCGCCGGACATATTGCCAAGAATCAGCGCATCGGCCAGTCCCAGCACCGGCGGACAGTCGAGGATCACCTGGTCGAATTTCTCGGCGGCGTTGGACAGCAGCGATACCATCTTCGGGGTGGACAGCAACTCCGCCGGGTTGGGCGGCAGCGGCCCCGAGGGGATCACGAACAGATGCGGGATCTGACTGATGGGCTTGGCGATATCCACCGGCTTGGCGCCACCGGCCAGATAGTTGGTGAGACCGGCGTCGTTGTCGATGCCGAGGTTTCGGTGCAGCGAGGGGTTACGCAGATCGGCGTCGATCAGCAGAGTCTGTTTACCGGCCTGGGCGAAGTGGATGGCAAGACTCAGCGAGGTGGTGCTCTTGCCCTCGCTGGCCACCGAGCTTGTCACCGACAGCACCCGGGGCGGTCCCTCGGGGGTGGAGAACTGGAGGGCGGTGCGCACAGAGCGATAGGCCTCGGCAAAGGCCGAGCGGGGATCGCGGTGGGCGCTCATGGCCAGGGACTGGGACTCGGGACGACCCCGATGCTCCTTCACCGCCGGAATGATACCCAGCACCGGGATACCCATCAGCCGCTCGAAATCGTCCGGCAGCTTGATGGTGTCGTCCAGGTGCTCGAACAGGAAGGCCAGCGCGATACCGCCCATCAGGCCCAGCACCATGGCCAGCAACACGTTCACCTGCAAGTTGGGCTTGTAGGGCGCGCGCGGCGCCTCGGCCCAGTCGATCACCGAGATGTTGTTGGTGCCCACCCCGCCGGCCACGCCCACCTCCTTGTAGCGCTGCAACAGCCCATCGTAGAGCTGGCGATTGGTGTCCACCTCGCGCTTGAAGATGTTGTACTGGATGCTGCGGTTCTGGGCGGTCATCACCTCACCCTTGGTGGCCTCCACTTGGGCCGCCAGCAATTGCTCGTTGGCCACTGCGGCCTCGTACTGGGAACGCACCGCGCCACGGATATTGCCGATCTCGGCGTTGATCCTGGACTCCACCTGCTGAATCCGGGTGCGTAGCGCCTGCATGCGTGGGTAAGCCGGCTTGTAGAGCCGCAGGTTGTCCTGGTATTCGGCCTCCAGCGCCGCCTGCAGAGCCTTGAACTCCTGGATCACCGGGCTTTCCAGAATCTGCACCAACCCCCCGCCGGAGCGCTGCATCTGCCGGTAGGCGGCCTCGGCGGCGATGCGCCGCTCCTGGGCCCGGGCCAGCGCCTCGGTGGCCTGCTCCAGCTTGTGGGAGGCGATGGGCTGGCTCTCGTCGACGGTGATGATCTCCTCGCGCCGGGCAAATTCCAGCAACTGGCGCTCGGAATCCTCCAGCTTGGCCTTGGTCTGGCGGATCTGATCCTCCAGCCACTCCTTGGCGTAGGCCGAGGCGTCGAAACGCCGCTCCAGGTTCATGTTGATGAAGGTGTCGGCGTAGGTGTTGATCACCTGGGTGGCCAGTTGCGGATCGGGGCTGTCGAAATGCACCTTCACCAGCCGGGAGTTGTGCACCGGCTCCACGCTCAGGGCCTCCAGAAAGCGGGGCACCAGATTGGGCGGACGGTTGTCCACCGGCTCGGCGCTGGCATCCCAGTTCAACTGGAGCTTGGCCCAGGACAGCAGCGCGCTCCACGGCGGTGGTTGCTGGGCGCCCATGAACACCCGATTCTGGACCAGCTCCAGTTGATCCACCACTCGTCGCACCAGGCTGCGGCTCTCCAGCAGCTCGTACTGGGTCTTGTAGAAATCGCTGTCGTCGCCGGACTCGGTGGGTATCACGTTACCGGCCTCCACCACCTTGGGCGGCTCCTTCTCGATCTGCAGGGTGAGACTCGCACGGTACACCGGGGTGGTGAGGAAGGTGGCGGTCACCACCGCGCTCACCACGATGAAAAAGAAGGTGAAGATAGTCCACCTGCGCTTGACCAGGATCCGCCACAGATCCAGCAGCCCAAGTTCCTCCTTCTCGTCCCGGAAGTCCGGCATGCTGGGGGCCACATGACTGCTGAGAGCGGTGCTGTCGCGGGCCTGCAAGGCCCGGCCGCCGCCCTCGCGCTGGTGATGCTCAAGCTCCCTGTATTCTTCCTGCATTGGTTAGCCTCATGGGCCGGCAAACCGGCCTTCAAGATCGCCTGTTTCGTCGCATCCGGGAGGGGGTTACCACGGTCCGAAGGGTCGGACGAAGCCCCGCAGGGTACCGGTCACGGTGTTCAACACGGATTTGCCGGTGGAGGTGTCCACCACCACGATATCACCGGTCTGCAAGCGCGGATCGCCGGTGGCACCGTCCTCGATGGCGTTGAGATCGAAGCTCATCACTAGCCGACCGCCGACCGCTTCCCGGAAGATGCGGATATCGCCGGCATCGGCCACGGGATTGAGGCCATCGGCCATGGCGATGGCCTGCATCAGGGTGGTTTTGCCCTGCATGGGGAACACCCCGGGCTCGTTCACCGCGCCCTGTACCGTCACCCGCTGGCTGACCTGATCGGCCACGAATACGCTGACGTGGGGATCCTGAAGATAGTCCCTGGCCAGCGCCGTGGCAATCCGCTGTTCCAGTTGCTGACTGCTCAGGCCCGCGGCCTGGACGCTGCCGATCAACGGCAGGGTGATCTGGCCGTTGGCCGCCACCCGTACGGTGCGGGAGAGTTCCTCCACCCCGAACACCTCGATTTCCAGCAGGTCCATGGGACCGATCTGGTGGTCCACCAGCACCCGGTCGTTGGCCAGCGAGGCACCTGGCTCCATCCGGCGCAGACTGGCCGTCTGCACATCGGTCACCTGTTGTTGCTGGTAGGCGGGGGTCTCGGTGAGATCCTGGCCACCCAGCGCCACATTACCGGACGTTGAGGTGGACAGGCGGGGTTCGCTCACCATCCAGGGTTCCCGGTTCGCCGGGCCGCTGGCACAACCCATCAGCAGGGCCGAACAGGCCAGGCCAATCACAGTCCATACACGGAGCATATCGTCCTCCTTCACCACGGGCGCGCCCTCACGGGCCACTGCCCTAGTAACCTCGAAACTGCTGTCGACAGTAATCGAGAAACCGTTCCAGGGACCCGGGCGAGCGCCCCACCCCCGGCGGCGCGGGTATAGCATCGGGTGCCCGGTTGTCCAGTATGCCCTGGGGTCTGACCGTCACCTGGCGGTGCGCCTCCTCGGTGCCCAGACGCCGCGCCACCGCTTCCACCCCCTCGCGCAGCAGGGGCGGGCGCCGTTCCAGACTATGGCCGTCGCTGGCCAGCACATGCACCAGCCCCTCGTCCAGCAAACGCTCCGCCCAGTAGCGGGCGGAGGCGCCAAAACGTCCGGTGAGACTGCCGGCGGTGAGCTGGATCCAGGCGCCCCGGCCAACCAGCCGACGCCACAGCTGGTAATGATCCCCCACCCAGGTGAGACGCTCCGGATGAGTGATGAGCGGCACCAGGCCCACCGTCAGGAATGCCTGCACCGCATTCTCGAAATCCGGCGGCAACACATTATGGGGCGGTTCCAGCAAAAAATAGCGGGAACCGTGCAGACAGGGCACCGAACCATCACGCAGCCCCTGCAACAGATTCGGCGAGAGATGAATATCGGCGCCGAAGGTCACCCGCAATGGAATACCCACCTCGTTCAGGCGCTCGCGGAAACCCTCCACCGCCCGGCGGATGGCAACGCCGTCGTTGTTGAACAGGCCCGGGTAGATGTGCGGCGTGCAGGCCACCAGTGTGGTGCCGTCGTCATGGGCCGTCCGGGCCATGGACAGCGCCACTTCCAGATCGCTCGCGCCGTCGTCCATGCCCGGGAGCATATGACAGTGGAGGTCAATCATTCACCACCATTTCAAGGGTCGGAATCGGCCGATAAAAAACCCTCGGCCTATCGAGATAGCCTAGCATATCCATACTTGCAAGGGGCATAGACCCGGTGTGTTGGATCGGGCCGTCGGCCTCACACCACCGGCGCCACCGTCACCGGCACCCGGGCCTGCATGGCGATGGGCAGATGATCCGAGTAGGTATGGGACAGAACAGTGACCTTGTCCACCTGGATGGAGGGCGACACCAGAATATGGTCCAGTTGCAGGCTGGGACGCCAACTGGGAAAGGTGAACAGTTCCGCGGTGGGCTCCACCAGCCCGCTGACCCGGTGCAGGGTACTCAATTCTGGGCTGTCGGAGCGGCAGTTGAGATCCCCCATGACGATCACATGACGGTGATCCTTGATGAGATCGGCCAGAAACGCCAGTTGCTGCAGTCGTCCCTTGCGCCCCAACGCCAGATGCAGCACGAACACGTGCAGGGCATCGGCGCCGTCGCCAAAGCGGGCCTGTAGCAGGCCGCGTCCGGGAATCAGCCCGGGCAGCTTGTGATCGATGATGGCCGAGGGGCACCAACGGCTCAGCAGCGCGTTGCCATGGCGGGAGATGGGACCGAGCCGCCGGTTGGCCTGGTCGTGGACATGGGGAAATCCCCCCCGTTCGGCCAGGTAGCGGATCTGGTTGACAAAGCCGCTGCGCAGACTGCCGCCATCCACCTCCTGCAAGCCCACCAGATCGTATTCCCGCAGGATCCGGGCGATGCCGTCCAGATTCTCCATGCGCGAGGGCACCGGCACCACGTGCTTCCAGCTATTGGTGAGGTAGTGGGAGAAACGGCGGGTGCTGAGACCGGCCTGGATGTTGTAGCTCAGCACCCGGATGGACTGGCCGTCCTGCTGCGCCATGGCAATCGGCAGCAACCCGGCTAACCGGTGGTGGT
>JGI12109J20283_10406171_pt1 | contig 10340 bp, 11 predicted proteins | sample ElkSlonscriptome_12_FD_20283 | JGI IMG/M metagenome (IMG submission 20283) | reverse complement strand
TTTATTTGAAATCGGAGTTGGTCAAGCTCCAGTGCGAACTTCTCCGGCCTTCAGTGCCTTGAAGCACTGGACCTGCAGCATTCTAAACGCTTAAAGACGGACTCTCAGCGAGGACAAACAACGACGGCATGTTGGCTGAATATTTCCCGATAATGATTTTTCTCGGCGTTGCCGCCGGCATGGGCGTGGTGCTGTTGTTGGTCGGCGGCATTCTCGGGCCCAACAATCCAAGCAGCGAAAAATTGTCGCCTTACGAGTGCGGTTTCGAGGCCTTCGAGGACTCGCGCATGAAGTTTGACGTGCGTTTTTACCTGGTCGCGATTCTGTTCATCATTTTTGACCTTGAGATCGCCTTCCTGTTTCCCTGGGCGGTGGTTCTTGACGAGATTGGAATGACCGGTTTGATCGCGATGGGCGTTTTCCTGCTCATCCTGGTGATCGGTTTTATCTATGAGTGGAAAAAAGGCGCGCTGGAATGGGAATAAGCAACTTGATGCACAACCCCGTACCGGAGGGGGAGGTCGATGACATTCTGCGGCCAAATGGTGAAAACCCTCTGCTGGAAAAAGGTTTTGTCACCACCAGTGCCGATGCCCTGATCAACTGGGCCCGCACCGGTTCAATGTGGCCGATGACGTTTGGTCTGGCCTGCTGCGCCGTGGAGATGATGCACGCTGGCGCGTCGCGCTATGACATGGACAAGTTCGGGGTGATTTTCCGCCCCAGCCCGCGCCAGTCGGACGTGATGATTGTGGCCGGCACGCTGTGCAACAAAATGGCGCCGGCCTTGCGCAAGGTTTATGACCAGATGCCTGATCCCAAATGGGTCATTTCAATGGGTTCTTGCGCCAATGGCGGCGGGTACTATCATTATTCCTATGCTGTAACGCGCGGCTGCGACCGAATTGTTCCGGTCGATGTGTACGTGCCCGGCTGCCCACCAACGGCTGAAGCGTTGGTCTACGGTATTTTGCAGCTGCAGAAAAAAATCCGCCGCACCAACACGATCGCTCGCTCATGAGTTCGTTTTCCAAAAAAAACGCTGATCTGGCTCAGGCACTCAAAGATGTGCTTGACGAAAAGCTGGTCGAGCTGAATGAGCATCGAGGTCAATTGACGGCAGTCGTCAAAGCTGAAAGCTGGCTTGACGTCGCCTACCAGCTACGCGATGAAGCAGGCCTGTGCTTCGAGCAGTTGCTCGACCTGTGTGGAGTGGACTATCTCGGATTCGGCGATGATGAGTGGGAAACGGCCGAAGCCACCGGTTCAGGGTTTTCTCGCGGCGTCGATGCCTTGGGTCCAGGACGCTTCAAGTGGAGCGAGCGCCCGGAAGCTGAAGAGATCGACAACCGATTCGCTGTTGTGGTCCATCTATTGTCGCTTAAACACAACTACCGATTGCGCCTTCGTTGCTTTGCGCCGGATGACGAGTTGCCGGTAGTAGCGTCGCTGATCGAGGTCTGGAATTCTGTTAATTGGTACGAGCGCGAGGCATTTGATCTGTTTGGAATTGTGTTCGAGGGGCATCCTGATCTTCGCCGCATTTTGACCGACTATGGATTCGTTGGCCATCCATTCCGCAAGGATTTCCCATTGATCGGGAATGTTTCGGTGCGATACGACGAGGACAAGAAACGCGTGATCTACGAGCCCGTTGAAATCGAGCCTCGCGTCCTGGTACCAAGAGTCGTTCGTCGAGATAGCCGCTACGTAGATGAAAAGCTGGAAGGTCGGGAAGCATGAAGGGCGTGAAGCATCATGAGTGAGATTCGCAACTACACGATGAATTTCGGGCCGCAGCACCCGGCGGCCCACGGCGTATTGCGCTTGATTCTCGAACTCAACGGTGAAACCGTCGAGCGTGCCGATCCTCACGTCGGTCTGTTGCATCGTGCGACTGAAAAACTTGCCGAGTCCAAGCCCTATAACCAGTCGATCGGCTATATGGATCGCCTGGATTACGTATCAATGATGTGCAACGAGCACGCTTATGTACGCGCCATCGAACAACTGCTCGGCATCGAAGCGCCTGAGCGGGCTCAATACATCCGAACCATGTTCGATGAGATCACCCGCATTCTGAATCACCTGATGTGGATCGGTTCGAACGGGCTGGATTTGGGTGCGATGACGGTTTTCCTGTATGCCTTCAGGGAGCGCGAAAACCTGATGGACTGCTATGAAGCAGTGTCCGGGGCGCGCATGCACGCCACTTATTATCGCCCCGGCGGTGTTTATCGCGATCTGCCTGACTACATGCCGGAAGTCGCTGAAACACGCTGGCGTAAAGGCAAGGATCTTGAACGCCTCAACCGCTGGCGCGGCGGCTCCCTGCTGGATTTTCTGGAAGCCTTCATGGAAGACTTCTTCGACCGCGTCGATGAATATGAAACGCTGTTGACCGATAACCGCATCTGGAAGCAGCGCACGGTTGGTATTGGTGCTGTCTCCGGCGAACGAGCGCTGCAGATGGGCTTTACCGGCCCGATGCTGCGCGGTTCCGGCGTGGCCTGGGATCTGCGCAAGAAGCAACCTTACGCCAAATATGCTGAGATGGACTTCGATATCCCGGTTGGTGTCAACGGCGATTGCTACGACCGCTATTTAGTGCGGGTTGAAGAAATGCGTCAATCGGCACGGATTGTGCAGCAGTGCATTGCCTGGCTTCGCGAGAACTCCAGCCCGGTCATGCTGCGTAATTTCAAAGTGATTCCGCCAACCCGCGCGGAAATGAAAGACGACATGGAAGCGCAGATTCACCACTTCAAACTGTTTACTGAAGGCTACTGCGTGCCTGAGGGTGAAACCTACGCCGCCGTGGAAGCGCCCAAGGGTGAGTTCGGCTGCTACATGATCTCGGACGGTGCCAACAAACCATTCCGTGTCCACCTGCGCGCGCCTGGCTTTGCCCATCTGGCTGCCATGCATGAAATGGCCCAAGGCCATATGCTGGCTGACATTGCCGCGTTGATTGCGACTCAAGATATCGTGTTCGGAGAAATTGACCGATGAGTATTCAAGCACCGGACGATGTTGTTGACGGTAAAGCCGAGCTGCTGAGTGAGCAGACACGAGGCACGATTGATCATTGGCTGAGCAAATTTCCGGACGGCCTTGAAGGTCGGCGCTCGGCCATCATCCAGGCCCTGTATGCCGCGCAAGTCCAGAACCAGGGCTGGTTGAAATCGGATCTGATGGAGGCCGTGGCTGATTATCTCGACGTGCCGCCGGTTTGGGTCTATGAAGTGGCAAGCTTCTACTCAATGCTGGAAACCCACGAGGTGGGTCGACACTCAGTTTCGATCTGCACCAATATTTCCTGCATGCTTTGCGGCGCAGACAAGGTCGTTGAGCAGGTCGAGAACAAGCTGGGCATTAAGATGGGACAGACCACCGACGATGGTCGTATCTTTCTGAAAGTGGAAGAAGAATGCGTTGCCGCTTGCATCGGTGCACCGATGATGATTGTGGATGGGCACTATCACGAGAATCTGACGCCAGAGAAGATCGATGAGATTCTGGACGGATTGGAGTGAGGCGTGGGGAGATGGGAAGACGATGAAACGGAAGACGGAAGACGGGAATTGGACAAACGAAGAAACGGTAGACGGTAAGACTCGATTGCGACATTTGAATTGGTGGAGAAGGTAGTTAGAACGATGGCGATTTACAGGGATAAAGACGAAAGAACAGCACCGCGGTGTGTGGCATTTGGCCCCCGTCTCCCGTTCCCCCATTCCCCCGCAAACAACGGAGGGCACTCCAGTGGCTGAACACAACGTGGTATTCACCCATTTGAACGAAAACCAGTGCTGGTCGCTTGAGGCGTATCGCAAGCACGGCGGTTGGCAGGCTTGGGAGAAGATTGTTGGTGAGAAGACGCCTCAGGAAGAAATCATCGAGACGGTCAAGAAATCATCGCTGCGCGGTCGCGGTGGTGCGGGGTTTCCGACTGGCTTGAAATGGTCGTTTATGCCGCGCTCCGCGCCCGGCCAGAAATACCTGTTGTGCAACTCGGATGAATCAGAGCCTGGCACCTGCCACGACCGCGATATCTTGCGTTTCAATCCGCACGCGGTTCTGGAAGGCATGGCCATTGGTGCCTACAGCATGGGTGCGACCATTGCCTACAATTACTTGCGTGGCGAATTTCACCACGAGCCTTTCGAACGCATCGAGCAGGCATTAAAAGAGGCCTACGACGCCGGCTTGCTCGGGAAAAACGTGATGGACTCGGGCATCGATATCGATATCTATAACGTGCTGGGTGCCGGCGCTTACATCTGCGGCGAAGAGACCGCACTGATGGAGTCGCTGGAAGGCAAGAAAGGTCAGCCGCGTTTCAAGCCGCCGTTTCCGGCCAATTTCGGTATTTACGGCAAGCCCACGACCATCAACAACACGGAAACGCTGGCGTCGGTGCCGGCCATCATGCGTAACGGCGCCGATTGGTTTCTTGAGCTGGGCAAGCCGAACAATGGCGGGCCGAAGGTGTTCTCGGTCTCCGGCCACGTCGAAAAGCCCGGCAACTTCGAGATTCCTCTGGGTACACCTTTTTCGGAGCTGTTGGAAATGGCCGGCGGAATGCGCAACGGCAATGCGCTCAAAGGCGTGATTCCGGGCGGCTCATCGATGCCGATCCTGCCGGCCGATGTGATGATGGATATCACCATGGACTACGACGCCTTGCAGAAGGCCGGTTCCGGGCTTGGCTCAGGCGCGGTGATCGTGATGGATGAGACCACCTGCATGGTTTCGGCATGCCGCAGAATTGCGCGGTTCTATTACGCTGAATCTTGTGGTCAGTGCACTCCATGTCGCGAAGGCACCGGTTGGATGTATCGGGTTTTGGAGCGCATCGAGTCCGGCAAAGGTCGCCCAGAAGACATCGACCTGCTGGAATCGGCAGCCGGTCAGATTGAAGGCCACACGATTTGCGCCTTCGGTGAAGCAGCGGCCTGGCCGGTGCAGGGATTCCTGCGTCAGTTCCGTCATGAGTTCGAATATTTCGTTGAACACGGTCGCTCGATCGTGTCAGAGAAAATAGGTGCGGCGGCTTAAAGGCCGTCGACCGATGTTGAAACGCGTGGAACGCGATCTTTAATTATGGCAACCATTGAGAAACCGCAAACTGATCTGGTCACTCTGGAAATTGATGGCCAGGAAGTGCTGGCCAAGAAGGGATCGATGATCATCGAGGCGACCGATCGCATGGGCATCGATATCCCGCGGTTCTGCTATCACTCGAAGCTCTCGATTGCGGCCAACTGCCGCATGTGCCTGGTCGATGTTGAAAAAGCACCCAAGCCGCTGCCGGCCTGCGCCACGCCGGTTGGCGAGGGCATGAAGGTCTTCACTGAGTCTCGCCGGGCGGTTGAAGCGCAGCGCGGCGTGATGGAATTTTTGCTGATCAACCACCCGCTGGACTGTCCAATCTGCGATCAGGGCGGCGAGTGTGAACTGCAAGATCTGGCCATGGGCTACGGTCGCTCGATCTCGCGCTTCACCGAGCGCAAGCGCGTGGTCAAAGACAAGAATCTCGGGCCTCTTGTGGCGACGGACATGACCCGTTGCATCCACTGCACGCGCTGCGTGCGTTTTCTCGAGGAGATTGCCGGCACGGCAGAACTGGGTGGTATTGGTCGGGGCGAGAAAACCGAAATCTCGACCTTCGTCGAGCGCAATATCAACTCGGAGCTGTCGGGCAATATCATCGACTTGTGTCCGGTTGGCGCGCTGACCAACAAGCCATTTCGCTTCTCGGCTCGACCCTGGGAAATGCGCGCACGCCCCTCTATCGCGAGTCACGACTGCGTCGGCTCGAACCTGTTCTATCACGTGCGCGGCAAAAAGATTATGCGCACAGTGCCGCGAGACAATGAAGCCGTCAATGAATGCTGGTTGTCGGACCGGGATCGCTACAGTCACTTTGGACTCGAGTCCGATGATCGCCTGACAACGCCCCGCGTCAAGGTCAAGGGCCAGTGGCAGGAAGCGAGTTGGGATGAGGCCCTGAAAGTCGCGACGCGTGCGCTGAAAGGCACGGTCGAGACGCATGGCAATGACGAGCTGGCCGCGCTAGTGTCGCCGCGCGCAACAACGGAAGAGCACTATTTGATTCAGGCGATGATCCGCAGCTTGGGCAGTGAGAATATTGATCACCGAACGCGCCTGAATGATTTCCGTCATCCCCAGGCCGGCCGAGCTCATATGGATATCCCGAGTCGGGGTCTGGCCACGCGCGATGCAATTTTCCTGGTCGGCAGCAATATTCGCCATGATCAACCGATTCTGGGTCATCGTGTGCGCACGGCCTGGCGCGTTAACGGCGCGCAGGTGATGGACCTTAATCCGGTCGCCTACGATTTCCATTTCGATTTGAGTCAGCGCATGACCGTGCCGCCACAGGCCATGGTCGATAGCCTGGCACGAACGCTTCGCGCGGCATTCGAAATTGCTGACAAATCGCTCCCCGATGGCGAGTTGGGTGACTACCTGAAAGCGCGCGATCCGGATCAGTCGGCGCGCGATGTAGCAGAAACTCTAGCCAAAGCAGATCAGGCGGCCATTGTGCTGGGTGACATTGCCCTGGCTCACGTGGATGCGGTCTGGCTGCGTGAACTATCGGGCCTTTTGGCCGAAACGCTTGACTGTGCACTCTGCATTCTGCCCGGCGCGGCCAACAGCCAGGGTGCCTGGCAAGCTGGAGCCATTCCCGGCCCCAAAGGCTTGAATGCGCGCACCATGCTCGAACAGCCACGCCAAGGCTATTTGCTGTGGGATATCGAGCCCGATCTTGATCTGGCCGATCCGACGCTGGCGCGAGCTGCACTTTCAGCAGCCAGTTCAGTGGTTGCGGCAACAGCATTTGTAAGCGATGAGCTGGCCGAGCTTTGCGATGTTCTACTGCCGTTGTCACCGGTACCAGAAGCCGACGGAAGCTATACGAACCTGGACGGTCTTGCGCAATCTGTCGCGCCCGTGTTGAAGTCGCCCGGGCAGGCGCGATCTGGCTGGAAAATTTTACGTCGGCTGGGCGAAATGATGGCGCTGGACGACTTCGATTTCGTCGATCTGCAGCCTGTACAGCGCGCAATTGCAGCGGCTGATACCGTCGCGACGGGAGGCAACATCGCCGGTGCACCGGAAGCGACCAGCGATGCTGTTATCTGGCGCGTTGGTGATGTCGGCATTTATGCCACCGATTCGCTGGTCCGGCGCTCACCGTCCCTGCAAAAAACGGACCACGCTACAGATGCCACGGCTCGTCTGCATCCATCCACGGCCACTCGATTGGGTTTGGGTGAATCGGTTCAGATCAACATTTCTGGCGCTGAGCACCATGGGCAATTTGCCTGGATGGCAGACGATCGGATCGCGCTCAATACGGTTTGGTTGCCGTCTGCGACCCGCAGCGTTGTCACGCTTGGCCCAAGTATGGGGCTAGTTGAAGTCAGCGCGGCAAATGATAACGATTCGGCCGGAAAGAACCAAAGCGAGAACCAATCAGGATCGCCTGAAAGTTCGCCTTCGGGATCGCCCGAATGATTGAGCAACTCACGACCCTGCTCTGGACGGTCGCCAAGGTCTTGGCCATCGTCTTGCCGGTGACCATTAGCGTGGCCTATTTCACGTTTTTTGAGCGCAAAGTGATCGGCAATATGCAAAGCCGTCGTGGTCCCAATCAGATTGGTCCACTGGGATTGCTGCAACCGTTCGCTGATGTTTTCAAGATGTTGTTCAAGGAACTGATCATTCCTGCCAACGCCAATCGTTTTCTGTTCTTGCTGGCTCCGATTCTCTCGCTCGCACCAGCACTGGCTGCCTGGGCGGTCGTGCCGTTCGACGACTGGATGGTGCTGGCAGACATTGATGCCGGCCTGTTGTTCGTGCTGGCCATGACCTCCATGGGCGTCTACGGCATTCTGATCGGCGGCTGGGCATCAAATTCCAAATACGCGTTGCTCGGCGGCCTGCGCTCTGCCGCCCAGACGGTCAGCTACGAAATCGCCATGGGCTTTGCCCTGGTGGGGGTTATCGTGCTGTCGGGCACGCTCAATATGACCAACATTGTCCTGCAGCAAAGCGGCAGTATCTTGTCCTGGTTCTGGCTGCCCCTGTTTCCGCTGTTCGTGATTTACTTTATCTCCGGTGTGGCCGAGACCAACCGGGCACCGTTTGACGTTGCCGAGGGCGAGTCCGAGATTGTGGCCGGGTTTCATACCGAGTATTCAGGCTCAGCATTCGCCGTATTTTTCCTGGCCGAATACGCCAACATGATCCTGATCTCTGCCCTGTGCGCCATCTTGTTCATGGGGGGCTGGTTGAGTCCCTTCCAGGGCGTGCCGGTGCTCGGTGAGACCTTCCTGGGTGCGGGTGGCGTTCACTGGTTCCTGGCCAAGACGGCCGTGTTCTGTTTCTTTTATCTCTGGTTCCGCGCGACCTTTCCGCGCTATCGCTATGACCAGATCATGCGTCTGGGCTGGAAGGTCTTCATCCCGATCACCATCGTCTGGATCATGGTGGCGGGCCTGTTCCGCGTGATGGGCTGGTACGGAGGTTGATGCCATGCAAGCCGTAAGCCGTTATTTCAAATCGTTGATGCTGCTGGAACTGCTGCAGGGTCTCAAACTGACCTTCAGTTACTGGCATGCGCCAAAAGAAACGCTGAATTATCCGGAAGAAAAAAACCCGAAGTCGTCGCGGTTTCGCGGACTGCACGCCTTGCGTCGCTATCCCAATGGGGAAGAGCGCTGCATTGCCTGCAAGCTGTGCGAAGCGGTCTGTCCGGCGCTCGCGATCACCATCGATTCGCATCAGCGCGAAGACGGCACGCGTCGCACCACCCGCTACGACATTGATCTGTTCAAGTGCATCTACTGCGGGTTCTGCGAAGAATCGTGCCCGGTGGATTCGATTGTTGAGACCGATATCAGTGAGTATCACTTTGAAAATCGCGGCGAGAACATCGTCACGAAGGAGCAGCTTCTAGCCATCGGCGACCGGTTTGAGGATCAGATCGCAGCCGCACGTCAGAAAGATGCGGCGTATCGGTAAGGCTCGTTTAGTTGGTTTCGTTAGTTAAATTGGTTTAGTTGGTTTGCTGAAACGACGGTCGGGAGTCCGTGATTGGAAGCGATGCTTCTGGTCTTGAATTCGGCTGACGAAAGTGGATTAGAAAAGGAATTGAGAGTCAGGCATGCCCATAGTTGAAATCGCCTTTTACCTGTTCGGTGGGGTCTTGATTGGATCTGCGCTCAGCGTAGTGACGGTCGGTAACCCGATCTATGCCGTGCTGTTTCTGGTGCTGTCGTTTTTCTCAGCGGCGTGCATCTGGATGCTGATGCAGGCAGAATTCCTGGCCATCGTGCTGGTGCTGGTCTATGTCGGCGCCGTTATGGTGCTGTTCTTGTTCGTGGTGATGATGCTGGATGTCAACGTCAACCCGGTCAAAGAAGGCTTTGCCCGCTATCTCCCCGTGGGCCTGTTGGTCGCCGTTGCGATGGCCGCGCAGATGTTCATGGTGATCTGGACCCGCGGCATGGAAACTCAAGCGCTGCCAATGGCCAAGCCGCAGGGCTACAGCCACACCACGGCGGTCGGTGAGGTGCTCTACAGCACCTATCTCTACGCTTTTGAAATCGCGGCTGTGATCTTGCTGGTTGCCATTATTGCGGCCATCGCGCTGACTCATCGCCGCCGACCCGAGACCAAGTCACAGGACCCCAGTCAGCAGGTGCGGATCGAGCGCGATGAGCGTGTACGTCTGGTCAAGATGGACGCTGAAGGGGAGGATGTCTAAATGTTGACTCTGGCGCATTTCATCAGCCTGGGCGCGGCGTTGTTCTGTATCAGCGTGGCCGGTATTTTCCTGAATAGAAAGAACGTCCTGATCCTGCTGATGTGCATTGAACTGATGCTGCTGGCGGTCAACATGAATTTTGTCGCCTTCTCGCATTTTCTCGATCATATCGACGGCCAAGTGTTTGTCTTTTTCATTTTGACCGTGGCGGCGGCAGAAGCAGCGATTGGCCTGGCGATTCTGGTGGTCTTGTTCCGCAATCGACGCACGATCAGCGTTGATGAACTCGCAGACTTGAAGGGTTGACCAACAAGTGACGCTCGAACGATAAGCGAATGACATTCGAATAATGACAATACAGACCATACTTCTGCTGATTCCATTGCTGCCGCTGTTTGGCTGCCTGATTGCCGGCTTGCTGCGTCATCAGGTGGGTCGTTCCGGCGCCCATTGGGTCACTATACTGGCCGTAGCGGGCTCGTTCCTGTTGTCGACCTACGTTGCCTGGGAGGTGTTTTTCAATGACCTGCCGGTGCTG
>JGI12109J20283_10117488_pt1 | contig 10340 bp, 9 predicted proteins | sample ElkSlonscriptome_12_FD_20283 | JGI IMG/M metagenome (IMG submission 20283) | reverse complement strand
CGCGCCCGGGCGGCGGCTCCAGCTTTCGCTCAGCGAGGTATCGCTTGGGTTCTCGGGCAACTTCATTAGTGCGCGTCGTACGGAGATGCTCCAAGGCCGCACACTCGCCGGGGCGACCGTCGTGCTGTACGACCGCGACCCAGATCGACCTCGCGTCGTTCGAGCCGATGAGAACGGCGAATGGATGATCCCCATCGTGACCTCGCCTAGCCAGCGATCGGTCGTGGGCTACAGCGTGCCGCCGGGTGTGCGAGATCGCCCCGAGACGCGGCGGTACTTCCGCATCGACCTGACCACCAACATTGGCGAGGACATCGACGAGCGACGCTTCAACAGCGAGATCGACGCGATGCGAGGCGGCGTGGGCAGCTTCATCAATCGCATCACGGGGTAGAGACTCGACGCAAGGCAGCCAGACGCAGGCTTGAGCTCAGGTTCCGTGCTGGTGTGGCGCGGCATGGGCCCGAGCCGGTGTCGTTGGCTTGCCGGACTATGCTGTGCCATGAGCGATTTTTCAGATCGGGTGGCCGTGGTGACCGGGGCGAGCGCAGGCATCGGCATGGCCTGCGCTCGGATGCTGGCCGAGCGCGGGGCGTTGGTCGTCGTGAATGCTCGCCGAGCAGGCCGACTCGATGAGTTGGTTGAGATCGACCCGGCCCGCGTCAAGCCGGTGGCCGGTGATGCGGCAGATCGCAGCACGATCGAGGGCATGCTCGACGCGGCCAGAGACCTCGCGGGTCGCGAGGCCGACCTGGTTATTGCCAATGCTGGGCGCGGGTTGCGCGGGTCACCCTTGGATTCGGACGAGGCCGAGTGGGAGGACGTGCTACAGATCAACACGCTCGCGGCGGCGCGACTGATGCGTGCGACCATCGCACGGATGGTGGCCGAAGTCGGCGAGTATCAAGGGCCGCCGCAAGCACCGAGGGACGTCGTCGTGCTCGGCTCCACGGTGGGGCGAAACCTCAGCCCCTTCAGTAGCTTTTATGGGGCGGCCAAGGCGGCCGTGCACATGATGGCCGAGGCGATGCGCCGTGAAGCGGGGCCCAAGGGCGTGCGCGTCACGACGATCGAGCCCGGCGTTGTGGCCAGCGAGTTTCAATCGGCGGCGGGTTACGACCCCAAGGCCTTCGGCGAGTTCATGGAGTCGATCGCCCCGGTGCTGACGCCCGAGGATGTCGCGCGGTCGATCCTGTTCTCTTGTGCACAGCCGGCGGGTGTGCACCTCAACGAGATCATGCTGCGACCCACACGTCAGGCGTATCCATAAGGACCCCGGGTAGACGCCCGGGATCCTTATCGCCTTAGGCTCAAGCTTATTGGACGTCCAGGAGTTCGATGTCGAACACGAGGTTCGCACGCGGCGGGATGCTCGGGGGCGCCCCACGCTCGCCGTAGCCGAGGCTGTAGGGAATCTCGAGGCGTCGCTTACCGCCGACCTTCATGCCCGGGATGCCGATCTGCCATCCCTGGATAAGGTTGCTCAACGGGAAGGTGATTGGCTCGCCGCGGTCGTAGCTGGAATCGAATTGGGTGCCGTCTTCGAGCGTGCCGCGATAGTGCACCTTCACTGTGGCACCGTGCGGGCATTCGGCACCGTCGCCGACTTCTACATCTTCGGCCACGAGGCCGCCGGCCAGTTCCTGTCGTTCGGTCATTCGTAGAGAGTCCTTTCTGCCACGCACTAGCGCGGCACTCTGACATGCGTTGATGGCGGGCGACTACTGCACGCCCATGAGCTCGACCTCGAACACCATCGAGGTGTCGGCGGGCACGAGCGGCGGATTGCCGGCCTCACCGAAGGCCTGTGCGGCCGAGAGTTCGATGCGTCGTATGCCACCTTGATTCATGCCGACGATCGCTTTGCGTAGGCCGGGCAGCGGCGGCTGATTATCGAGCGGAACGACCTGCAGATCGCCGGTATCGAAGGTATTGGCCACGACGGTGCCATCGGGCAATTCGGCCAGGTAGTGGATGACGGCCATCTGGCCGGCTTCGGCAGCGGGGCCTTCGCCAATCTTCACGTTGCGGACCGTGATGCCCTCTTCCAGCACTTCCGACTCGCCGGCGAATTCCGTCGAGAACGTCCGCGGCTCCCGCCAGTCGACCAACTCGATCTCGAAGACCAGCGTGGTGTTCGATGGGATGGCTGGCATCTGGCCCTCTTCGCCGAAGCCCAGCTCCGGTGGCACGACGAGTTGGCGGATCTCGCCAGGCCGCATGCCAAGAACGCCCTGCTTCCAGCCCTCGATGACGGCCTGGTCGAGCGGCACGGTGGCCGGCTGGCCGCCGTCGAAGGTCGAGTCGAACTTGGTGCCGTCCTCGAGCACGCCCAGCGTGTGGACCACGGCGATGGCGTCCTTAGGAAGCGGATCGGCCTCGGCGTTGCCTTCTTTCACGGTGCGGACAACCAAGCCATTCTCGCGGGTTTCCTCGCTGATCCACTCGGTGCTGAGTTCGCGTGGGTTCTTGAAGCTGAGGACCTCGACCTCGAAGATCAGGTCTGCGTTGGCGGGGATCGATGGCGGGCTGCCGCGCTCGCCGTAGCCCAGGGCGGCGGGGATCTCGATGCGGCGCGAGCCGCCGGCCTTCATGCCCATGAGCCCCTGGCTGAAGCCCTCGATGAGGGCCCCCGGGTCGAGGCGGAACGTCGCCGGCTGGCCGCGGTCGTAGCTTGAGTCGAATTGCGCACCGGTCTCGGCCAGCACGCCGCGGTAGTGGGCGATGACGGTTGCCCCGGGCTTCACCTCGCCCTGGCCCGAGCCCACGGTGATGTCGCGAACAACCAGGCCATCGCCCATGTCCATAGGTTCGCCTTCGAACTCGCTGGCAAGCTCGGGCTTCTTGGCTGGCTCGGGGTTGTCGACGCTCAGGAGCTCGATCTCGAATACGAGGTCGGCCCGCTGTGGAATGACCGGCGGCCTGCCTGCCTCGCCATAGGCCATCGACCAAGGGATCTGCACGAGCCGCTTACCACCGACCCGCATGCCCATCAGGCCTTCGCGGAAGCCGTCGATAACCGCACCTGGCATGATGCTAAAGGTCGCCGGCTGCCCACGGTCGTAGCTGGCGTCGAACTGCTCACCGGTCTCGCGGAGCGTGCCACGGTAGTGGATGGTCACGGTGGCGCCGGGCTGGACGGCCTCGCCGTCGCCCACGACGACCTCGGTGATGCCAAGCTCGGTGAAGGGCGAACTGGTGGTCGCGCCGGGCTGGCCGGGATCCTCGTCGCCCGCACCGGTCTCGGCGACCTGGGGTTCTTCCGATGAGGAGGCTTGGCCGGCATCCACGCCCTGTGGCGGTTGACCCGTGCTCGTCTCGCTGGTGGTGGGCTGGGAGCCTGGCGTTGTCGCACCGCCCGTGCTCTGGTCGGTGACCTGGCGTGGGGCTTGTTCGGCAGACTGGCTGGTGCTCTGGCCGGCTTCCGGAGTGGTTTCGGTCGAGTTGCCGCATCCCGAGGCCACGGCCATGCCCGCCAGGGCCAGCAGCGTGAGCGCACGGGAGGTCGTTCGAGAGCGCGTATGCGTAATCATCGGCGATCGTAGCAACCGGGCAGAGAATACCCCACCTGGGCTTCCTGGCTGGGTGATACCCCGGATGTGGCTGGCGGATCTCGACCACTACGATGTCCCGTGACGCATGAACTGCAGCATACCGACCCGTGCATCGCCGTCTCGATGGGGGATCCTGGCGGCATCGGACCGGAGGTTATCTCGGCGGCCCTCCGCGCCGGAGCGGCCACCGGGGCACGGGTGGTGGTGTACGGCCCGGCCCGGGCCCTGGGAGAACACGACTGGCCGGTGGTCCATGCTCGTGAGGACATCGACCCGACGGCGGCCGTCACGGTCTGTCAGTTGGAAGATGCCGACGATGGCGCGCCGTTCGAGCACGCCGCCGGCGCTCGTGGAGGGGCGATCAGCCATCGGCAGGTGCTGTACGCCATCGACGCCACGACGCTGCCCGACGGCCATCCGGCCCGGGCTGATGCGATCTGCACCGGCCCCATCAGCAAGGCCGCGTGGGTGGCGGCTGGCCACGGCGAGCACCTGGGTCATACCGAGCTCCTGGCCCAACGCTTGGGCACGGCCCGGCATGCCATGGCGTTCGTGAGCCAGCCCTTGCTGGTGGCATTGGTCACGGCCCACGTGCCGCTACGACGCGTGCCCGACGTGATTACGACATCGCGGATCATTGAGGTGATCGAGCTTTCGGCCCAGCTCTGTAGAGACCTGGGCATCGAGCGTCCTCGGGTGGGAGTCGCGGGGCTGAACCCACACGCCGGAGAGGGTGGCGCCCTGGGTGACGAGGACGAGGCGGTCATCGCCCCGGCCGTGGAGGCGGCCAAGGCCGGCGGTCTCGAGGTGCATGGCCCGCTGCCGGGCGACACGGTGTTTCGAGACGCCCGCCGACCGGGGGGAATCTTCGACATCGTGGTGGCGATGTACCACGATCAGGCGCTGGCGCCGTTGAAGCTGGTGGCCTTCGACAACGCGGTGAACATAACCTTGGGGCTCGGCGTGCCGCGAACCAGCCCCGACCACGGCACCGCCTTCGGCATCGCCGGGCGCGGCGTGGCCGACGCGGGCTCGATGGCCGCCGCCCTGGCCCTGGCCGCGAGGCTTGCCGCCACGCGAACGGATCCTCCCTCGTAGCGGCGCCCGCGAGCGTCGTGGAAGCCACGCCATGACCCTCCCGGGCGCACCCGAAGAGCAACGCGACTTCCTGCGACATCCGTTGCTGGACATGCTGTTCATCGCCGCGCCCAGCGTGGTGCAGATGGTCAGCTACTCGGCGATGCAGTTCGTCGATACGGTGATGGTGACCAACTGGGGCGACGACCCGATCTATGTCAGCGCCCTGGGCAACGGCGGCATGCTGGCGTGGATTCCCATCTCGCTGGTGATCGGCATGGCGGGTGTGGTGTCGAGCTTTGTATCGCAGAACCTGGGCGCGGGCACGCCCCGGCGTGGGGCGCAGTATGCCTGGGCGCAGCTCTGGATCTCGCTATTCGCGGCGGTGCTGCTGCTGTCGCTGGTGCCGCTGCTGCCGATGGTGTATGGGGCTCTTGGCCACTCGGCCGAGCTCATCGAGTTGGAGAGCCGCTATGCGGGCATTGTCATCATGGGGGCGATCTTTCCCATGGGCGCCCGCAGCATCGCCCAGTACTTCTTCGGCATGCACAAGCCGATCGTTCCGATGGTGGCCGCGCTGGCGGGCAACGTGGTGAACATCCTGGGAAACTGGGTGCTGATCTTCGGATTGCTGGGCTTTCCGGAGCTGGGGCTGACCGGCGCCGCCATTGCCACGGTGCTGGGCGGCGCGGTCGAGTTCATCGTGCCGCTGGTGATCTTCTTGCTGCCGTGGTGGCACCGCAACTACGAGACGCGCAGGCCGTGGCGGCCAAACTGGACGCCCATCAAGGAGATCCTGCGCATCGGCATGCCCGCGGGGCTGATGTTCGTCAACGAGATGATCTGCTTCGGCTATCTGCTCGTGGGGCTGGGCGGCAGATTCGGCGAGGACCAACAGGCCGCTGGATGGATTGCGCTGCGCTACATGAGCCTGTCGTTCATGCCCACGGTGGGGCTGTCGATTGCCATCACGGCGATCGTGGGTCGGCTCATTGGCATGGGCAGGCTCGATCTTGCCGAGAAGCGAGCCTGGCTTGGGATGGCTCTGGGCGTGGGCTACATGGGCACGTGCGCCACGTGCTTCATTCTGTTCCGCTACGAGCTCATGGGGCTGTTCGTGACGGCCGACATGGCCCAAGAGAGCGCGGGCGAGCTCATCCGCGTGGGCTCGATGATCCTGATCGCCGCGGCGGTGTTCCAGGTGTTCGACGCGGTGGCAGTGACCATGACCGGGGCCCTGCGCGGTGCGGGAGACACCCTGGTGCCCAGCATCCTGACCATTGGCCTCTCCTGGCTGCTGATCGTCGGCGGCGGGCATCTGGCGGTCGAGTTCGTGCCGCAATGGGGTGCCCTGGGTCCGTGGATCTTTGCTTCGGCCTACATCGTGGTGCTCGGGCTGTGTCTGCTCGTGCGGTTCAAGATGGGGGCGTGGAAGAAGATGCGGCTGGCCGGCCCCGAGTCGGAGGCGTTGTCTGACGTGCCACAGCACGTGCGGTCAGAGAAGGCCGATCCCGACGCCTAGAATTACGATCCAGTTGGCCCGATTTTCCCCTTGCTTGGAGGTCTCGCCTTGAGTTCCAGTTCGTCGCCTAGCGCTCTCGACATGGTCATCGGTTCCGGTGGAGACTCTGCCCAGGCCGGGCGATTGCTCGATGAGGCTCGCCAGCAGGCGGCCGATGGCGAGCGAATGTCGGCGATCGAGACGCTGCGCAAGGCCGTCCAGGCCGACGCCGGGCACGACGAGGCGGCCTTCCAACTGGCCTACCACCTTGATCTTGCCGGCGAGGAGGACGAGGCCATCAGCCTTTACGAGCGGCTGTGCGACAAGACGCCCGCTCCGGTTAACGCCCTACTCAATCTGGCCGTGCTCTACGAGGATCGCGGCGAGTACAGCCGGGCCGAACGCTGCCTGCGGCAGGTGCTGGACACCGACCCGAACCACCCCAGGGCTCGGCTCTACATGAAAGATGTGGTGGCGAGCCGTGATGAGGGCGCCATCGACGATGCCGAGAGCGACCACCTGAAGCGTCGCCAAGAGATGGAGATGCAGGTCACCGACTTCGACCTGTCTGTGCGGACGCGTACGGCCCTGAAGCGGATGAATATCCGTACACTGGGTGATCTGCTGCGGACGACCGAGGCCGAGTTGATGAGCTACAAGAACTTCGGGGATTCGAGCCTCGAAGAGATCAAGCGCATGCTGGCCGGCAAGAACATGGCGCTTGGCCAGGGCATCGACGACGGGCACCGCTCGGGCCGCCGGACTGCCCTCGACCGCTTCCGTGGAACCAGCCAGGAAGCCATGCTCAATAAGCCTGTGACCGATCTTGCGCTGTCCGTGCGAGCCCGCCGTGCGTTGCAGCTGCTGAACATCCAGACGCTGGGCGACCTGGTGAGTCACACCGAGGCCGAGCTCATGGGCGTCAAGAACTTCGGCGCCACTTCCTTGACCGAGGTAAAGGAACGGCTCACTGATATCGGGATGACCCTGAGAATCATCGACAATTAACGACGCCGATTGTGTGACGGATTCCGGCCAGACTCTTGGGCATAAATACCCAATTCTGGCTCAAATGCTGGCGAGACCTGCGTGATGCTGGCCTCGGAGGCACGAGATCTCGTCCTGCGCACATTTTTTTTCGCGCACAGACCTCAAAAAGGCTTTACAAGCCCCCGTGCTTTCTGGTATCTTGTGCGTATTCCGGGCCACCAACCCGGGACGCATTCCTTGTAACAGGCGACCCGGCATCTCGTGGAGTCGGGTCGCCTTTTTTGATTCGTGTTTTCGATCCGATCCCGTCTCCGGGATGACTCTCCTGCAGTTGCCTTACGCGTGTTCAGAATCGTCGGATCCAGCCACATCTGGGTTCGGGGTTTGTAGCGATGGGGACTCCGGGAGGGGACGCTCGCCCGTTCTTCGATACGACCGGCGGCCATTGGCGTACGCGGCGGGATCGACGCGGACCTCCATGGGCTTGCCCTGGGTGTGTTGGCGATGAAGCTGGCGGAGCACCGGGACGCACCAGCCGCAGCCGGTGCCCGCGCCTAGGCACTCGCTGATGAGCGAGGCGACCGGCGGGTCTTCTCGTGTGATGTAGCGGGTGACCTTGCCCAAAGGGACGTGGAAGCACAGGCAGACGTTGTCATCGGGGCCCAGGCCGTTGGGCCTTGGCTGGATCGGGCCTGGCTCGGCGGGCGTCATGGAAGATCGTCGGCCCGCGGATCAGGCAACGGTTCGCCCAGGGTGTAGTGCAGGCGGTGGCCGAGCAACCGCTCCATGGGGGTTGGCCGGCCGCCGACCTCTTCCATGCGGAGCATTGCTTCGTTGAGCGGAATGCCCTCTTCCTCCACCATGTATGCGGCCCACATGTATCTGGCCCGACCGCCCGAGGCGCAATGGACCAGAATCGGACCGTCCGCGGCCTCAACGGCTTGCGTGAACGACTCGACCTGCTCGGGCGAGTATCCCTGGTCGCCGCCCATGGGGATGTGGACGTAGTGCATGCCTCGGCTTTCGACCTCTTGCCTTGGGTCGAAGTCCAGTCGATCGATCTCGGGTTGGGTGCGGAGATTGATCACCGTCTTCGTGCCGGCCTGGGCCTGGCGCTGGTAGTCGGCGGGCAAGGGCTGGCCGGCGATACGCCAGGTGTCCCAGGCGAAGACCTCGATGGGCTCGGCCGGTGCGGCGGCTGTTTGCGAAGCAGTGTTGCCGCTTTGGGTGGCGCACCCGGTGAAGACAAACCCCGAGACGACGCAGAGCAGGACCGTTGTCTGTAGTTGAATCATGGCTAAGCGTACCATGCCCGCCCCGCCCGGGTGGTGCATGGGTGGGATGCGAAAGGACGGCGGCGATGGCATCGATGCGTGTGAAGGACGCCCTGGCGGCGGACGTGGGCTCGAAGGTGACGCTCAAGGGCTGGGTGCGGACCCGGCGTGATTCGAAGGCGGGGCTGAGCTTCATCCAGCTCCACGACGGCTCGTGCTTCGACCCGATCCAGGTCGTCGCCAAGACCGACCTTGGGAACTACGAGGACGAGATCCTGCACCTGACCACGGGCTGCGCCATCGAGGTCGACGGCGAGCTGGTCGAGAGCCAGGGCAAGGGCCAGCGCGTCGAAGTCCTCGCCGGTGCCGTTCGTGTCGTGGGATTGGTCGATGATCCGGACACCTATCCGGCGAGCGCCAAGCGGCACAGCTTCGAGTACCTGCGCGAGGTTGCGCATCTTCGGCCGAGAACGAACACGTTCGGCGCGATGGCCCGCGTTCGGCATCGACTTGCGTACGCCATCCACGACTACTTCGACAAGAACGGATTCTATTGGGTGCACACACCCATCATCACGGCGAGTGATGCCGAGGGCGCGGGTGACATGTTCCGCGTCAGCGTGCTGGACTCGATGAACCCACCGTTAACTGAAGACAAACGCGGGGTCGATTGGCGGGAGGACTTCTTCCATCGCCCGGCGTACTTGACGGTGTCGGGCCAGCTCAACGTCGAGACGTACTGCTGCGCCCTCAGTCGCGTGTATACGTTCGGCCCGACGTTTCGAGCCGAGAACAGCAACACGAGCCGGCACCTGGCCGAGTTTTGGATGATCGAGCCCGAGCTCGCGTTTGCGGATCTGAACGATAATGCAAAGCTGGCCGAGGGCATGCTCAAGCACGTGCTCGATGACTTGCTGACGCACTGCGCCGACGACGCTGCGTTCTTCGATGAGCGCATCGAGAAGGGGTTGGTCGATCGCTTGAAGCACGTGATCGACGCCCCCTTCCGCATGCTGCCGTACACCGAAGCCATTGAGATCTTGCAGAACAGCAAGAAGAAGTTTGAGTTCCCGGTGGAGTGGGGCGGTGACCTGCAGAGCGAGCACGAGCGGTACCTGACCGAGGAGAAGTTCAAGCAGCCCGTGGTCGTGGTGGACTATCCCAAGGAGATCAAGTCGTTCTACATGCGCCTCAACGACGACGGGAAGACCGTCGCGGCGATGGACGTGCTGGTGCCGGGCGTAGGCGAGCTCATCGGCGGCTCGCAACGCGAGGAACGGCTCGACGTGCTCGATCTACGCATGGATGAGAAGGGCCTGGACAAGGACGAGTACGCCTGGTACCGCGACCTGCGCCGCTATGGAACCGTGCCGCACGCCGGTTACGGACTGGGCTTCGAGCGACTGGTGATGTACTGCACTGGTTTGCAGAACATCCGCGATGCGATTCCGTTCCCAAGGGCGCCAGGCCAGGCGAGTTTCTAACGCGTTGCAGCCAATCGCTTGACCTCGCCTGCGAGCATGAATGAGCCTAGCACGAGGATGAGGCCCGCCCGGCCGGCGTGCTTGCGGGCGAGCGTGAGTGCTTCCTCGGTGTTGCTGTTGGCTTGAGCCGGCACGGCGTACGCGTCACGCAGGGCGGCGGCGGGAGTGGCGCGCGGGCCGGCCTCGGTGAAGACCACGTGCCCATCGACAGCCTCGATGGTCTTGAGCATGGCCGCCGCGTTCTTGTCCCGTGCGCAGCCGAAGACGATGACCATGGGCCCGTCGTGTGGCGGCAACGCGTCGAGGGTGGCTCGGATCGAGGTCGGCGTGTGCGCGCCGTCGACGATGATGGTCGGCTCCTTGGCGATGACCTCCATCCGTCCATCGCGAGGCGTGGCGGCTAGGCCGGCGTGGACGGCGTCGGTGGTGAGCCTGTCGCCGAGCAGCAATGCACAACCCG
>JGI12109J20283_10074202_pt1 | contig 10340 bp, 10 predicted proteins | sample ElkSlonscriptome_12_FD_20283 | JGI IMG/M metagenome (IMG submission 20283) | reverse complement strand
TGCCGGACGACATGTAGACGGATACGCCGACGGCCAGCGCAACGGCGACCATGAACGGGGTGGCGCGGAACAATCCCCAGCGGTCCGGCGCGCCGTGCCAGATGACGGGCTCATCTCGCGCCAATTCGCCTGCCGCCGTGGCGGGCAGATCGTCCCCGTCGCTCTTCGGAAAATGCGCACGGAGCGCCTCAAATCTCCGGTCCACAGTCGAGTCAGTCCTCGTAGCCGTCTCGGAAAATCACTTCCCCGAGCGATCGCGCCGGCGCAAACTCGCTGGTATTGCCGTCGGCGTCGGTGGCAAGTGCGGTGAAATGGTCGCTGATGCCGACGCCGGCGGGAAGTTCGAGCGTGATGGTTTCTTCCGTTCCGAAGGTGTCGAACACGGCGCTGTCGAGAAAGACCACGCCCTGGTATCCGCCGTAACTGCCGGCCCGGTAGAAATCCACGGTGATCGGATAGGTCTGGTTGGCCGGATCGGAATCGACGCTGAACGTGACCTGGGTTTCGACCGGATCGGTTCCCGGCAGCGGTACGGCCTCGCTGAGTTCGGGAAAGTTCATGCGCCGGTTGCCGCCCTCGTCGTCGTCGCCGGGGTCGTTCAGTGTCGGGCCAGGCGTGAAACCGCCATCGAATTCCAGGATGTCGATGCCGATTCCGCCGTTCCGGTCAATCGAGTTGCCGAATATCGTGACGCCGACGACGTCCTGACCGTCGCGTATCGCGACGCCGGGCCCGCCGTTGTTCAGGATGCGGTTGCCCTGCACAAGGGTTCCAGTAGTAAGTCGAATCTCCATCCCGGCGCCACCGTTCCCGACATCGCCGATTCCCGTGGCAAACCCGATATCGTTGCCGAGGACCGTGTTTGAATCACCGCTGAGCAAAATGCCGTCGAAGTCGCTGTTCCCGATCGTGTTGAAAGTGATCTGGGTATTCGATGCGTTCACATTAATTCCCCAGCGATTTCCCGGACCGAGCCCCGGCTCGATGCCGAGCCGGTTGTCGGTCACCGTGTTTCCGTCGACATCGATTTTGATAGCGAATTCGCTGTTGTTGATCCGGTTGTTTTCTATCGTATTATTCGCGCTGCCGGCGATCGCGACACGGACTCCGGTTCGAGAACCCAGGGAAACGGTTGCCGTGCCGATTTCGTTGCCTGTTACCAGGACATTGGTTGCCGGCTCCTCCGCTCCGGGCAGTGTTCGACCCAGCAGGATGACGGGATCGACAGCGCTGTTGCGATCGATGATCCGGTTGCCGACAGGACCGCCGATGACGTGACCGTCCCCGGAGACCACGATCGCGCTTGTTTGATTAGCGAAGAACACGCCGGTGCCGGGTTTGAAACCGAAAGTGTTGCCGTCGACGACATTATCGTTGCCCTCAATCTCGATATCGGTATTACTGTTGTTGGCAAAATGATTCCCCGATCCATCTCCGGGGCTGCCGCCGCCGATCCGGTTGTTTTCGGGTGTTTGGATGACGGTCTCCAACAGCAGGATTCCAGCGCCGCCGTTGACCGCGTTGCCTCGGGCAACCAGACCGTCGGCCGTCATGCCGATGATGTTGCCTAGAATCTCATTGCCGTCACCGCGGATCTGGATACCGGAACGGGAGTTGCCGGAGATCACGTTGCCCAAGCCGGTGACGCCGCCGGGCGGGCCGGTGCGACCGATGACCGCGTTGTTTCCGTTCAGCTGAATTCCTCGACTGCTCAGCGATTTCGGATGCGGTACCCGATTGCCGTCCGCGTTCAAGCCCAGCACGCAGCCGTCGACCCGTCCGCCGTCGTCCCCGTTGCTGAATTCGATGAGAGGCCCCGGAAAGCCGACGATGCCCAGGCCGTAGATCTCCAGCGCGCCGGAAAACGCTGCGAGGCCCGGCGCGAAATTGGAGGCGTCGGCTCTGACGGCCGTCCCGTTCAGGTAGACCGCAGGCTCCAGCGGCGCCCACCCAGGGGCGGTGGAGGCGTCGATCAGCAGGCCGTCGGTGATCGGCGGCAATGCACCGAGCAGGCCGCTGTCCGGCGCGATCTCACCGGCAACGGAGAACTCGATCCGGTCGGCGCCCGACAACGCGTTGGCTTCTTCGATTGCCGCGCGCAGCGTGCACTCGCTGGTCGTCGGGAAGCTGTCGTCGCAGATGCCGTCGCCGGGATTCGAGTCGCCGGAAAACGCGTCGTCCAGCAGGCTGTCGACGACGAAGGTCGCGGCGTGAGCAACGGAGGCCGGGAGTACGGCGGCAGCGAAGAAAAACGTGCGTAATGTCGGGTGCATGGACACGCTCGACGTTGAGGTCTTAGCGCGTAGATCGGCTTTCGAGGCGAAATGTGGCCACTTTTCTTTGGCTTTCGCCAATCGCCCAAGGTGAAAACGAGCGCCTTTCGCAGAGCCGGCAACGGCACCTGTCGAACTCATCGACGGAGACGGCTCGCGGGTGCAGATCAAACTGCCCGGGGAGCGACGCGCTCGGTCTTCTGCATCGGCGATTGAAGCTCAGGCGCGCAGGCGGTGCAGCGTGATCGTTTCTTCCGAGTCGGTATCGCGCATCTCGAGTCGATCGCCGTCGATGTTGATGAAAAACGCCAACACCATCATGTTCTTAGACGAGAGTCGGACTTCGAGCTTCAGGCGTTCGCCTTCGGAAATCATCCAGGTGCAAGGGTACGTGGACCGGCTGGCGAAAAACGGGTTGTCGGTGTCCAGCTTGAAGGTACAGCTCGAGTCCTCGAAGAAGCCGAGATGGAGGTCGGCAAAGCTTGTCAATCGGCTGTCTGTTTCGGGTTGTTCCTTGAGCGCCGAACCCTTCCATTGGCCGATGATCCGCGTTTCAGGGTTGTTGCCGCAGCCGGTGACGGTCAGCAGCGTCAACAGCGCCGCGATTCGGATGGATGATTGCATGGTGTTGTTCGCTACCTCTCCGGATCCCAGACCCGGATCACGCCTTCCTGCGCGGTCGACGCGACCAGCTTGCCGTCGCGGGTGAAGATCTGCCCGCGACCGAAGCCGCGGCCGCCGATCGTGGTCGGGCTGTCGAAGCTGTAGAGCAACCACTGGTCGGCGCGTGCGTCGCGGTGGAACCACATGGCGTGATCGAGGCTCGCCATCTGCAGCGGCTTGCGGCCGAACTCGATCTCCAGCGGCAGCGTGGCGGTGGCCAGCAGCTCGTAATCCGACACATAAGCCAGCAGGTTGCGGTGTAGTTCGGGGTCATCGGGCAATTCACCGCAGGCGCACATCCAGATGTGCTTCACCGGCGGCCGCGCGCCGGGTTCGATGAACTTGGGCGGCTCTACCGGCCGGAATTCGAACGGCGGCTTGTGCGCCATGAAGCGGCGCATCTTTTCCGGTACTCGATCGAGAATCGAGCGGTTGATGTCGAGCAGGCTGGTCAGGCCCTCGGGACCGGGCACGTCGGGCATCTCGACCTGATGCTCGGGGCCTCCCTCGGGTGCCTTGAAGGAGGCGGCGAGATTCAGGATCGGGCGGCCGTGCTGGATCGCGACGACGCGGCGGTTCGAGTAGCTGCCGCCGTCTCGCGAATTCTCGACCTGGTAGACCACCGGCCGATCGAAGTCGCCGGGTCGCAGGAAATACGCGTGCAGCGAATGCGGTACGCGCTCGTCGACGGTCTTGTGCGCTGCCGATAGGGCCTGGCCCAGAATCTGGCCGCCGAATACCTGCGGGGAACCGATATCGCGACTCTCGCCCCGGAACAGGTGATCCTCCAGCCGTTCCAGGTTGAGTAGCCCGACGACCTCGGCGAGGCTGGAATGCATCGATGTATCCGACGCGTTCTCCGTCCCGGGGTGATCGTTGGACTGCGCCACCGTGAGAGCTCCGATCGAACCTCAGCCCTTCCTGATGAGCTGCAGCAGTCCGAGCAAAATCGCGGCACCGACGACGGCCATGACCAGGTTGCCGATCATTCCGCCCGCGCTCAGGCCGAAGAAACCGAACACGTAGGTGCCGATGAATGCACCGACGATACCGACCACGATGTTCATCACGATGCCTTGACCGCGGCCCTTGACCAGCAGTCCGGCGATCCAGCCGGCAATGCCGCCGATAATGATGACGCCAAGAAGGCTTTCGATTGTCATGCTTTGCTCCCGCTGTGGATGTCCGAGTGGTTCACGGCTGTTGATTCAGCGAGCCCTTCCGATTCGCCGATCGCTTGCCGTCATCCCCAAATTGTGTATTGTCGCCTACCCGCCCGATGATGTCGACGCGGTGATTCGAGCGGGAAACGGCAGTGCCTGTCCGGAGATGCGGAGAAGGGGGGTTCAGGAGCGCTGGAAATCCTCGCGAAGTGTCTGCAGGCGGCCCGGGTCGCCGACGTCGGCCCAGAAGCCGCCATAACGCTCGCCGCTGATCCGGCCGGCAGCCACGGCCCGATCCAGCACCGGGCGCAGCGCCCTGCGCCCGCGCGACAGTGGTTCGAACAGCTCGGGTCGGTACACGCCGATGCCCGAGTAGGTCAGCCGCGGTTCGGTTCCGGCAGCAAGGAAGCCTTCGACGAGGGCGAAATCACCGTCGGGATGATGCGCCGGATTGTCGACCAGCACGAGGTGCGCGAGACCGTCCGGCTCGCAGCCGACGAGCCGCTCGAGCGGGTAGTCGCACAGCACGTCGCCGTTGACGACCAGGAACGGCGAAGGGCCCAGCCGGTCCAGCACCTCGCGAATGCCGCCGGCCGTCTCCAGCGCGCCGACCGGTTCGTGTGCATAGGTGATCTTCAGGCCGAAGCGACTGCCGTCACCCAGCGCCGCCTCGATCTTTTCGCCGAGCCAGGCAAGGTTGATGATCACGTCTTCGATCTCGCTGGCCGCCAGGCGATCCAGGTGGCGCTCGATCAACGACTTGCCGGCGATCTCCAGCAGCGGTTTCGGCGTGTGGTCGGTCAGGGGCCGCATTCGCTCGCCGCGGCCGGCTGCCAGGATCATTGCGCGCATTGTCCGTCGGATCTCCATGGTTCGCTACGTACTCTACCGCCGTCTTGAGGAGCCTCTGGACAACTCTGCGCCCGCGCAGAGTTTTTCAGAGGTGCCTTAGGACCGGTTCCGGTCGAAAGGCTCGCGCGCCATCGCTTCGGCATACATCGGTTACGCTGCCCGATCTCCTGTCGAGACGCTCGTGCCATGAGACGCGGTTTTTCTGTAGTTGCAGCGCTGCTCGCGCTGTTGTCGGTCACCAAGCCGTCGGCCCAGCCGGCCGAGCACAGTGCCTTGTTCGAGGCGCTGAAACCGGGCCTGTTTACGGTGGAGGTGGTCGACCGGGTCAGCAACAACAAGAACGCGCAGGGCAGCGCCTTCCTGATCGACGAACGCGGCACGATGGCGACGAACTATCACGTGGTCAGCGAATTCGTCCACCATCCCGAACGCTACACGCTTCGCTGGCGCGATTCGACCGGTGAGACCGGCGGCCTCGCGGTGGTGGGGCTGGACGTGGTGCATGATCTCGCCCTGGTGCGCCGCGATGTGCCGGATCCAGACGATGCGTCGCATGCCTTCGAGCTGGCGCAGGGCGATCCGGTGATGGGCTCGACGGTGCTGGCTTTGGGGAATCCGTTCGACATCGGCATCAGCATCGTGCCCGGAACCTACAACGGCTTGCTTGACAACCAGTTCCGCAAGAATATCCACTTCACCGGCGCGCTGAATCCCGGCATGTCGGGCGGACCGGCGGTGGACCAGGACGGCCGGGTGATCGGAATCAACGTCGCCGGCGCCGGCAACTCGGTCAGTTTCCTGGTGCCGGTGTCGAATCTTCGGACACTGGCCGATGAGGTCGATGAGGTTTCCGGTGAGCCCGAGAACAATGAACAGGACCGTCTGGCCGACATGCGCGAGCGCGCCGTCGAGCGGATCAAAGCGCACCAGGGGCGGATGATCGATCAACTGCTCGCCGGTGACTGGTCGCTGGAGTCGTTCGGCCCGCTGATGATTCCACGCGAGATTCAGACGTGGATCACGTGCAGCGGCGGCGGGCGTGAGCCGGACGAGGAAACCCCCTGGCGGGAAAGCCACTCCAACTGCACGCTCAACGATCGGATCTTTCTTTCGCGCACTCTCGACACCGGCCCGCTGGAAATCATCTTCGGGTGGTATTCCAGCGACCGGCTGAACGAGTTCCAGTTTGCCAAGGTGTTCGAACAGAACCGCTTCATGCCCTACAACCGCACAAGCGACGACGATGTCACCGAGTTCGAGTGCCGCGAGCAATGGGTCCGGCTGGACACGATCGACGACCTGCCGACCAAGACCAGCTACTGCCTGCGTGCCTACCTCGACTATCCGGGCCTCTACGACGTCCTGTTCATCGGCAGGGTCCTCATGAATGATTCCGAAGCGATTCATATCCATTACACGCTCGCCGGCGTCGGCCGCGACGATGCGCTGAGGTTTCATCGCCACATGCTCGGAGCGCTGGAATGGGAGTGATCGTCGAGCAGCTCGGCACCACGAATAACGTGCTTGAGCGACAGAAATTCGACAAGGTGCCGGTGTCTCTGGGTCGGGGTTTCGACAACGACGTGATCCTGACCGACGAGCATGTCGATGCGCATCACGCACGACTGGTCGAAAGCGAAGACGGTCGGCTGTGGATGGAAGACTGTGGATCGACCAACGGCATCCGCAGACCGCGGCACAAGGCGCGGCTGGAGCGCGTAGAAGTCCGCAGCGGCGAGATCTTCCTCGTCGGTCGAAGCCGGATCCGCGTGTTCCGGGCCGATCATCGCGTGGCACCGGCGGTTCGTATCCGCCTGTCCGAGGTGTTCCTGCTGTGGCTGGGAAAGCCGCAGATCACCGTGATGCTCGGCCTGGTGTTCGTGTGTGTGAAGTTTCTCGAAACCTGGATGTCGACGATTGGGGAATTTCGATGGAGTCTGGTCCTGGAGCGCCATCTCGGCGAGGCGCTGACCTTTGCCGCGCTGGCGGTCGGGGTGTATTTCCTGTCGGTGCTGTTTCGACGAGGCGGCAACTTCCTGGCCCATCTGAGCCTTTTGATCGTGTTGTTCCTGTTCGCCTCGCTGCTGGAATTCGCGCACACCGTGGCCGTATTCAACGCCGGGGACCGGCTCTATCCGACGCTTGCGCTGCTTTCGGAGGCGCGCGGCTATCTGATGCTTTTCCTGTATTTCTGGAGCATTCTCTACCTGGCGTTTCACGTGCCGCTGCTTCGGCGAACGTGGATCAGCGCCGTGGTTGTGCTGGTATGGTTCGGCATCGATCACCTGCCGGAGGATTCTTTCCAGCGGCTTGTGGATTCAGAACAGTTCCCGATGCGCCAGGCGTTTCTTCCGCCGGCGCTGCTGCTGACCGAGCCGGCCTCGGCCGACGCCTTCGAGCAGCGGATCGAGTCGCTGTTCCCCGCGCTCGATGAAGCAAGGGAAGAAGCGTTGAGCGACGGCGCCGAGGAGGACATGTCTGAAGAAACGGGTGCCGACGTGCCGACCGCCGGCGACGGGCCGTCCGAGTCCCGCTGACGCTGATCGGCGCCGACGACCGGATCAGCAGCTCGGCGGCGCGGCGCGCGCTCGCCACGACTTCAGTAGCGCATCCAGAGGCTGCAGTTCGGGATTGCGCGCAATGGCCTGGCCCAGATAGGAGATGAAGCGCGGTTCGTCTTCGAGATATCGGGGTTTTCCGTCACGGTAGCGGATGCGAGCGAACACGCCGAGCACCTTCAGGTGTCGCTGGGTGCCCATCAGGTCGCAGGTTCGTCGCCACAGACGGGGGTCATCGGGAACCGGCAGTCCGGCAGTTGCCGCTCTCGTCCGGTAGCGCTCCAGTCGGTCATCGACGAAGTTCGTGTCCCAACTCAGGAACGCATCTCTGAACAGGCAGACCGGGTCGTAGCTGATCGGCCCGATCACAGCGTCCTGGAAGTCGATGATGGCGGGATTCGGATCGGCCATCATCAGGTTCCGTGGCATGAAATCGCGGTGGCAGAACACCCGGGGCTGGTCCAGCGCCCATCGGATCAGCGTCATGCAGACCAGTTCCCAATCGTCGAGCTCGCTCTCGGTCGGCTCGACCCGCCAGTGGCGCGCCAGGAACCAGTCCGGAAACAGCGCCAGTTCGGAGAGCAGCAGACCGGCGTCATAGCCCGGCAGTCCTTCTGTTTTCGTTCGGGTCTGCATCCGGATCAGTGCTGCGACCGCCTCGTCGAACAATCCGGGTGCGTTGTCGGGGTCCAGTACGGTGTGCCAGGGGCGCGTGCCCAGATCGTCAATCAGCAGGAAACCGTTCTGTCGATCCTCGGCAAGGATACGGGGCACGTGCAGACCGGCTTGCGCCAGCCGGCTCTGAATGTCGATAAACGGCGCCAGCGGTTCCAGCTCGGGCGGGGCATCCATGACGATCGCCGTATCGCGGCCGCGCCGTGCCCGGAAATAGCGCCGAAAGCTTGCGTCGGCAGAAGCGGGCTCGAAGTCGAATTCCGTCCAAGCGAGCATTCGGCCGGCCCACTCGCGGGCCTGTTCCATTCGCGGGTCGTTCATCGCCTAAACGATAGCCGGATCCGATCCGTTCGGGTTGTACACTTTCGAACAAGCCATCTCGAGATACGCCTATGCGCTGGAAACGCGCCCGCCGCAGTCGGAATGTAGAGGATCGTCGCGGTCGTCCCGGAAGGCGAGTTGCCGCCGGCGGCGGGCTCGGCCTCGTGGGTATCGCCATCGTGGTCGTGATCGGCCTGCTTCTGGGCAAGAGCCCGATGGAGATGCTCGGATTCGTCGCGCAACTGGACGGCGGCGCGGCGTCCTCGTCGGCGCCGAGCGATCCGATCGACCCGAACGACCCCCGCGTGGCTTTCGTCGAGGCGATTCTGGGCGAGACCGAAGACATCTGGAACGAGCTGCTGGACGGACGCTATCCGGAGCCGACGCTGGTGTTGTTTACCGGACGCGTGCAGTCGGCCTGCGGCAGCGCTTCGAGCGCGATGGGTCCGTTCTATTGCCCGGCCGATCGGCAGATCTATATCGACCTGTCGTTCTTCGAGGAAATGGAGCGCTCGCTCGGCGGCGGCGGGGATTTTGCCGAGGCCTACGTGATTGCCCACGAAGTCGGCCATCACGTCCAGCACGTGACCGGCCTGTCGGAGCCCGTCTACGAGGCGCGCCGCGCTGGAAGAAGCCTTCAGGGAGACGGTGGGCTGCTGGTGCGCCAGGAGCTGCAGGCCGATTGCCTTGCCGGCGTCTGGGCAAACCGCGCGCAGCAGCGGCATGCCTGGCTCGAACCCGGCGATATCGAGGAGGCGCTGGCGACCGCTACGGCGATCGGTGACGACGCGCTGCAGCGTCGTTCGCGCGGCGTGGTCGTGCCGGATTCGTTTACCCACGGCACGGCCGCGCAGCGGGCTCGCTGGTTTCGGCGAGGGTTCGGGAGCGGCGACCCCGGCGCATGCGACAGTTTCGCTGCCGAGCGGCTGTAGCGGGCGACGACCGGCCCGAGGCGATTCTGTTTCGAGAGCAGGCGGGCCGTGAAATGACCGGACAGGATGGCCCTGGGCACACGGTGGTTTTCACGGCGATAACGGAACTGCGGTAGAATCCATACCAGATTGGTCTTGATTAACCTGCCCATGAAAAACAGGGCAATCACGAACGCTGGAGATCGATGCTGCGAATCGGCAAATTGACCGACTACGCGACCGTGGTGATGGCCGAACTGGCCCGCCACGTAGGTGAGTGCTGGTCGGCATCCCAAGTCGCTGAAGCAACTCGGCTCGAGCCGCCGACGGTCGCCAAGGTTTGCAAATCGCTGGCCAAGGCCGGTCTGGTCGATTCCATCCGCGGCGCAAACGGCGGCTATCGCCTGTGTCGCTCGCCCGAGCAGGTCTCGGTCGCATCGATCATCCGGGCCATCGAGGGCCCGATCGCTCTGACCGAGTGCGCGCTGGAGCCGGGTCTGTGCAGCCGGGAGGACGACTGCGAACTTCGCGGCAACTGGCGCCGAATCGGTCTGACCGTGGAGCGGGCGCTGGAATCGATGACGCTGGCGGATCTCGCCGCGCCGGGCAACAGCGCTCTGCGACTGGTTACCTACGCCGACCCCATTCCGCGCAACTGAAGCAACCGAGCAACGAATCGATATGAGTGAAACACAGCAGCAAGTCGAACAACTGATCCAGAGCCGGTACAAGGCGGGCTTCTACACCGATATCGAATCGGAGACGGTCGGCGCGGGTCTGAACGAAGAAGTGATCGCGATGATCTCGGCGAAGAAGGAAGAGCCGTCGTGGCTGCTGGAATGGCGTTTGAAGGCGTTCGCGCACTGGCAGACCATGACCGGCCCGAACTGGGCGAAGCTCAACGTGCCGGCGATCGATTTCCAG
>JGI12109J20283_10283414_pt1 | contig 10346 bp, 9 predicted proteins | sample ElkSlonscriptome_12_FD_20283 | JGI IMG/M metagenome (IMG submission 20283) | reverse complement strand
GTGGTACAGTTGCTCCCACTCAAAATCCTGCAGACTGCCCTTCTTGATCTTCTCGCTTTCCAATTGTGCTTCTGCTGAAATCAATCGGTTGACCAGTTGCACTGCTGACATCTCCAGCGAGAAAATAGCTACGGCGTGGCCAAACTCAACCGCAGCATTCCGCATAGCGGAGAGCACGAAAGCGGTTTTTCCCATTCCGGGCCTCGCTGCAATAATCACCATATCTGATCTTTGCCAACCAGAAGTAACTCTGTCCAGTGCGGTAAAGCCGGAAGGGACGCCGGTAAGTCCGTCTTTTTTGTGTTTTTTAGATTCCAGCTCATTGATAGCATCCCGCATGATAGAGCGCATATCAGCGTAGTTCTTCCGAATATTTGATTCGGATACGCCAAAGATTTTCTGCTCTACCTTATCCAGCAGGTTGAAGGTGTCGGTCGTGTCTTCGTATGCTTCCTGCTCAATTTCTGAGGCAATGGTGATCAGTTCGCGCTTGATAGCCATCTCAGATACGATGCGGGCGTGAAATTCTACGTTAGCTGCCGAATTAACTTTCTGGGTTAGGCCGCTGATGTAGAAGGCACCTCCGGCAAACTCTAGTGTGGCGTTTTTACGCAGTTGGTTGGTAACTGTAAGGATGTCAATAGGCTCGGAATTATCAAAAAGCTGCAAAATAGCAGTAAAGATTTCCTTATGACTATCCTTGTAGAAGCTCTCCGGCTGCAGGATTTCAATGACGGTAGTGAGCGCTTCCTTCTCCAGCATAAGGGCGCCTAACACGGCCTCTTCCAGGTCTGTAGCCTGAGGAGGAAGCTTACCCATGTTGTTGACACCAGACTTATTCAAAAGGCCGCTGATTCTGTTCCTTCTGTTGGCCTTTGTGTTGCTCAATTTACCGCCGCCGGAGTTATCGCTGTCCATAGAAAGTTTAGGTTGGGGTTTGCTGGAATCTCTTAAAAGCCAATCTTTAATTTACGAAATAATGCATGACCGTGGCAAAGAATTTTCTGCTGAATCCAGGAAAAATCGCTAAGTCACTGAGGATCACGGAGTAATTTTTTTTACACCATCATCATTACCTTCCCTAAAAAAGGGGAGCAAACATACTGAAATTAAGCGGTATCTTTCAAAGATATTTTCATGCTTTTTATCTTCAGCACAGGCGGAAAACAGCCTTGAGCCCTGCGGAATCAGTGCTCTTTTTTCTTGCGGGGATTATGGGGTGCTTCGTCGGCATCCAGGTACTCGCCTACGTCAGTCTTGTCCCAGAAAGGGACGTGGATTTTTTTGGCTGCCTTGGCAATAATATATGCAGAAACCGGAGAGGTAATAACGATAAATGTAACGATGGCTGCGGCTTTCAGGATGATTTCCAGGCTGTTCAGATGTATTGTGGCTCCCAGCAGGATCAATCCAATGCCCAGGCTGGTAGCTTTGGTAATGGTCGACATCCGGATATAAAAGTCAGGCATGCGAATGATACCGATAGCAGCAATTAGCATAAAGCCTGTACCAATCAGGACACATAACGCACTGGCAATGTCAGCAAATAAACTAGTCATACAATCAGGCTTTGTTAATCAGGTAATAAGCAAAAGACATGGTCCCCAAAAAGGCGATTAATGAAAGAATAATAGCAGCATCCATCAGGACAGTGTCGTCATTGAGGGTGGCGTAGGTGATGATAATCCCAATCAGGTTAGCTGACATTAGATCTAATGCCTGTATGCGGTCTGGCAGGCTGGGACCTTTGATAAAACGATAAACGATCAGGAGAGAAGCGATTACCAATCCCCAGATGGCGATGTACATACTTAAGGTAAAAAAACTCATGATGTAATGGCTAATATTTTTTTCTCAAATCCTTCTTTCAGGCTTTCCTTAAAAGCTTCCTTACTGCCTTTTTCCAGATAAAGGGTATGTATGTAAAGCACATCCCGGTCATCAGAGAGCCTCAAACTTAGGGTTCCCGGTGTCAGGGTAATGATGTTGGCCAGTAGCATGATCCCTACGTCTGACTTCACCTGCAGGGGTAAAGCCACAATCGCTGGTTCCATGAATGTGTTCTTACTGAGGACATCATGGGCTATCTTAAGATTGGCCATGATTAATTCTTTAACAAAAAAGCCAAGCAACACCAGCAAGCACCACACTTTATAAAAATAGGGGCGATACAAAATAGCTGACAGTAACCAGAGCCCGAAAAAAATAGCAAAGTAGATGCCCACGCTCTCAAAACCACTCTCATTGACGTACGCAGGATCCATGATCCAGGTAGAAACAATGACCGGTATTAAAAAATGAAAAAAACTAATCCACTTCAGCATAGGGGCTGTTTTTAAGTACTGCATTTATATAAACATCGCGTTCATACAACTGTTCGGCTGCCTGCTGGCAGAGACTAATTACCGTATCCGGGAAAAAACTCAACCACAATATTAACAGGCACAGTGCGCCCATAGAAAAGTACATCCCGTACGGGTGGGGCTTTTTAACGACTGTCCCCGATCTATCTGTGTCCTCTTCTTCTGGTTTCTCTCTAAGAAATACAAAACGCCAGATCTTAGTCATAGAAAAAAGCGTAAGTAAACCCGTAAACAGCGATATACCAATTACCACAAAAAAAGAAGCCTGCATCCCTGATAAGGCCAGGTAGTATTTGCCCCAGAAGCCCGAGAGTGGTGGGACGCCTGCCAGTGAGAACGCAGAAATAAAGAAAATGACTGACAGCCAGGGAGCGTTTTGATAGTAACCTCCCAGTTTTTTGAGACGAGTAGTATGATCCTGCCGGTACAACACCCCGCTGACAAAGAATAAGTTGCTCTTGACGATAATATTATGAATGATAAAAAAAATAGCACCTCCAATGGCCAGTGGTGTATTGATAGCCAACCCCATAATCATGTACCCGATCTGGCTGATGATGTGAAACGAGAGTAGCTTTCGCATCTCGTACTGAGCTACGGCTCCCAGTACACCTGTAAGCATGGTAAAGCCAGCTATCACCAGCAGCAGATTTTGTAAGAATTCACCTTCAAAGGGTATTACCAGCACATACACCCGTATGAGAGCGTATACGCCTACCTTGGTCAGTAATCCGGCAATGATAGAAGTGACCGATATAGAAGGAGTGTGATAGGAAGCAGGTAACCAGAAAAATAAAGGAAAGATGGCCGACTTAATACCCAGGCTTACCAGGAAAAAGATACCTGCGATCTCAACCAGGGGCGAAGCATTTCCTGTTTTCAGCATCTGTGACAGCTCCGCCATATTGGTGCTTCCCGTAAATCCGTAGGTTACACCTATGGCCGCCAAAAGCAGGGCAGAGGCTACAAAATTGATGGTAACGTATTTGGTAGCTCCTTCTAGCTGTTCTCTTCTTCCTCCTAGCGTAATCAGTGCGAAAGAAGACAATAGCATGACCTCAAACCAGACATAAAGATTAAAAATGTCGCCGGTCAGCAGACCGCCATTGATGCCAAATATCAAAAATAGCAGAAATACGAAGAAGCCGTATTTCAGGTGTTCACGCTGCATGCTGTGATCATGTAGGGAATAGAAGGCCATGAATACCGCCAAAATATTCGTGACTACGAGCATGAGAGCGCTAAGCAGGTCACACACCAGCGTTATGGCAAAAGGCGCATCAAAAGCACCCACCCGCATCGTCACGATTCCCTGCTCTTTGACAAGTACGAGCAGCCAGACAGCGGCAGATAAGCTAAGCAGGGTTCCCAGCAGGTAGACAACCCACTGCACGCGCAGGCGTTTCCAGAAAAACAGTCCCACCATAGCAGCCACTAACGGAAGTAGCAAAGGGAGTACGATGATATAATCACTCATGAGCCGGCTGGTCAGTTTCGTTAAGCTTTTCCAGGTCACTACTTTGTACCACGTAGTATACCCGCTTGAGTAGTACAATGGCAAAAGCCTGTATGCCCAGACCGATGACAATGGCTGTCAGTATCATCGCCTGGGGCAATGGATCAGCAGTTTGGGAAGACACTACCTGCGCTTCCTCACTGATAAAAGGGCTGCCTCCCCGCATGATACCTCCTGCGACGAAAACGAAAAGGTTACTGGCGTGGGCAAATATGATGATACCGATGATTAGCTTGATAAAGCTTCGGTGAAGTAAAAAGTAAAATCCAACCGCATATAGAAAGCCGGTCAGAATGGGTAAAACTATTTCCATGTTTAATCTTCAAAAAGTGCGAATGCGATGGTGAGAGATACCCCCAGTACGACGAGGTAAACGCCTGCATCAAACAGTATCGGGGTTCCTAGTTTGCCGATGAAGGGGATCTTTGCCTGTATCCAGTAGGCTTCCAGCATTGCTCCACCTTTGAAAATGCCGAAAAAGGCAGCTCCGATAATCGCCAACAGGCCCAATGCAATCATCCAGTAGGTACTGTTGCCGAACAGTCGGAGGGTTTTTTGCTTACCCAGCGCCAGCAAGTGAAAGAGTACGCCGATAGCCAGCACCAACGCTGCGATAAAGCCTCCCCCCGGCAGATCATGTCCCCGGAAAAACATATACAGCGAAAAAAGGAAAAATACAGGTAGCAGCAACCGGATGGCGGTTGCCAGAAGTAAGGTTCTCATTTTTCTTCGCTTTTAAGGTTAAGTTGGTTGAGGGCTACGATACCTAGCGCTGCAATACAGATCACAGTTACTTCCCCCAGTGTATCCAAAGCTCTGAAGTCTACCAGTATCACGTTGACAACGTTTTTACCTTTACCTATCTCCAGGCTGTTTTCCAGGTAATAATCCTTAAACCCTGATGCCCCATCAGCGCTTTCTACACTGAGCAGGATGAGTGTCATCAGGCAGCCAAACACTATTGAAACCCCGACGTGCAAAAATTGACGGGGAACATTGTCTAGTAGTTTGTGCTGGGGTAGTCGGTGGATGATCAGCATGAAAATCAGTAGCGTAATGGTTTCTACCAGAAATTGGGTAATAGACACATCAGGAGCGCTGAAAAAGATAAAAATAGACGCCACGCCGAAGCCCAGCAGTCCGATTGATACCAGCATTGTCAGCCGAGATCGTGTCGTGAATATTTTGTAAACCCCTACTCCGATCAGCAATAATGGCGTAAGTTCATAGACAGTACGTGTGCGTATCGGAGCTAATTCCGGTATCTGATCCGGTAATAGATCCCTGCTGATGTAAATGTAGGCTGAGGCCACTGAAAGGAAGCCGATGATCGTGATCAGGTAATTATTCAGGTATCCACTCTGAATAAACCGCGTTTGTCCGAGGGCCAAACGATCTAAACCAGTAAGGGCTTTAAAGTATAGTTGTTCAGGAGTCCAGGACCTTTCTTTCTGTACGAACGAAAGTAGCTTCTCATATTTGTTCCGTACCAGATAAAGACCCAGTCCGCTGGCGAGTGTTACGACACTTAGCAGGAGAACCCAACTGAAGCCATGCCAGAGCTTCAGGTCAATGGATAGCGAGTTTCCAGCAATACTACTCACTGCCGGGCCCAGTATACCTTCAGACAGAGGGTAGTTGAAAAATCCGAAAAGTAAGCCAGCCGAAGCTAATAGTAGAGGGCCGAACCACATGCTAAACGGGGCTTCGTGCGCTTTTTCGTACACTTGGGCATTTGCGTTTCCAAAGAATGCGCCATACGCCAGGATGATCGCGATACACACATACAGCACGCTGCTGATGAAAAAGGCGCCAGTCAGCAGTATCTCAAATGACGGGGCATGCATGCTGGCTTCATAGAGTTTTTCTTTGCCGATAAATCCCAGCAGGGGTGGAAAGCCAGCCATAGATAAGCCGGAAAGCACTGCGGCAGCAGCGGTAAATGGCATCTTTTTGGCCAGACCTCCCAGTTTCCGGATGTCTTTAGTGCCCGCTTCATGGTCCGCGTTACCAGCAATCATAAACATGCTGCCTTTGTAGAGCGCGTGAACCAGCAAATATACCAGACCCGCCTTGAGTGCAGCATCAGTACCTATTCCGATAGCAGCGACCATCAGGCCAAGCGTGCTAATCGTGACGTAGGCGAGTATCTTCTTGAGGTCTTTTTGTAGCATGGCCAGTACGGCACCCATCAGCATAGTAGCGCTTCCTACGATCATGAGCGTCTGTTGCCAGTACTCTATGCCTTCAAAAACGGGGTTGAAACGGAATAGCAAAAAGATACCTGCCTTGACCATGGTAGCCGAATGTAAGTAGGCACTGACCGGGGTAGGGGCTTCCATCGCATTGGGCAGCCAGAAGTGAAACGGAAACTGGGCAGATTTGGTAAATGCCCCCAGGAACAATAAGACGAGGATAGCAGGCAAATAAGCTGATTGGCTCAGGTCATGCTCCAGGATATCCGGCAGATACCAACTACCACTTTCCAGTCCTATGAGGATGAGACCAGCCAGCAGGGCCAGCCCTCCTCCAGCCGTCACCAACAATGCCTGCAGCGCTGATTTACGAGCGTCAGCACTTTGGCTCTTGTAAGCAATAAGCAGGAAAGAGCTGATACTGGTAAGCTCCCAGAACACATAAATCTGAATGATATTAGCGGAAAGTACCAACCCGATCATGGAGGCCATGAAAATCAGCATGTAGGCAAAAAAACGGTTGGCATAAGCTTCTCCCCGCATATAGCCTGAGCTATAGAAAAGGATAACTGCACCAAAGGTGGTGATAAGCAATACGAAGAATAGGCTGAGCCCGTCCAGGTAGAAGTGTAGATTGACTTCTAGCGTATTTACCCAGCTATAGCTAAATACCAAAGCATCATCGGCGGTCACTTCGCCCCAGAAGCTGAAGAAGTATGCGGCTAATCCTGCTACTAACAGGGAAATCAGGTAAGATGTAAACTGAGGTGCTCGTTGGTAAAAAAATAGACTGACAATCGCCAGTAGATACCCGCCGAGTATGGCTGCTAGCATATAAAGTATAGATTAAGCTATGCTTAAATAAAATACCAACTACAGCAACCGGCAGATGTTTACCAACCTATATTTTTAGCAAAGCCTGGAGTAGGCCCATGTTGTCGTTTTTCTTTTTTACGATGAATACCGGGATGTGATTGTCGAAGTGGAGTAGGTGCTCAGCCACGCTTCCCAGCAAAAAAGCGGCTGCTGCGGTACGTCCCTGCGAACCGATCAGGATCATATCTACATCCTTATCTTTGGCAAAGTCATTAAGCTCGTCGTGTACTTTATCGTCGTCGCTGAGGGTATAATGTACCTCGCAGAGCTCTTTATTGATTTTGTGCTTTTTAAAAAACTTTTCGGCATCACGGGTAGCATGCCCCCGCATAATTTCGGCAAACTCCTGATAGCTTTTACCGGTTTTATGGTAACCTTGCGGTACTGTATAAACATGGTGTGCATAAACAGTGACTTCATCATCTTTTCCTTTGATGTGGAGTGCCTGCTCCAGGGCCATTTTAGCGAACTCGGAAAAATCAGTCGCTACCATAGCGCTGTCTATTTTGATATCTGCGCCTTTGGGCACAAAAAGGATAGAGCAGTGGCTGAGCTCAGCAATTTTTCCCTGTTTCACCTTGGGCTTACCCGCGCTGGTGTGTTTGCCCATGACGATCAGGTCTACATCTTTTCGCTTGGCGTATTTGAGTAACTGGTCAGTAGGTTTGCCCTCTAGGATATCAATGTGTGTTTCTGTGTAATCGTTCTTTTGGTAGTACTTGTCTACCGTCGTTTTCACCTGGTGTTTGATCGTCTCGTCCAAAGGAGCAAGTACCTCCTGGTATTTATCGGCAACTTCCTGTGGTAAGTTAAGGTCTTTGGCCACGTGCAAAAAATAGACAGTATCTGCCTCTACCACTTCGGCAATCTTGGAAGAATACCGAATCACGTCTTCATCCATGTGGGTAAGATCCACACATACTAAAATTCTATTGAGCTGGTACATAGGTTATGGTTTACGAAAAATATACAGCAAACAAGCTTCTCATTTCCCAACGACAAAGTAAAGTAACTCCTCACATGGGCCGGAAGAATTTTCTATTTTAATAAAAAAAATTCACACATGGCATATGTCTGTTCATTTCTGTGGTGAACCTAACTACATTGTCGGCTCCGTGCTTCTGAATTCCGGTTTAGATTTGTCTCTAAGGTTTTTTTCTTAATTTTGAAAACTAGTAAAGATTAACTGAAAACAGTCATCAACTGTACTTTTTATGCAAGACAACATTTCCCGGGTACATTTCATTGCCATCGGTGGCAGTGTAATGCATGACCTTGCCCTGCATCTGCACGATAAAGGGTTCGCTGTCAGTGGATCAGATGATGAAATCTACGACCCGGCCAAGTCGTCCCTGGCGGCTAAAGGATTATTGCCGGAAGCCTTTGGCTGGTATCCGGAAAAGATCACTGAGGATATAGATGCTGTCATTTTGGGAATGCACGCCCGCCCTGATAATCCTGAACTCAAAAAAGCCCAGGAACTGGGTCTCAAAATTTATTCTTATCCAGATTATATCTACGAACAGAGTCGGGACAAGCAACGGATTGTCATTGCCGGAAGCCACGGCAAGACCACGATTACTTCCATGATCCTTCATGTGCTTCAGCATCTGGATCGGGAATTTGACTATGTCATCGGTGCGCGTACTACTACTGTGAAGGGATTGGTCAAGCTCTCCGATGCACCTATCATCATAATAGAAGGAGATGAGTACCTTACCTCGCCGGTGGATCGTAGCCCTAAGTTTCTCAAATACCACCATCATATTGGTTTAATCAGTGGCATCGCCTGGGACCACTACAATGTTTTTCCAACCTTAGACGATTACGTTAAGCAGTTTGAACTATTTGCTGATGCTTCACCCAAAGGCGCTAACCTTATTTACTGTGAAGAAGATGACCTGGCTACCATGATCGGCAGAAAAGAGCGACCTGATGTCAACCGCATTGAATACCGGGCACATCCCTATAACGTGAAAAATGGTCAAACCTACCTGGAGACCGAGTACGGTGAGATACCCGTACTCCTTTTTGGTTTTCACAACATGCAAAACCTCAGTGGTGCCATGGAGGTGTGCAAGAGAATCGGGGTGCTCAAAAAAGATTTTTATGAGGCAGTTGCCTCATTTGGCGGAGCCAGTAAGCGCCTGGAACTTATCGCCAAAAACGATGATACGTCCGTCTTTAAAGACTTTGCCCACGCACCCTCCAAGCTATTGGCCACGACCCGGGCCGTCAAGGAGCAGTACCCTGACCGTCAACTGATCGCTTGTATGGAGCTGCATACTTTTAGCAGCCTCAACCAGGAGTTTATTGATCAGTACCAGGATACGCTGCAGGATGCTGATATCGGTGTGGTTTATCATAACCCGGAGGTATCTCGCCACAAAAAACTGGAACCTCTCAATGATCAGGTTATCCACCGGGCCTTTAATCGTGACGATATCAGGGTATTTACAGATACGGAGAGCCTTCAGCATTTTTTGACATCTCAATCCTGGAAAGAAAAAAACTTACTGTTGATGAGTTCCGGAAACTACGGGGGTCTGGATCTGGATACCTTTGGTAAGTCGCTGGTCAACAATCATTCATAGAAACTGGAAGTGATAGACATAACATGAACCTTAAGCTTAAAAACCCGCTCGCCTTTTTTGACCTGGAAACGACCGGCACCAACGTATCCAAAGACCGCATCATTGAAATCCACATTATCAAGGTCAAACCCTCAGGAGAGACCGAGGAAAAAAATATGCGACTGAACCCGCAAATGCCCATACCGGCTGAGTCCAGTATGATTCATGGTATTTACGACGAAGATGTAAAGGATGAACCTACCTTTAAAGAGGTAGCCAAGAACCTTCATAAATTCCTTGAAGGATGTGACTTATCCGGATTCAACATCATTCGTTTTGACGTTCCCGTCCTGGTGGAGGAGTTTTTACGGGAGAATATTGACTTTGAAGTCTCCAATCGCAAACTGGTAGACTCTCAGAAGATTTTTCACATGATGGAAAAACGTAATCTGGCAGCGGCTTACCAGTTTTACTGCGATAAGTCCCTGGAGGATGCCCATACCGCTGAGGCGGACACCCGTGCTTCTATGGAAGTTTTGTTTGCCCAGGTTGACAGGTACAATAATCAGCCGGTCAAAGATCTGCAGGGTAACCCCGTAGGTACTATTACCAAAGATGTAGAGTCACTGCATAACATCTCCAGTACGAAGATGGTGGACCTGGCCGGACGTTTTATCTTCAATGATCAAGGGGTAGAGGTGTTTAATTTTGGTAAATTCAAGAATCGCCCTATTTTGGACGTATTGCAGTCAGAACCGGCTTATTATGACTGGATGATGAAAGGAGATTTTCCGCTGGATACCAAAAGAAAGCTCACTGAAAT
>JGI12109J20283_10930769_pt1 | contig 10347 bp, 7 predicted proteins | sample ElkSlonscriptome_12_FD_20283 | JGI IMG/M metagenome (IMG submission 20283) | reverse complement strand
GTCCATGTCCACCTCATTCCGTTCTTCTGTTATCTCACGCCCGGCCTCCCCGGCCTCAAGAACCCCAAGACGCAAAGGCCATGCAGGTGATGCGTTTACGTTTTTTCTAAAGTTATAACCAAAATTAAATCCAGACGAATTTCTTTGCGTCTTGGGGTTCTTGAGGCCGGGGAGGCCGGGCGTGAGATAAAAAACCGCTTTTCCGAAGTTCGGAAGATGGATCAATAGTATGTTCCGAACTTCGGAAGATTGCTAGAAGTACCTTAGTGCAATCCCGTTACTTTTTCTTGCCCGCTTTTTTCTCTTCAAGCCCTACTTGGATTTTGTCCAATAGGGTCTGCATAAGCTCTGGATTTTCTTTCATCGCTTCGCGTGCGGCATCGCGGCCCTGCCCCAATTGCGTGCCGTCCATGGAAAGCCAGGATCCTCGTCGTTCAATCAGGTTGAGGTCCATGGCGGTGTCCAGAATGGAACCTTCCCAGCTAATGCCTTCGGCGTAGAGGATATCAAACTCTCCTTCGGTAAAGGGAGGGGCCACTTTATTTTTCACGACTTTCACCCGGGCTCGGGAGCCGACCGCAGTTCCGGTATTGTCTTTGATGGTGGCAATTCGACGGATATCCATCCGAACAGATGCGTAAAATTTCAGCGCACGTCCCCCGGGAGTGGTTTCCGGACTTCCAAACATTACACCTACTTTTTCCCGAATCTGGTTGGTGAAGATCAAACAGGTTTTGGATTTATTGATTGATCCGGTCAGTTTTCTCAGTGCCTGGGACATCAGTCGAGCTTGCAAACCAACATGGCTTTGTCCCATTTCACCTTCCAACTCTGCTTTAGGTGCCAAAGCCGCGACCGAGTCGACTACCACTACATCCAGTTCACCGGATTTGACCAGGGCTTCACAGATGTTCATTGCCTCTTCACCCGAGTCGGGCTGCGAAACTAAGAGGTTATCCAAGTCGACTCCAATTTTCTGGGCGTACTCAGGGTCTAAGGCATGCTCGGTGTCAATAAAGGCTGCAGATCCACCCGCTTTCATGGCATTGGCCACAATATGGAGCATCAGAGTGGTTTTCCCTGAGGACTCCGGTCCGTAAATCTCTACCACACGACCACGGGGCACCCCGCCTATTCCAAGAGCCACATTCAAGGTCAGCGCACCGGTACTGATACTGGGAACTTTACGGGAGGCTCGTTCTTCCTCTCCCAGTTTCATGATGGATCCTTCCCCGAATTGCTTGGTGATCTGCGAGATCAGGGTATCCAGGTTTCCGTCTGTAGGTTTGGGTTCTGTTTTCTTTTTTGCCGCCATATGTTTTTCCAATGTAAGGTTGTATACGAGTGTATACCTTTGATTTTATTTAGATCAAGACCTTCTTTGCGTGGTTTTGAATTATTCTCATCCTGACCGCATCACCCTACGATACTCTTTTGGTTCCTGCGAACCGATAGGGCAAAAAAAGTGCCACACGTAGGGACGAGTGACACTTTTTCGAGAGCAACTGCTTTTAGCTCGCGCTTAAGCCGTCAATAATACCGATCAGTGGTAAAAAGAGTGCAATCACAATCACGCCCACGATCACCGCCAGAAAGACGATGAGCAAGGGCTCGATAATGGACGTTAGACCCGCCACCGCGTTATCCACTTCATCATCATAGTTATCTGCAATTCGTTTCAACATGGACGGAAGTTCGCCTGTTTCTTCCCCTACTTCCACCATGGAAATGACCACAGGAGGAAAGATGTGAGTCGATTCCATGGTCGGCGCGATGTTTTCACCTTCTTTTACCGCGTCATGTACGTCGTGAACGGCATGTTCCACCACCGCATTTCCTGAGGTATCCCCTACGATGGTTAAGGCCTGTAATACAGGAACTCCGGAGTCCATCAGTTCGCCCAATGTCCGGGTAAAACGTCCGATGGATCCTTTCATGAACAACGTACCAAACAAGGGCATATGCAATTTGGCCCAGTCGACCACATAAGCCCCCTTGGAGGTTTTCTTCGCAAACTTGATTCCAAGCACAATCAGGAAGACGACTCCCACCAGAATAGGACCTATGGTGATAAAGTTTTCAGAAAAGGCAACAACCTGACGTGTCAACCAGGGCAGTGGCTGCCCCTGTAGGATGTCTTCGAAAATCTTTTGGAATTTTGGGATAATGAAGATCATCAAAAAGGCCATAATCAGAACCGCCAAGGTCAACACCACAATCGGGTAGGTCATGGCCCCTTTTACTTTGTTCTTAATTTTCTGAACTTTTTCCATGAACTCGGCCAGACTGAGCAATACTTTATCCAGTACACCACCGACCTCACCGGCTTTCACCATGTTGACATAGAGCTTATCAAAAATCTTTGGATGCTGTACCAGGGCTTCGGCAAAGTTACTTCCGCCCTCAATCGAGTCACTCATATCCGCCAGTGCTTTCTTTAGCATGGGGTTTTTTTCCTGTCGTCCCAACACTTGCAGTCCCCGCACCAAGGGAAGTCCTGCATTTACCAGCGTGGCTAACTGACGGGTAAAGGACATCAATTGCTTGGGAGTAACTTTCTGCATGAAGCTGGGCATGGACAGCTCTTTGTTCATGTCTGCTTTCTTGCCTTTGGCCGGGCCTTTCTTTTTTCTGGATTTTGATGCCTTCTTGGCCGCGCCATCCGCAGGAGTTACCGTAGTAGGAAACAATCCTTTCTGTCTCAGTTTTGCCTCGGCCTCTCCATCACTGGATGCCTCCAGAGTACCTGAATACTCTTTTCCTTTTTGGTCAACGGCAACGAACTTATACTTTGGCATGGTGATTTCCTGATTAAAATTTTTTTGCTAGCTTACCTGATTCTGTTTGGTTTGAGCAAGGGGTTTAGGTGTATTTAACGATTTCTTCTATGGTCGTCAGTCCGTCTAACACGCATCGAATTCCATCTTCCCGCAGGGTACGCATTCCTAACTCCCGAGCCCGATCTCGCAATACTACGGTAGGTTTGCGTTCGGTGATCATGGTACGAATGGGATCGTTCACTTTCAGATATTCATAAATTCCGCGTCGTCCACGGTATCCCGTATCGTGGCATTCCCCACATCCCTCGCCAAAATAAAATGGGTTATCTCCTACGTCTTCTTTACTCAATCCAAGGGATTTTAATTGGAGATCATCCGGGGTAAAGGATGCCTTACACTCCGGACAAATGGTTCGCACCAACCGGGTTCCCATCACGGATTGAATGGTCGAGGCGATCAGGAACGGCTCCAACCCCATATCGACCATACGGGTCACCGCTCCTGCACTGTCATTGGTGTGCAGGGTACTGAAAACCAAGTGACCGGTCAGCGACGCTTGAATCGCAATTTGTGCCGTTTCCAAATCCCGAATCTCTCCTACCAGAATGACATCCGGATCCTGTCGGAGGTAGGCTCGAAGAATACTTCCAAAGGTCAGTCCAATTCGATGATTGGCGTTCACCTGCACGATGCCATCGATATCATACTCCACCGGTTCTTCTGCGGTGAGGATTTTTGTACCTACTTCATTTCGCCGTCCCAGTGCGGCGTACAGGGTCGTGGTTTTACCTGATCCGGTAGGGCCGGTGACCAGGATAATGCCATTGGGCATGGTAATGTCTTCGGTGAAGTTATTGTACACATCATCCGGCATTCCCAAGCGCTCTAATTCCAGACCTACCGCACTCTGGTCCAATACACGAAGTACAACGGATTCTCCAAACTGGGTGGGTAGAGTGGATACCCGGAAATCCACGGGCCGTCCGGCAATATTTAACTGAATCCGTCCATCCTGGGGAAGGCGTCTCTCCGAAATATCCAACCCGGACATTACCTTTACGCGGGAAATCACGGGCAGGGCCAAATGCTTTGGTGGTGGCGCCATTTCATACAGCGCACCGTCCACTCGATACCGAATTTTGAATTCGTGCTCAAAGGGCTCGAAGTGAATATCAGAAGCACGGTCCTGAACCGCCTGATACAGCACGAGATTCACAAAACGAATTACGGGGGCTGCATTCGCCGAACTGGAGAGATCTTCTGCGGTGAGGTTGGTCCCCTCTGCGCCATACTCTCCGGCATCATCCAGCTCCGTTTCCAACTCGGTAAGCATATTTCCTACAGAATCCGAATCGTCATCGGCATAATGCTTCAAAATGAGTTCTTTGATGTCCCGCTCTCGGCTGACTACAAAGTTGACATCCGTGGCTAACACAAAGCGTAATTCATCGACCACTTCCGGAGGAATAAACTCGCAGGTGGCAACTTCCATGGTTACCGCATCCATATTTACGGGCACGATGTTGTACATTCTGGCTAAGGAACCAGGTAATTTTTTGGCCAACTCTGCTGAGACGCCATGTCGGCTTAGATCCAACACCCGGGCCCCCATCAAAAAGGCCTGTTGCTCGAGGAGTGAATCTTCATCCATGATTTCCATGTGAAGAAGGATGGTCCGGATGGATCGCCCCGTTCGATCATGTTCATCCAACACGTCATGGACCTGGGTGTCGGTCACATATCCGTGTTCCTGTAAGTGCTGCAATAAGGGATCGGTATTCGTAAGGTCGGTCATAACATCATTCTCCAGAATGAATTTTCTGGGCTAAAGACTCTGGGTCATTTGCTTTAAGCAACAGGTTTTCGTAACTGATCTTTCCCTCTTTGTAGAGACGATGCAGGGAAGCGTCCAAGGTGATCATTCCTTTCTTGGCTCCGGTCTGAATGTCTGAAGTAATCCGGAAGGTTTTATTATCCCGGATCAGCGTCCGAATTCCAGGTGTGGTCAACATGATTTCAAATGCGGCGACCCGACCGTCCTGGTCAGCCCGGGGAATCAGCACCTGTGAGATCACCGCTTCCAGAGAGGAGGATAGCTGAGTTCGAATTTGCTCCTGCTGATTGGTAGGGAACGCATCCACAATTCGATCCACCGTTCGGGCTGCACCCGTGGTGTGCAAGGTGGCAAACACCAAGTGACCGGTTTCTGCAGCGGAAATCGCGGCTTCCATGGTTTCCAAATCGCGCATTTCGCCCACCAGAATCACATCCGGATCCTGACGCAACGAGGCCACCAGTGCTTTACTGAATGATCCAACATCCACTCCGAGTTCTCGCTGAATCACCAAACTTTGCTGATGTTCATGATAGAATTCGATCGGGTCTTCGATGGTGATGATATGACAATCCCGATCCCGATTGATGATATCAATCATGCTGGCCAGGGTCGTGGATTTGCCCGATCCGGTGGGTCCAGTAACCAAAACCAGTCCTTTGGGTTTGTACAACAGTTCCTGCATTTGAGGGGGTAACCCGATCTGTTCCAAACTAAGCAAGTCGTTGGGAATCTGGCGTAATACCATTCCCACCCTTCCCTTTTGTTTAAAAATACTCACCCGGAACCGGGCCAAATCCTGAAATCCGAATCCGAAATCTGCACCACCGCTTTCCTGCAACTGACGAACATGATCTTCGGAAGTGACGGCCCGCATCAACCGATCCGTATCTTCCGATTTTAGGGGTTCGGTCTCTAACGGGTGTAACGAACCATTGATTCGCAACACCGGAGGACTTTCTACCTCAAGATGCAAATCAGAAGCTCCTTCCTGGACCACAATGCCCAGGAGGTCTTCCATACGAATATCTTCAGATGGTGTCGCACTCATTCTAAGTCTCCCATGGTCACCCGGAAGACTTCTTCCAAGGTGGTTCTACCCGCAATTACTTTGCGTAAACCGTCTTCTCGTAAGGTGCGCATGCCCAATTCCCGGGCTTTGTTCCTTAATTCAGCAGAACCTACCTGTTCGTAAATCAAATGTTGAACCTCTTCGGTAATCACAAAGATTTCAAAAATACCTATTCGGCCGGAGTATCCCGTGTAGGCGCAACTTTCACACCCCGCTCCACGGCTCAACTCCACTTGCTCTACCTGTCCGGCCAACGCACCTAGCTGACGCATTTCCCGATCGGTTGGGGTATAGGTTTCACTACATTTGCTACAAATGCTTCGTACCAGCCGTTGGGCCATAATTCCCCGAATCGAGGAGGCCACCAGGAAGGGCTTCACTCCGATATCCACCAGCCGGGTTACCGCACTGGGAGCATCATTGGTGTGCAACGTACTGAACACCAAGTGACCGGTGAGCGAGGCATTCACCGCGATTTCCGCAGTTTCAAGATCTCGAATCTCACCGATCATCACGATGTTGGGCGCCTGACGTAAAATCGAACGCAGCGCCGATCCGAAGGTGAGTCCAATATCCGCCCGCACATGAACCTGGTTAATCCCGCTGAGCTGATACTCTACCGGGTCTTCTACGGTAATGATTTTCCGATCCGGTTTATTGATCTCATTCAAACAGGAGTACAAGGTCGTGGTTTTTCCTGATCCGGTGGGACCGGTGACCAATACAATCCCGTCGGCCAAGCCAATCAGGGATCGAAACGTCTGTTGATCATCCGTAAAAAAACCGAGTTCAGGCAGACCTAAGCGTAGACTCTCTTTATCCAAAATACGCATGACCACGGATTCACCGTGGTTCGAAGGAACCACCGACACCCGCAAATCGAGTTCACGGCCCATCACATTGATTTGAATACGACCATCCTGACACACCCGTTTCTCGGCGATCTTCATGTTGGCCATAATTTTGATCCGCTGCAAAATAGCCGACTGCAACCGTTTGGGAGGACTTTCTACTTCATGCAACACCCCGTCAATCCGGTATCGCACGCGGAGTTTTTTCTCCATGGGTTCCACATGAATATCGGATGCCCGGCTTCGGAAGGCTTCAATGATAATCAAACTGACCAACTTGATAATCGGCGCATCTTCTTCGGTAACCTCTTCGTCATCACCAAACAGTGCCGAGGTCTCGTCGGTTGCGATCCCCGAAATCGTGGCTTCGGTAAGCTCCTGAAAAGCATTTCCGGCCAGAGTAGCTGACCCGGAATAGAATAAATTTATCGAAGATTTAATTTCCCGTTCGCTTGCCACCACCGGAACCACATCAAAAGGCAACGTATAGCTGAGGCTGTCGATGGTATCGATGTCTTGTGGATCAGAAATGGCGACCACCAATTCATTTCCATTTTTGGATACCGGAATCACTCCATAGCGCTGGGCCACATCTGCAGGCATGGCATCAATGACATCCTGGGCGATATCCATATCACGGAGACTAACCATCTCCATGCCGTAATGTTCTGCAATGGCCTGGGTGATTTCCTCACCCGTGATCATGCCGGATTCCTCCAGCACCTCCGCGACATCCTTTCCTTGATCGTCCGCAAGGTACGCCGCTTTCTCTGCGATCGCTTCGTCAATCAATCCCGCGCTGCGAAGCGTTTCCAATGTATATTCGTCTTTGGGTGTCAAAATCCGTCCTTGTTCAAAGTGTCTCCGTTAGAAAGAAGCGAGAAGGTACATCTAAAACCCACTCTCTCATCTAGGCAAGCCTTTCTTTTAGCAGTTCCGATACTGATTTAGGGTTGGCCTTCCCTTTACTCAGCCTCATGACCTGTCCCATCAGGAACTGGAGTGCCGCTTTTTTTCCGCTTTTGTAGTCCTCAACCGGTCCCGGATTTTCTTGTATCACCTGGTCCACAAACGCTTCAATCGCACCAGCATCATTGACCTGAGCCCACCCCTTTTCCTTCACCACCTTCTCTGGATCTCCCCCCTCTTCCACCAGAATGGCAAACACCTCTTTCGCCTTGGGACCATTCAACGTTTTTTGATCTACAAGAGAAATGAGGTTCCCTACATTTTCTGCGGAAATTTTTAATTCTGAGGCTGTAATCCCTTTTTCTGAGAGAACCCGCATAATTTCCGTCATCACCCAATTGCTGGCGCCCTTGGCATTTCCCTTCGCAGCGACCACCACGTTTTCAAAATACTCCGCGATCTCGACATCCGAAACCAACACCCCTGCATCGTACTCCGGAAGCCCATAGTCCTCGACAAAACGCTTTTGACGAACAGCCGGAAGCTCAGGGAGTTCAGAGGTCCACTCCTGAAGTTGTTGTTCATTCAGGACGATCGCGGCCAGGTCCGGATCGGGAAAGTATCGATAGTCGTGGGCATCCTCTTTGGTCCGCATGGATGAGGTCCGCCCCTGATCGTCATCCCATCGACGGGTTTCCTGAACCAGAGGCTCTCCTTCCTGCACCGCCTTGGTCTGACGTTTGATCTCATACTGCAAGGCCCGATGAACCCCCCGGAAGGTATTCATGTTTTTAATTTCCGCTTTGGTCCCCAGCGGTGCGCCCTCCTCGGCCACACTCACGTTCACATCGCAGCGAATATTCCCCATCTCCAAATTGCAGTCACTCACCCCGCCATATTCCAGGATCCGTTTCAAGGCACTTAAATATCCGAAGGCTTCATCCGCACTGTGAATATCCGCTTCGGTCACAATCTCCATCAACGGAGTGCCCGCACGATTATAATCCACACCACTGGCTCCCCGCAGGTGAGTCGACTTGCCCACATCTTCTTCCAAATGAATACGGTTGATCCGTACCGTGTATTCTTTGCCGTCCACCTCAAAACTCAACGCACCACCTAACACCAGGGGCTGGTCGTACTGCGTAATCTGATAATTCTTGGGCATATCCGGATAGAAGTAACTTTTTCGGTCATGCTTACTGCGCATGCCAATATCGCATCCCAGTAAAAGGCCTGTCTGTACCGTCTTCTTCACCGCCTGTTTGTTCAACACAGGTAACGAACCCGGATACCCCATACACACCGGACACACATTTGTATTCGGCTCCGCTCCCGCCTCCACACAACACCCACACCAAATTTTGGTCCGGGTGTTTAACTGAACATGAGTTTCAAGGCCGATTGTTGGTACTAAGTTTGTCATAATATTTAACCACGGATGAACGCAGATGGACACGGATGCCTAGCGAATGATACGTTTCCAATCTAACCGGGGATGTTTAAAATTGATAATGAGACCTACCTGTAAGCCGGTAATTTTAAGGTAATTCATCATTTGTCCCACTTCATGCTGAGATATTTTTTCGATAACTTTTGTATCCACCACAATACGGTCAAACACAATCAAATCAGGGACATACGTACCAATCACTCTATCCTTATAGGTAATATCAAAGACCTTTTGTTGGTCTACAGGAATCCTAGCATCCAGAAATTCCACTACTAAGGCATTCTCATAGGGCTTTTCGTGAAATCCATGGCCTAACTCGTTCATCACAGACATCGCACAACCAAGGATCTTTTCCGTCTCAACCTTATGAACCAATTTACTAGCATCCGTGTTCATCCGAGTCCATCCGTGGTTAACCCATCTTAAATTCTGGTTTCTGCGCAACCCAGTTACTCGCCTGCTCATAGGCATACCCCGCGCGCAAAAGCTTCTCTTCCGCAAGCGCCGGCCCCAGGATCTGCAAGCCTACCGGTAAGCCATCTTCACTAAAGCCGCAAGGAACCGAAAGTCCGCACCCTCCAGAGAGGTTGGCCGGAATGGTCAGGATATCGCCGAGATATAAGGCCATGGGATCTTCCTCGCCCTGACCAATTCGATAGGCCGGAGTCGGAGCCACCGGCGACATCAGGACATCGCACTTGGCAAACACATGATCAAAATCCTGTTTGATCAGGGCCCGGGCTTTTAAGGCTTTTACATAATATGCATCATAATAGCCCGAACTCAATACATAGGTTCCAAGCAGGATTCGACGTTTTACCTCATCCCCAAACCCTGCGTCCCGGGTCTTCTTCATTAGAGTAACCGGATCTTCGGCTTCCACTCGATTTCCGTACCGAATCCCATCAAACCGGGACAAATTAGCCGACGCCTCCGCCGGTGCCAGAATGTAATACACGCTGACCGCATAGTCCAAATGAGGAAACGAAACCGACACCGGTTCCGCGCCCAGATTCACACACTGGTCAATCGCCTTGCGCACCCGATCCGCAACATCCGCCCGAACCCCGGCTCCAAAAAATTCTTCGGCGATTCCGATCTTCATTCCCTTGAGATCTTCACCCAACGCCGCCGCGTAGTCGGGAACCGATTCGGGATCACTCGTCGTATCTTGCGGATCATGTCCGGCAATTACTTGAAGAGTATCCGCCGCATCGGTCACCGTCTTGGAAAGAACCCCCACCTGATCCAACGAACTGGCAAACGCGGTAAGCCCAAATCGACTCACCCGTCCGTATCCCGGTTTTAACCCCACACATCCACAAAACGAAGCCGGCTGACGCACACTGCCCCCGGTATCACTTCCTAAGGAGACAATGGCCTCATCCGCCGCCACCGCCGCCGCGCTTCCCCCACTGGATCCCCCGGATACATGATCCAGATTCCAA
>JGI12109J20283_10306530_pt1 | contig 10352 bp, 10 predicted proteins | sample ElkSlonscriptome_12_FD_20283 | JGI IMG/M metagenome (IMG submission 20283) | reverse complement strand
CTGTTTCTATTAAGACCTCCTCACTTGTCTGAAGTCAAAAAGATCTTTAAGCCGCTATTAAAAGTGGCCAGACAGACAGGAATTGAGAAGATCGTATTCCTCTCGGTTCAGGGAGCTGAAAAAAGCAGAATCATCCCTCACCGCAAGATCGAACTATTAATCCAAGATTTTGGATTCAAATACATCTTCATCAGGCCGAGCTATTTTATGCAAAACCTCACCACTACCTTGCTTCCGGAAATAAAAGCGCAAAAACGCATTAGCTTACCTTCTGGGAAGGCGAAGTTCAATTGGGTAGATGTGAACAATGTAGGAGAGGCCGCTGCCGAACTCTTGCTAAATTTCGATACCCATCAAAACAATGCCTACGATATCACCGGAATGGAAAATCTAGATTTCGGTGAAGTAGCTAAATTACTAAGCGGTGTCTTAGGAGAACACATCGATTACCGTCCCATCAATCCGATTCGCTATTACTTCGAAAAGAAAAAGGCAGGAATAAAAAGCGGCTTTGCCATGGTGATGACCATCCTTCACTTTCTGCCGCGCATTCAGGCTAGACCTAAGCTCTCAGATCACTTTCAAAAATTGTGCGGAAAGCAGCCTAGCCATTTGCATACTTTTATTGAAAGGGAAAAAGAAAGGTTTATCTGACCCTTTATTCGCTCACAAAAGGCATTTGATAAAGGAATTCATCAGATTCCACCTGCTCTAAAATAAAATCTGCCAGGTCCGCCCTGCTGATCTTAGTGCCGCTATTCACGCCTACCCAGCCCACACGATAATTGCCCTTTGGTGGATCGTTAGTCAGTCTGGGTCCTCTCACAATGATCCATTTGAGGCTGCTCTTCTTCAACACCATATGGTGTTCAATGGCGTCATTAAGGATCTTTGGTACCGCGAGCTTCATGATAAAACGAATGGTCTTATCAATGAATTTAGGTTCATCTTTTTCAGGAAAAGGCAAACCGCCGCCAGATAAAGAAATGATCTTCTCTATTCCATACTGCTTCATCGATTCTACCAAATTTTTGGTGCCGTTAGTCTGTAGCCATTCCGGAGAGCCTTTCACCTGACCAAATAGGCTAACCACCACATCCGTGTCCTCGACCAACGCTTCCACGTCCTTGAGATCGAGCACATTGCCCTTGATAATCTGTAAACGATCATTCTTTAGCGTTAATTTCTCCGGTGAACGCACCAGAGCTTTTACTGAATAGCCTTTCTCAAGGGCCTTTTCTAAAAATTTGGAGCCGGTTCCACCTGTGGCTCCCAATAAAGCAATTTTCATTTTCAAAGTCTGTTTTTAAAATATTCTCTTTCAAAATTATATGCATCGAACAATACATACTAATTTTACAGTACACACATTTTAGTGGGTATGACAGAAGAAGAAAAAATTTATGTGACGGCCAGGTGTCCGATTAGAACCACTTTGGAATTGGTGGGCGGCAAGTGGAAATTGATCATTTTGCAACAGCTATTAAACCACTCGGAGTTGAGATTAAGTGAATTGAAAAGCCTCGTTCCCGATATCAGCGAGAAAATGTTGATTCAGGAATTAAAAACCTTAGTGATCAACAAATTGGTGATCCGAAAAGATTATCAAGAGGTTCCTCCACGAGTCGGTTATTCTATTACTGACAAAGGAAGAAATATCGAACCTTTATTAGAAGAAATGGTCGACTTTGCCAAAAAGTATGAGGAATTAGGTCGTTCTAACCATGACAATGAATGATTTTAAAGAGTAGGAGAAAATTTCTTTTTCCCGTTCACCTTTATACCACTGGCAAGGATGCCAGATTCAATTCCCTCAGCGAAGTTTACCTGAGCTCCTTCTAGGTAGTAGTTTACTGCGAAGGAGAAGCAATGTCTAAGGGCTCAGGAACCAAGTCCAAAATCCGGACTTTTGAATTGAGGTAAATCGGATCAGTCTGACGTACAATATGAACTACCTTCTGCCATACGTAATCAAAAACACTTCCTTCTAAACGAAAACCTGCGAAGACAGACCTCCTACCCTTCTGAAAGTAAACTGTAACTTTATCAAAATCAGAATAATCTGTACAGGCCCTATAATTCCTCAGTCAGCAGCTTGAAGAAAATTGAAATTAAGAAAGGACAGCTTATCCAAAGGAGAGGTGAGCTGAAAAGTAAAGTATATCAAGTAGAGGCTGGCTTGTTGCGCAGTTACGCCATCAGTGATAAAGGCAAAGAACACATCTACATGTTTGCTCCCGAAGGCTGGATTATTGCCGATAATGTATCCCCCGAACAACCTTGCGAATTATTTATCGATGCCATTGAAGATTCCATCGTGCTGCAAAGAGACAAAAATCAGCAGGAAGAATTTGACGTACCAAAGTTGCTTAAACGGATCAGTGTGCTTCAAAAGCGCGTCATCATGCTGATGTGTGCTTCGGCCCTGGAACGCTACCGACATTTTGAAACCACCTATCCTCAAATTGTCCAGCGCGTACCTCAAAAAATGATTGCCTCTTATTTGGGCATTACCCCTGAAGCGCTTTCTACCATCCGAAGCACAAGCAAAAAAAACAGCTAAATCGTTGCTTTTCTTAATCTACATTAAGACATTTTTCATTTGGGTGACCTAGTTTAGCTGGCATTAGAAAATTTGCTAGACTTGACGATGAAAAATCTAACCGTTTCTTATAAAATAGCTGCTGTACTTTGGATCATTTGGGGATTGGTGCACATTATGGCAGGCGTATTGACCATGAAAGGTATACTGAACAATGACATTTCTGAAGCCATAGCGGGAATCGCTGATCAGATTGATCCTGAAAGCTTAAGTATGGACTATTCCGCTGCCAATGGTGCCATAATTGGTCAACACGGATTCAATCTTTTGTGGGTGGGCATAGTCACTTTTCTCTCCGCATTCTTTATATGGTCTGGAAATCGAAATGCCATCTTCCTTGCGGCCATAACAGGCGGTTTGGCTGATCTAGGATATTTTCTGTTTTTGGATCTTGGAGGTTACGTGCATTTTTTCCCGGGTACCTTGATGACTATTTTCTCTGCTTCAGCCATATTATTGAGTTTCTACCCTTATTTCCAAAACAAATCGGTCTCTTAAAAAAAACGCTTGTTCCCAGGCGACGGCCTTATTTAAAATTCATAGCGATGTCTTGAGCATTGCTGAGGGGTTCAGATTTTAAAAGGTTGATTCAGTGCTCCTTGTCAGGCCAACAGCTTATCTTGTAGACCTTAAGACAATCGTAATTCGTAATTCGTAATTAAATTGCCCTCTTCTCTTTATATTTATTGCATGAAGATCAAACGATACACTTTTGAATTTCTATCCATCTTTATTGCCGTGATCTCTGCCTTCGCCCTAAACAATTGGAACGATCACCGAAAAGATCGGGAAGCTGAATCGAAGATATTGAGCGAGATCAACAATGGATTATCCAAAGACATGGAAGATGCGCGGATCAACATGTATGGGCATCGTATTGGGATCTACGCCAACAGGTACTTTCAGCGACTGATCAACGGCCAGCCTGTTTCAACGGATTCCTTAGCTACCTATTACTTTAATTTATGCAGGGATTACGTGTCTATCCAAAATACCTCAGGTTACGAAACTTTGAAATCCAAGGGATTAGAGATCATTAAGCGTGATTCGCTTAGGGCGGATATAATCGCTTTATACGAATACGATTATAATGTATTGCGAAAATTGGAAGAGGAACATTACGAAATGCAGTTCCATCAATCCTCTTTCAAGGAAATCAATCAATTCTTGGCACCCCATTTGCAATTTGACAGCTTGAATAAAATAAGTGGCATCGTCCTTCCTTTGGAACTAGACGAATCAGATCAAGCGCTCCTGCAGAGTCATTTCTGGCGGATTACGTCCAATAGAAAGTTCATTCTTGAGGTATATCGGGGAGTTGAAGTGAAGATCGAAAAGTTACGGGGGGCGATAACGCAGGAACTAAAGCGTCAATCATAAAATTGGAAATAGAAGCAGCTTTCATATCTTGCTTCCACAAATCAGCCAGCCATGAGTGAGTCGATCAAAGTGCTTTACATTGACGATGAGGAAGTGAATCTTTTCATTTTTAAGGAGCTTCTTAATGAGGACTATGAGATTCATACCGCATTAAGTGGCGAGGAAGGCTTGCGCATACTTGAAACGGAGAAAGACATTGCTCATGTGATCTCCGATTACCGCATGAGCCCCATGTCTGGCTTGCAATTCATTACTAAGGCCAGAGAAAAACACCCCAATTTGAAGTATTTCTTATTGTCCGGTTACACAGAAGACGATACCATTCGCAATGCATTGGATAAGGGTTTGATCGATGCCTATTGGGCCAAGCCCGCAGATTTCGAATTGATCCATCGGGCATTGAACCCTTCCTCCTAAAAAGTTCTGCCTGGAGGGCGAGCGAAACCAATCTGCTTTTTTATAATTTAGTAAGCCCAATCACTTTTTCATGAAAGTTCGATCCAAACTTGATCTGCTCAAAAAAACCATGTCAAAGCTGCCGATCGGAATCGGCATTTTTGAAGTTGAAGACCTCGATGAGCTGAAAAGCATTCGCTATGTCTTTATGAATGATGTCATTCTCCATGAAATGCGAAAGACCAAAGAAGAGGTGAATGGGAAATACATCGTAGATGTGGCTCCGGAAGCCTTCGAGCATCCGGGAGGGATTGCCGCCATGGAAGCTTATCAAAAGGTAGCAAGAGACCATCAAAGCATAAATCTTGGATTGGTAGAATACTCCAATCAGATGACGGCAGGCACCTATGAACTTACCGTTAATCATATTGAAGCAAACTTCGTCTATGTCATGCTTCGCAACGTTACAGAACTGGAGCAAAAAAATAAGGAACTCGAGCAATTTGCCTACATCGCTTCGCATGATCTTCAAGAACCACTGCGCACCATGAATAACTTTGTAGGACTGATCAAAAAGAAGTATCAGGGAAAGATCGACAAGGATGCAGACGGTTACCTCAACTTCATTTCAGAAGCCAGCAGCCGAATGATCAACTTGATCAAAGGACTTTTGGAGCATAGCAGAATTGGGCATGCCCAAGAAAAAAAGAAGGTAGATGCCAATGAACTGGTCGAGCTTATTTTGAAGGACCTTGATTCAGTGATAAAAGAAAGCGGAGCCCGGATCAAATCCGATCAACTACCCACCCTGAGGGGTGACCGAATTCAATTGCGTTTGCTCTTCCAAAATCTGATTACGAATGCGATCAAGTTTCGCAAGGCAGATACTACGCCGAAGGTTGATATTTCGGTGAGGCAAGATCAGCAGCTTGGTTACGTGTTCGCGGTGAAAGACAATGGGATCGGTATCGACGAAAAGAATCAAGAACAGATCTTTGAGATCTTCGAACGTCTTCATTCCAGAAATGAATATCAAGGAAACGGATTAGGGTTGGCTCATTGCAAAAAGATCGTAGGCTTGCATCAAGGTAAAATATGGGTCGAGTCAACAGTTGGAGGAGGAAGTACCTTCTTCTTCAATATCCCCGAATAGGAAGAATTTCCAGAGGTCGATTTGGAGCATTGAAAAAGCCTTGACCATGTCTTTCAACGCAATTGGGTGAAGTCATATTATTTAATACCTTTAAGCGTGCGCCAAACCAAACCGCAATTGTCATGGAAAAAATTTCCAGAGATGAAGAAGTAAGCAAGCTAAAGAAGCAACTGGAGGAGTCCCGGTCTCGTTTGAAGGCAATTGAGCAAGAGCTCAAAGACCAAAAAACCCAGTACCAAACTTTATTCGACCATACCGAATCAGAGATCCATTCATGGAAAGTGATCAGAGACGAAAAAGGTGAAATAAAAAACTGGGTTTTAGATAATATCAATCCTCCGGCCCTAAAGTCATGGAGCAAGAAAAGCTCTGAAGTACTTGGCAAAACCGCCAATGAAATTTTTGGCTTTGATGCCAAAGAGCAATTTATCGACTTGGTTGAACCCATGATAAAGACCGGAGAGGCTCAAAAATGGGAAACCTATTTTGAGCCCACCGATCAGCATCTAAGAATGATCAGCATTCCCAACGGAGACCGCTTTATCTCCATCGGCAGAGACGTCAGTAAGGAAAAACAGGTCGAGAAGGATAACCTTCATAATAAAGACTTCCTCTCCATGATCGGAGAGATCGCCAAGGTTGGTGGCTGGTATGTAGAGGGCAAGTTTGATAAACTTATGGCCACCAAAGCAACTCGTGAAATCCATGAGATAGATCAAGAAGAACTGACCTTTGAGGAGGCCATCAATTTCTATCATCCGGATTACCGGGAAATGGTAGAAAATGCCGTCACCAATGCCATTGAGAAAGGGATACCTTATCAGTTTGATGCAGAATTCATCACTGCAAAAGGCAAGCAACTTTGGGTGCAAGCCATTGGAATACCCAAAATGGTGGGTAACAAGTGCGTCGGCCTATCGGGCACCTTTCAAGACATCACCGAGCGAAAAAAAGCAGAAAAGCGTTTAGCTGAAAGCGAAGAAAAATTCAAAACCCTCTTTAAAAATTCCGCTGTTGCTAAAGTCCTGACCGATGAAAAAGGAAATTACCTGGATGTAAACGACAGTGCTTGTCGACTATTTGGGTACTCTCAAGAGGAGTTACTGCTTATGAATGTGCAAGACATCGTTGATGCAGAGGCTGTGCAAACTAAAGCAGAATTTGAGGCCTTCAAGAAAAAGGGAATAGAATTCGGAGAGATCGATCTGCGCTGCAAGGATGGTAGCATAAGGTCGGTAGAATACTACGCAAAAAAGATTGGTGGTGATCAACACCTAAGTACCTTGATCGACATCACTGAACGGAAAAAAAATCAACGCGAAAAAGAAGCCGCCGAAATCAAACTACGCGATATCACCAATTCAGTTCCGGGGGCCATCTACCAATTCAAATTTAATGCAGACGGAACTTATTCCTTGCCATACATCAGCCATAGAGCAAATGAACTATTGGGTTTTAGTCACCAGCAAATGCAAGATGTCCATTTTCTGTTTTCAAGGATCCACCCTGATGATTATGAACAAACCATAAAGTCGATCAAGAAAGCCAAGAAAGATCGCTCGTTGTGGTCTACCGAGTTTCGGGCACTGAATCATCTGGATGAGGTGGTCTGGATCAAAGGACACTCTTACGGCACGGAAGATGATGATGGCAGCATTCTTCACAACGGTGTTTTTCTGGATATCAGTGCAAAGAAAGCCACCGAAGAAGAACTTGCCCAGATGAACCGGAATCTCGAAGCCTTGGTAGAAGAACGTACAGCAAAAGCAGTGCAAGCCTCCAAAGAACTCGAACTATACCGCTTGGCGGCCAATCATGCCCAATCTGGAGTGTGGCGTTATGATATCATAAACAACTCTTTAGAATGGGATGACATCATGTACCGACTGTACGGAATAAAGCAGAGCGACTTCTCAGGCGCCTATGATGCTTGGGAAAGCAGTTTACATCCGGAAGATAAGGCAAGGACGGAAGCCGAATTGAATCGCGCCATCGAGCAAAAGTCAGTTTTTGACTCGCTCTTTCGCGTGGTTCATCCCGACAACGGCAAAGTGTCTTACATTCGGGGAAAAGGCAAGGTGGAACTTGATGAGAAAGGTAAAGCGGTGGCAGTTTACGGCACGAATTGGGACGTATCCAAAGAAATGCAGCTGGCGGAAGATCGCAAAAGGGCATTGACAAAACTAAAGGAGACCCAATCGCAATTGATCCAATCCGAAAAAATGGCCTCTTTAGGGATAATGACCGCGGGGGTGGCCCATGAGATCAATAATCCCTTGAACTACATTCATGGCGGTTACTTGGCGATCCATAAGAAATTAAAGGATCAGGGGAGTATTAAGCAAAGCGAGCTTGAAGATTATTTGGAATGGATAAAAAAAGGTGCAGAACGGGCTACAGAAATTGTCAAAAGCCTAAATATTTACAGTCGTAGAGATATCGAAAGTGATGAAAACTGTGCAGTGCACGAGATCATTGACGACTGTCTTTCAATGCTTAAGAATAAATACCAAGATCGGATTGCGATACAAAAGGATTTGACTACAAAAAATGCCATCATAAAGGCCAATAGCGGCAAGCTTCACCAGGCGATCCTTAACATCTTAGGCAATGCCATAGATGCCATTACTGAAGAGGGAATCATCAGAATCCAAACCAAACGGATTGGCAAAAAAGTGCAGCTTAAAATAGAAGACAATGGATGTGGTATTGATCCTCAGCATTTGGAAAAGGTCACTGACCCTTTCTTTACCACTAAAGCACCCGGAAAAGGAACCGGTCTCGGCCTTTCGATCGCGCGTTCGATCATCGAAGAGCAAAACGGAAGCATTCAACTCAGCTCCACATTGAATGAAGGGACTACCTTCATCTTAGAATTCAATGCTGCCGAATAAGAACGCTGGAGCGCATTACCAGTCCTAAAGATCCGAGACGCTACAAATAGTTCGATTCCAATACGCCTGAATTATTTCTGCTGGCGCCGAAGGCAATTGGACGCAAAAGGCGAGAAAAATACCTACTAAGTTTTGTTAAGCTGAACCCGAATGCCAATTCCCAGTTGAAGAGTAGGATTGAAAATATAACCCAGTCCTCCACTTGAAACTACCGAGAAACCGGGCCGCGTTTCGATGAAAAGGTGGGTTTGCTCGAAAAAAGGTCTTTCCCTGCTCAAGCGAAAATCCATACCCAGCGGTGCATAAGCTTGAAAGAAGAATAAGGCTCCCTTTGCATGGTTTTCATACTCATTGATCGGATTCGTTTCTTCAAGGCGAAAGAATCGATCCTCTTTTTGTCGGTACGCTTCACCCTTTGATCTGAAACTATATACTTCCACATTGGAACGCATTGAAACTCCTGCAATCAAGCCTAAACCTGTGTAAAATGAAACTTTTGAATTCCCCACCCAATGGTATAGATAAGACAGGTCAAGGGCAAGTTGATCGAGATTGAGATCGGCGTCCAAGCTTTCGAAAAAGATGGAATCCACAAATACGGCCTCCCCGCCTCGGCTCGAACGCAGCGTATCAAAGGGCCTGGTTTCTTCTGACGAATAAGCCTGGCTTAGCACAGTTGCCTCTTGGTATTGAAGTGCAATCCTAAATTCTCCTATTCTATTTTCCCGACTGTGGTGTGCGAATTGCAAGCCGAGATTTACGTAGAAAGAGGTGTTTGAATTGCCGGCCTCAGTTGAGGCAAGTGCCGGGCTACGATCCATCAACAGTCTGGAATCAGGGATTAGTCGATCGACTTGATCCTCGTTGAACTCTTGGGTAAAATACGAGTTGGTGCCCAGCTGAAAGGAGAATTGAGAGGCTCTCTTTCGTGTTTCGTTTTCTAAGCTTGCCTGCGATCTAACACCGCCATAGATCAATAAAAGGCTAAGTAGGACGATAGTATTTCTCACAATTCATCATTTTTTCAAGAACGACGAATCGGATACTTTATTTTAATCGATGAAATTATACCCCTAATCTCTTACAGAAAGCTCACTGCCCCACTATCCATGTCGTAAATAGCACCCACGATCTTGATCTCTCCTCTTGCTTCCATTTTAGCTAAAATTGGGCTTCTTTCTCGGATTTGAACCATGGTATGTATCACATTACGTTCGCATACTTGATGCACGAACTGCTCATTCTTTGAGCTTCGATCTCCGTCATACTCTACCATTCCAACCGCCGGTTGGATCTTTGCCAGCATGGCTTTTATATTGCCCAGTTCTACCTGATCGATTGCGGCTTTTATGGCTCCACAATGCTCGTGACCCATCACCAGAATGAGTTTGGAGCCGGATACCTTGCAGGCAAATTCCATACTGCCGAGGATATCCTCATTGACGAAGTTTCCGGCCACTCGTGCCACAAAGATGTCGCCAATGCCCCTGTCGAACACGTCTTCTACCGGCACCCTGCTATCTACGCATGATAGCACTATGGCTTTTGGAAATTGGGCGTCGGTAGATGAACGCACCTGTTCAGAATGATTTCTTTTGGTGAGGTCATTTCTGGTGAAACGAGCATTGCCTTCCTTAAAGGATTGGATCACCATATCTGGGGTCAAAGCAGCCTGCTCTTCTTGAGTCATCACATCTTCCACTACCCCTTCAGTCGCCAGGCTTTGTGAATACGCTACCGTTTGGTCTGTTTCCAGATCCGACGTTTGCGTTTCCTTCTTCCTTTGATCTGAGTTACAGCCAAGCATCACCAAAAGCAGTAGGCAGTTGGTAAGGATTCTGAATTCATTGCGCATAATAAAAGTTTAAGTAAGCACTGCTTTATGAAGCGGTTTTCGGATTATCTGCAAAATAATATAAACCAATTC
>JGI12109J20283_10222980_pt1 | contig 10370 bp, 7 predicted proteins | sample ElkSlonscriptome_12_FD_20283 | JGI IMG/M metagenome (IMG submission 20283) | reverse complement strand
GAAATTCGACACTACACGGCCGTCGAGCGGGTGCATGCGTGGGCCGTAGGTGTTAAAGATGCGCACGACCTTGATACGCACGCCGTTGTGACGGTGGTAGTCGAAGAACAGCGTCTCGGCTGCGCGTTTGCCCTCGTCGTAACAGGCGCGCGGTCCGATCGTGTTTACCGCGCCGCGGTAGCTTTCGGGCTGGGGATGCACCTCGGGATCACCGTACACCTCGCTGGTGGAGGCTTGTAGCACGGTGGCGTTGCATCGCTTGGCCATGCCGAGCACATGGATGGCACCCAGCACGCTGGTCTTCATGGTCTTGATGGGGTTGTACTGGTAGTGGCCCGGAGCGGCCGGGCACGCCAGATTGTAGATTTCGTCGACCTCGAGCCACATTGGGTGCGTGACGTCGTGGCGGATGAGCTCAAAGTTGTCATAGTCCAGCAGGTGCGCGACGTTGCTCTTCTGGCTTGTGAAGAAGTTGTCGACACAGATGACGTCATGGCCTTCCTTGACCAAACGCTCGCACAGGTGCGAGCCCACGAAGCCGGCACCGCCGGTGACGAGGATGCGACGGATGCTCAACGCTGTTCTCCCTCTTGATGCTGTAGATACGAGGCGTACTCGGCGATGGCGTGCACGGGTTCGTATGCCGGCTTGAACCCAAGGCCGGCCTCGGTCTTGGTCATGTCGGCCAGCGTGAAGTCTTGATAGAAGCGGCGCACGCTCTCGGGCATCTCGAAGTACTCGGTCGAGAGTTCGCCCGATGCGAGGCCCAGCCCCTGGCGGACTGCGTCGGCCACCGCGTTGAAGGTCGTAGCCCGACCGCTGCCGAGGTTGTACACGCCTGGGGCAGGATCCGAGCGATCACCCAGGCCGAGCGACGCCAGCACGCACCGCACCACGTCGTCGACGTAGACCTGGTCCCGCGCCTGGTCGCCGGGCGTGAAGAGCCTGGGCGCCTGGCCCGCGATCATTTGCTTGGCAAGCTTGTAGGCCATCGATGCCATCGCGCCCTTGTTCGATTCGCCCGGTCCGAAGACGTTGAAGAAGCGCAGGCCCACAATCCAGGCTTCGGGGTCTTGATGCAGCACGCGCCGGTGGGCGGTCTCCATGACCCACTTGCTGAAGCCGTAGATGTTGTCGGGCTTGCCCGCGACATCGAGCGGAAACGCCACGCGCTGCTTGGCCTGCGGAGGAGTCCCGTAGGTCGCCGCGCTGCTCGCGTAGGCCAATCGATGGCCGACTTCGCTGGCGGCCTCGAGCAGCGCGTCCCAGGCCGGTCCGGCGTTATCGTCGAGCATCTGGGCCTGGTCTTCGACGGTGGTGTCGGTGATGGCGGCCATGTGGACGATGCCCACTGGCCGGTCGCCGATCAGTGTGTGCAGGTACGTCCAGTCCTGGGCGATCACTTCGCACGACGCTGGCCCCAGTCCGTGCCGCTCGTAGGCCTCGATGAGGTTGGTGAACGAGCCCACGCGGAAGTCGTCGATGCAGATGACTTGGGCGCCGGGCCTGGCCTTTGACAGGGCGGCGCAGCAGTTCGAGCCGACGAAGCCGGCGCCGCCGGTGACGATGTAGGTCGCGGGCTCGCTCATGAGGCCAAGGGTAGGTCGGCCCGCGGACTATTTCGGCTTGTTGGGGATGTGGAGCACCTGTCCGGGGCGGAGCGAGCGGATGGATCGCAGGCCGAGCCGCTGGCGGTTGTAGTCGTACAGGGACTCGGCGTGGCGCGTGGTGTCGTAGAAGCGCTTGGAGATGGCGCCGAAGGTGTCGTTGGCCTGCACAACGTATGTGGTGTGCTCATCGCTCGCGCGCGACGTTGACGAAGTATCCACGGGGTTGCCCTGGCCGTCGACGACGAGGCCTTGAATGTTATCGGGATCAAGCGGCACGCGCCAAACCTGGCCCGCGGTCAGGCGACGCGGATCCTTGAACGGATTGGCCTGGGCGATCACGTGGGCGAGGGCTTCGTCACCGTAGAACCGCTCGGCGATGTCACCCAATGTGCGATCGGTCTGGGCGACCTCGTAGGCTCGGAACTGCGGCGCAACGATCGACCGCTGCTCTGCCGGATCGTGAAGGATCGGATCGACGATCTGCGGCGGTACATCTTCGGTCTGCCCGCCCGACCCCATGGTCAGGACGACCGGCGGCGCAGGCTCGGGCCGCGTGGCTTCTGGATCGACGCCGGGCGGCTCTGTGTCGGACTCCTCGCTGACACCGGCGAGCACCACTGGTGGTTCGCGGTGCGGCGGCCACAGCCAGTACAACGCGTTCCACAGTGCTGCCAATGCAACCAAGCCAACGGCGGTCCGCCGGAGCGAACCCTTGGAGCCCTTGGATGGCTGGGCCGGTGTGGTCATGGACTATCTCATCGGCTGGTTGGGGGCAGGCTCTCCCGAGGGCTGGCCCGGCGAGCCCGAGAACGGATTGATGTGGTCTGCGCCATCGCCATCGTCGCCACGACCGGCCGAAGGATCGGCCTTGCGCGACCATACGAGCGGAGCAGCCACGGCAACCGACGAGTAGGTGCCCACCACCATGCCGATCAGCAGGACGTAGGCGAACGGACGCAGGCCCTCGCCGCCGAACAGGTAGAGCACGACCACGGCGAACAGCGTGGTACCCGAGGTGATGACTGTTCGACTGAGTGTTTGGTTCACCGACAGGTTCACCACGCGCTTATTGGCGTAGGGCAGCTTGCCGCGGTTCTCGCGGATGCGATCCATGATGATGATGGTGTCGTTCAGCGAGTAGCCGATGATCGTCAGCAAGGCCGCAACCGTGTTCAGGTCGATGCGGAAGGGCAAGACCTTGAAGAACGCGGCGATGTCGGCACCGGTTGGAAACTCGTACACGATCTCGGCTAGAGCGATCATGCCAAGGGCGATTGATACGTCGTGGGCCAACGCAACGAGGGCCACGATCGAATAGCGCACAGATCCAAATCGCACCCAGATGTAGATCGTGATCAGCACAAAGCTGATGACCACGGCAAAGATGGCACGGCCTCTGAATTCCTCGGCGATCGCCGGGCTGAAGTTGTTGACGCTCGCCAGCGTGGTGGACGTGCTCAGCGAGTCGCGAACGAGATTCCACTCGAGTTGACCAACGTCCTGCCACCACCGATCACGATCGCCGAAGTAGGTTGTCATGGGCTCGATGACCAGCAGCACGGCCGATTGCACCGACCCGTCGTCGTAACGCTCGAGCACGCGCATCTCGCGCGGCCGACCCAGCGTGGACGAGAAGTCGGCCTGGGCGCGGAGCAGATCCACGCGTTCTTCCAGTTCGACGATCGTCTGGCCCGCGGTGATGTCTTCGATGACGATCGCCGCTCCGCCCACGTAGCTGTTGACCTCGTCTCGGAACTCGGGCTTGCCGATGTGCGTGCCCAGCGGCGCCGGGCTCGAGATCGGGAACACCGGCGCCACGCGTGCATCGGTGGCGTCGGACTGGTTGAAGTCGAGTGCGGCCTGAACATCCAAGACGTCTGAAAACGCGGTGGCGAGCATCTCCTGCACTTCGGTGGAGTTGGTTGCCAGCGTCTTGACTTGGAACGTATCGCTCGTAACGCCGTCGTCTCCTGGATCGAGCGGCACGATGTCTGCCTGCTCCAGCAGCCTGAGTTGGCTGCCCAGCGGGGCTTCCTCGGCCACCTTGAACACGCGATCTTCGACTTCCTGGCGGGTCAGCGTGAACGGCGCGCCACTGGCCGGGTCGTCGCCGAAACGAAGCACGACCTGGGTGCCACCGACGAACTCGGTGTCGAGCATGCGGTCACGCTGGTTGGCGACCAGTGCGATGCTGCCCAGGACCAAGCCGATGGAGACGACCCAGAACACCTTCCGCATGCCCACCCAGTTGATCTTGGGCTCGAGCACGCGGTCGATCGCCGGCACGGCCGAGGCCAGCATCGACGTCGACTTGTTGCCCAGGGCCTTGAGATTCAGATCATCGATGAACACCGAGAGCAGGAGCCGGCTGACGACCAGGGCGGCGATCATGGTGCAGACCACACCCACGCCGAGTGTGATGGCAAAGCCCTTGATCTCTTGCGTGCCCACACCCACGAGCACGACGCACACGATCAGGTTCGTCACGTTGCCGTCGACAATGGCCGAGAGGGCACGCTGATATCCCAGCTTCGCCGATTGGGCTAGATCGAGCCCGTTGCGGAGCTCTTCGCGAATGCGCTCGAAGATGAGCACGTTGGCGTCGACGGCCATGCCGAAGGTGAGCACGACGCCCGCGATGCCGGGCATGGTGAACGCCGACTGATTGTGGGCCATTGCCCCCAGGATCAGCGCGGCGTTGCAGCCCAGCGAGACGACCGCCACGGCCCCGTACGTGAAGTAGTACAGGATCATGAAGATGCTGACGGCGATCAGGGCGTAGACGCCCGCTCGCAGACCGCTCTCGAGGTTGTCTTGACCCAGGCTGGGTCCGATGGTGTTCTCGCTGATGGGCTCGGGGCTTAAGCGGGCCTGCAGGGCGCCGGCGTTGAGCACCTGGATGATGTAGTTGAGCTCTTCGCGAGAGAAGTCGCCCGTGATGCTGCCGGTGTTCGAGATGCGTCCGAGCAGGTTCGGAGCGGTGATGATGCGGTCGTCGAGGATGACCGCCATGTTGTCGCCCACGTGCTCTCGCGTGAGTTCGCCCAGCCGCTGGCCGCCCAGCGTATCCATGTTGAACACGATGTTGTTGCGGCCGAGCTCGTCCCGGCCCATGTACGAGCGGGTGACCTGCCAGTCGCCCTCGGCGCTGGTCATGCGGTTGCCCGGTTGGTCCCACGCGAGCATCCAGTACTCGCCGTCGAAGAACTCGACCACGAAGCCGCGGCGTTCCGCGAAGAAGCCGGCCGGGTCGGCCTCGATGGCCTCGGCGTCGTCCAGGGTGTCGAACCAAGACTCGATCTTGGCCAGTTGGAGCCAGACGGCACCGTCGGGGTTGGCGTTGCGTGGGCCGAGTTCCTGGAGCTCTTCGCGGAGGGCCGTCTCGTCGGCGCGGCTATTGGCGTCGACGGTGATGCGAAAGTCCAGCTCTCCCGAGCCGCGGAGCAGTCGCTTGAGATCCTGTGGATCATCGAGCGATCGTCGCTCGCTGGTGTAGGTCTCGTAGGCCTCGAGTACGCGTTCAAGCTCGGCTTGGAGCGAGCTTTGGCCCTCGACGCCCTCGCCTGCACGCTCCATGAGCGCGGTCCAGCCTCGCTCGAACGGGCTGGGCAGCGAGACGACCTGCTGCGTTTGCGTGTCGATCTTGCGTGCCCGCTCGCGAGAAAACTCGAGCACGCGACGCACCTCGGCCGGCGTGATCGAAAGCCGCAGGGCGTGCTCGCGAGCTTCGTCGTAGTCGAGCGAAGCCAGGGCGGCTTCGGCCTCGGCATCGTTCAGGGCGGTCTCATCGGGCTCGGGCTGCTCGAGCAGCGCGCGATACTTGACCTCGGCGGCCAACAGGCGGTCGTACGCGTCGCCGGCCGCTTGCAAGCGGTCGGCCAGTTCCGGGCTGTCCTGGCGGATCTGGTCAATGGAGGCCTGCCGTTGGGACGGCTCCTCGGCGACGAGCCGCTCGAAGCGAATCGGGTCGATGGTGAACTGCTCGATGCGCTCCAATTCGTCATCGAAGGCCCGACGCAGTGCCTTCACCTTGTCGGTTGGCAGCGGCATCGTGATTTCGAGCTGGTCTCGCCCGACCGGCACGATGCTGATGTCTAGCTGGTTGCCCGGGTCGATGCGTTCGCCCAGCACGGTCGCGAGCTGGTTGAGGATCTCCTGGGCGTTCTGCCCAGGCTCGATCTGCACGGCGTAATTCAGCGTTACGCCACCGGCCAGGTCCTTGCCCAGTCGAAGGTTCTCTTGCGGGGGGACGAAGCCCCATATGGCAAAGGCGAGCATCGCCATCGCCAGCAGACCCCATCCCAATCGATTGCGCATCATGTCTTACGATTCCTTACTCGGCCGCGTGTGCCCGATGAGCCGGTTAGCCCTGGATGGGTTCGAGTTCTTCGTCGTTGTCGGTGCTGGAAGCGGCGGGCTCGGTCGAACCGCCTCGCGAAGAGATGACCTGCTGGATGGCCGAACGTGCGAAGCGGATCTTGTGCTGTCCGGCATCGTCGACCTTCAGCATAACCTCGTCGTTTCGGATCTCGGCCACGACACCGATGATGCCGCCGATGGTCTGAACCTTGTCGTTACGCTTGAGCGCGTCGAGCATGCCTTGGCGCTCGCGCTGTTCCTTCTTCTGTCGCCGGCTGCCGGTGAAGATCATGACGATCAAGAAGGCCGTCATACCGATGATGATGATGAAGAACGGATCGAAGCCCTGGCGCTGGGGCGGACCGCCTGCCGGCGGCGTGCCCGGCGCGCCGGTCGTGCCGGGCTGGGCAGCACCGCCCGCGGGCGCATCGCCGCCCAACGAGGGCGCTTCTTGTAGCGAAACGCCGGCCGCGAGCGACGAGGCGTAGGGATCGAGAAATCCATCAAGGGATAACGCGTTGGGCAAAGGCAGGCCTTCCACGGTGGCGCGGTCCTGTTCGTTGCTGGGCCCGGTCTGATCGTGCCGTCCAGATCGGGCGGTTCAAGATGTCCCGACATCGGCCTCGCCGGCGGGGCTGGCATGGTAAGCGTCTGGAGGGATGCCCGCCGCCGCACCGGGCCATCGATCGGCAAACGAAGCCCAATCGCCGGTTGCGATGGTCGCCCGCAGGTCGTTCATCAGCCGCTGATAGAACCTGAGATTGTGGAGCGACACCAAAATCGGGCCGAGCATCTCTTGAGCCATGAACAGATGCCGTATATAGGCCCGGCTCGCCGGGCGGCCGGCCCCGGGCGCACACGCCGGGCAGTCGCAGCCGGACTCGAGCGGCTCGGGATCTTCGGCGAACCTGGCATTCCGCAGCCGGATCTGGCCTTCGGGCACGAAGGCGTTGGCGTTTCGGCCGTTGCGGCCCGGCAGCACGCAGTCGAACATGTCCACGCCGGCACACACCGCCGCCACGATGTCCCTGGGGTACCCCACGCCCATGAGATATCTGGGCTTGGCTTCGGGCAAGAGCGGCGCCGTGAAACGCACGATGCGAGCGATGTCATCGCTGGTTTCCCCGACGCTCACTCCACCAATGGCGTAGCCGGGCAGCTCGACGCTCGTCACACGCTCAGCCGACCATCGCCGGGCATCCTCGCTCGTGCCGCCCTGGACGATGCCGAAGAGGGCCTGGGTGTCGGGCTTGGCATGGGCGATCTTGCAGCGTTCGAGCCAGCGGATGGTGCGTTCGTTGGCCAGCCTCAGGCGTTCGGCATGGTCGTAGCCGCCGCGCTTGCGGTCGCGTTCATGGGCGGCCTGGAGCTTGAGCCTGGTCTGCGAGGCCGACCCCTCGGCCAGATCGATCGCTGGCGGGCAGTCGTCGAAGGCCATGATGATGTCGGCCCCGATCTTGTTTTGGATGTCCATCGACGCCTCCGGCGTCATGCGCAGCATGCGTCCGTCGATGATGGACTTAAAGGTCACGCCGTCCTCGTCGATGGCGTTGGTGTCGGCCATCGAGTAGGCCTGATAGCCGCCCGAGTCGGTGAGGATCGGCCCGTCCCATCCCATGAAGGCGTGCGTCCCACCGAACCGGTCGATCAGCTCGGGCCCGGGCCGCAGCCACAGGTGGTAGGCGTTGTTGAGCACGACTTGGGCGCCAACCTGTCGGAGCTGCTCGTTGGTCACGCCACGCACGGTGGCGCGCGTGCCCACGGTCATGAACGCGGGCGTGTCGAAGGCGCCGTGCGGCGTCTCAACTCGACCGACGCGGCCGGCCGTCTTGTGGCTCTGGTCTTCGATCTGGAATTCGATGGCCACTTGATCAGCCCCGGCGTTGCCGCTCGGTGGCGTTGCGCAGGATCTCTTTTTCCCGGTCGCTCAGGCTGCCCAGGCCCGAGGCCTGCACCTTGGCGAGCACGGCGTCGACCTCGCCCTGGCTCGCTCCGCCGCCGCCGCCACGCGGTCGCTTGCCGGGCTTGGGCGTCTTGGGCTTGCGCGAGTCGCCCAGCACGTCGAAGAAATCGATCAGGTGGTGCGTGTTGCGGATGAAGTAGAAGCCTGCGACCGCTCCGCCCAGGTGGGCCGCCTCGCCGCCGGCGTTTCTCGAGCCAATGAGCAGCATGACCAATGCCAGGGCTACGAAGCCGTAGGCGAAGGTCTTCATCTTCATGGGGATGGGCGGAAAGAGCAGTTGCACCGTGGCGTTGGGCGCGATGTAGGCGCACGCCATGACCACGCCGAAGACGCCCGCTGAGGCACCGATGAGCGGCGTGGCCGGGTCATTCATGAGCAGGCCTGGGACGCGCAGGCCCAGCACGCCGCCAAGCATGTTCAGCAGCAGATACATCACCGCACCGAAGATGCCGCACACCAGATAGAACGCCAGGTACTTCTTCGGCCCCAATTGGTCCTCGACCATCCGGCCCAGGAACCAGATGCCCATCATGTTGAAGGCCAAATGAATGAGGTTGGCGTGCAGAAACTGGAATGTCAGGAAGCGCCAGAATTCGATGCCGAAGATGGCCTTGGTCGTCGAGAAGTGGCCGTACTCCTTGAGCAGTAGATCGATGCCCGGGGCCACCATGCCGATGAGGAAGATGATGACGTTGACTGCGATGAGCAGTGTCGACATCGAGAACGGGAGCCCGCTCGTTCGCGCCGGCCGAAGGCCGGGCGGCGCGTCGTCGCCCTGCATGTAGGTTCGGTCGTGCAATCCCATCGCGCGGTTGTTCCGTCCTTGATCTGGGGGTGTGGGCAGGCGCTCCTGGCAAATTCGACGGGATTGTATCGCCTATCCCGCCCGATCCTGACGCTTCTTCTGCGATACGCGGTCGAGGAACCTGCGTTCGCGCGGGGTGAGCGAGCCCATGCCCTGCTCGGCGATCTTGGCCAGCAGCTTCTCGACCTTGGCTTCTTCTTCCTGCCGCTTCTTGATCGACGCCATCTGCGACCGGGTGGGCCCCTTGCGCTTCTGGCTCTGCTCGGCGGCTTGGTACATGGAGGCGTACTGCGGCTCGAAGCCCATCATCTTCAGGCCCTGCTTCTGCTGCCAGCAGGTCAGCCCGCCGAAGATCGCGATGCCCAGCAGCAGCATCTGCTCCATGCCTAGCGCCGCGATCGCCACCACGATCGCGGCGAAGAAGCCGATGTTGCACGAGACCCACAGGCTCTTCTCGTAGCCCATCTTGCGCCACAAGAGGCACTGGACGACGCGGCCGCCGTCCATCGGGAACATCGGCAGCAGCATGTTGAACAGCAGCAGCAGCAGATTGATGTAGTGCAGCAGGAAGACCGTCTGCTCGACGTAGCCGCCCGGCGGCCCGACCGGGCGGATCGGGTTGACGAACACGTACTGCCAGCCGCCGGTTGTGAGATACGTAGCCAGGCCCAGGATCGGAAGCAGCGCGACGTTGACGCCCGGGCCACCGAGGACGGTTATCAGCTCCGATTTCCAGTCGTGCGGTGGGCGGCAGTACGCCAGCCCGCCCAGCGGCCAGAGCATGATCTCGTCGGCCTCGCCCTTCACCCATCGGCACGCAAAGCAGTGCCCATACTCGTGCAGCAGCACGATGCCGAACAGGATCGTCAGCCAGATCAGCGTCATCAGTGGCCCGTACGCGGAGTTCGGGCCGTTCGAGCCGATCAGCTCGATGGCGATGAAGACGATGAAGAACACGTGCAGCTTGACGGTGATGCCCCACAGCCGGTACAGCGGCACCGCCCAGCGCATGGGGTTGTCGCCCTCGCCGAAGATGCGGGCGAAGAAGCCGCGGACGCCGCCGGGCTGCCAGCCGCTGCTCATGCCCGCACCCCGAGCCATCCGGCTCGAGCGGCGCGCACGATGGGGATCACGCTCTTGGCGTCCTGCAATCGTCCGTCGTCGATCATCGCCAGCGCCTCGTCGGCCTTCACCTCGTGCACCTCGATGTGCTCGCCGTCGTCCAGGTCTTGGCCCACGTGCGTCAGATTGCGGGCCACGAACACGTGCATCACCTCGTCGGTCATGCCCGGCGTGGTATAGAACCGGCCAAAGGGCTCCAATGTTGCGGCTTCGTACCCGGTTTCTTCGATGAGCTCGCGGCCGGCGCAGGTGATCGGCGCTTCACCGGGATCGATGGTGCCCGCGGGCAGCTCCCAGAGCGTGCCGCCAACGGCTGGTCGTTGGTTGCGGATCATGACAATGGTCGCCGGCTCGTGCTCGGTGGCGGAAACCAAGATCGGCAGGATCGCGCAGGCCCCTGGGTGGCGCACCACCGCCATCTCGCGCGTGCCGCCGTCACGGCCGGGCAGCGTCAGCAGCTCGACGTCGAACTTCATACCGTCGTAGAGCACGCGCATGTCGATTGGCTTGG
>JGI12109J20283_10221687_pt1 | contig 10370 bp, 8 predicted proteins | sample ElkSlonscriptome_12_FD_20283 | JGI IMG/M metagenome (IMG submission 20283) | reverse complement strand
CTCGTCCCGTCCGATCGGATAGACGGTCGTCACGACGTCGAGCAGGTTGTGCCAGGTGGCGTCGGGATAGCGGTGCAGTTCGTCGATTTCACCGCGAAGCGCTTCCTTCACCGCTGGGATCGGACCCTCCGGGTACTCGTTGCTCGCGAGTTTGACGATGTGATCGAGCCCGAGCTCGCGCTGGACTTCTTCGATCGGCTTGCCCGGCTCGTAGGGACGGAGCGCGCGCACGGTCGGGCGGAGGCGCTCGACGAAACCGCTCGGAGCCTTGGTGACGTCCTGACTCATCACGATCCTCCCGGGCCCCCACCAGCGTCCTGGCCAGCCCTTCGACAAGGGTAGATTGGAAGGCTAGGCACCGTCGGAGGGATCGTCAACGACTTCGGCGTGGCCCGCCAGCTCACGCAGAGCCGTGGCCTCCTCGGTGGTCACCGGACGTGTGCCACCTGCGGCGAGGCCGCCCAGGTCGACCGGGCCGAATCGGGTGCGGTGCAGGGACACCACGTGCGCCCCCGCCCTCTCGACCATGCGTCGGATCTGGCGATTGCGGCCCTCACGCAGCTCGAGCACGAGATGCGACGGGCCCGGACCGCGCTCGACCCGCGCCGGGACGAGCGGTCGGCCGTCCATGGGAATGCCACCCGCACGCCAGGCCTCGAGTTCGACGTCGCCGACCGGCCGGTCGGTCGACACCTCGTAGCGCTTCCAGACCGGGTTTCGCGGGTGGAGGATTCTTTGGGAGAGTTCGCCGTCGTTGGTCATGAGCAACAGACCGGAAGAGTCGCGGTCCAGACGCCCCACGTGGAACAGGTCGCGGTCGGCCGACGGCAGAACGTCGCGCAGACACGGCGCGTCACCTTGCCGCCGAAGACTCGACACGACCCCGACGGGCTTGTTCAGCACGATCACGCGGTGCTCGACTGCAGGACGAACCACGCGTCCGTCCACGCGAACCTCTTCGACTTCCGGATCGACCTGTCGCCCGAGGTCGGTGACGACTTCGCTGCCGATCGTGACGCGCCCGTCACGCACGATCTGCTCGACTCCACGACGCGATCCCAGTCCGGCGCGGGCGAGGAAGCGATTGATACGCATCGCGCCTCCCGACAGGCTCGTGGTCAGGAGGACTCTTCGGCGCGGGTGCGCTCGCGTTCTTCCTCGGTCAGGTCGTCCGGCTCGACGTCTGCATCGTCGGTCGGCGGGTCTTCCGTTTCCGCGTGGGCATCGGATTCGGTTTCGGTTTCGCTCGCGGTGTCTGCGTCTTCGGCCACGACCGCGGCGTCGTCGGCGTCTTCTTCGACTTCGTCGTCGTCCTCGTGCATCGCGCGTTCGAGGTCGTCGTCGCCCAGCTCTTCGCCACGGGCCGACGCGAGCTGCTTGATCTCTTCCTTCTCGGCGAGGATGTCCTCGAGTTCGGAGAGCTGGGGCAGTTCCTTGATCCCCCGCAAGCCGATGTGGTCGAGGAAGCCCTTGGTCGTGCCGTAGAGGAGCGGGTGCCCGAGGGTCTCGGCGCGGCCGACGATCTGGACGAGATCCCGCTCGAGGAGCGTTCCCACCACGCCCGAAGCCGAGACACCGCGGATCTCTTCGATCTCGAGCCGGGTCACCGGTTGCTTGTAGGCGATGATCGCGAGCACTTCGAGCGCTGGACGGCTGAGTCGCTGCTTGCGCCGTCCCTTGAAGAGTTTGCGAACGAGAGCCGCATGTTCCGGTCGTGTGCTGATCGAATAGCCGCCGCCGAACTCGACCACGGTGAAGGCGTGCTCGTCGCGATCATACTCCGCACGGAGCTCATCGATCGATTCACGTACGGCTTTCTTGTCGGCGTTCGGGAAGAAAGATGCCAGGCGATCGATCGTCAGCGGTTGATCGGTGGCGAAGAGAAGGGCTTCCAGGTCATGACGCATCGGCTTCGTCCTCCTTGACGACGGCGTCCGTCTCCTCGGTCTCGACGGCTTCGGATTCGCTCTCGGCATCGGGCTCGGGTTCGGGGCCTTCACCGGCCTCCAACCAGATGTCGCCGTAGGCGTCGGATTGGTAGGCATGCACTCGCCGTGACTTCAACAGATCGAGCAGCGCGATGAATGTGACGACGACCTCCATCTTCACCTTCATTTCGCTGAACAGTTCGATGAAGCGGAAGCGCTCCTCCCGATCGATCCGGTGCACGATCTGTTCTTCCTGCCCCTCCACCGTGTACATTTCGGTGTAGACGTGGTGGGTTCCTTCGCTCCGCATCTCCTCGAGCACGTTGTTCACGGCACGCAGGAGATCGAAGAGCGACAGGGAGAGTTCCGGAGGCTCCTCTTCGCCAGCCTGGTCGAGGAAGCCGTAGTCCTGTCCGCGACCGAAGAACTGCTCGCGATCGCTCGACTTCCCCTGGAGCGCCTGCGCGGCTTCCTTGTAGCGTTTGTACTCGAGCAGGCGACGCACGAGTTCTTCGCGCGGATCTCCGTCTTCGTCGTCCTCCTCGCCCGGTCGCGTGACGGGAAGGAGCAGACGTGCCTTGATGCGCATCAAGGTGCTGGCCATGACGATGAACTCGCCGGCGTTGTCGAGGTCGAATTCGGCGAGGCGCTCGATCGAATCCAGGTAGTGCTTGGTGATGTGCGCGATCGGGATGTTGTAGATGTCGATCTCGTCGCGCTGGATCAGATAGAGCAGCAGGTCGAGAGGACCCTGGAATTCGTCGAGCTGCACGTTGTAGCCCGACGAGGGTGCCGCGTCGTCGGCAGGCACTCGGCCCGGCGCGGATCCGTTCTCGGCCGTGGGGTCGCCGGGCGTCGGCTCGGGGGCTTCGGCCTCGCCCTCGGGAGGCGTGGGATGGTCTTGCAACGCAGGGTTTCCGCTCGGAAGGGTGAATCGGCGGTGCGGCCAGGAGCGATCTCGGACCGGCCGGATCGCGGCACGCTAGCAGAGCCGCCGAAAAGGTGTCAACGCGACGACCGCGGATGGTGAGCGCGGTGCAGCTGGACGAGCTGCTCGCGCTCCAGGTGGGTGTAGATCTGCGTGGTCCGGATGTCGGCGTGACCCAGGAGTTCCTGGACCGCGCGCAGATCGGCCCCACCCTGAAGCAGGTGGGTCGCGAAGCAGTGACGAAGGACGTGCGGAGTGACCCGATCCGCCAGTCCCACCCGCAGGGCCGTCCGCCGCAGGATCTTCCAGAGACCCATGCGAGACAGCGCGCCGCCCCGGGCATTCACGAACAGGGCGGCCTCGGACTTCCCGGCGATCAGCCGTGGCCGCAGGCCCTCCAGGTAGACCTCGACGGCCTCCAGCGCGGGTCCGCCCACTGGGACGATGCGCTCCTTGTCGCCCTTTCCCACGACGCGCAGCAGGGCTTCCCCCGCGTCGAGTGATTCCACCCGCAGGGCCAGGACCTCGCTGGCCCGCAGGCCGCAGGAATACATGAGTTCGAAGAGGGCGCGATCGCGCTCGGCCAGCGCGTGGGCCGGATCCACGCCGTCGAGGAGGCGCTCGACGTCGTCGGCACTCAGAGCACGCGGAAGGCCGCGCGGGAGCCGGGGACCTCCCACCTCCCGTGTGGGATCGACTTTGGCGTCCCCCACTTCGCAGGCCCACCGATGCAGTCCCCGCACCGCCGACAACGCGCGAGCGCGGCTCCGAGCCGCCAGGCCGAGTGCATCGAGGGATTCCAGCCACGACACGACGTCGGCGACCTTTGCGTCGGCGAGCCGGTGGACGCCTCGCTCGGCGAGGTGCTCGAGATAGCGTTGCAGGTCGCGGTCGTAGGCATCGATGGTGTGGGCCGACGCGTCCCGCTCGATCGTCAGCCCCGTCTTCCACGAGTCGAAGACGCGTAGGAGATCGGCGGGCAGATCACTCACGTCGCATCCGGCCGGGTCAGGAAGAATCCTGCGATGCGCTCGGCGTCGCTCGGGCCAATGCCCGGGACGCGGATCAGGTCGTCGATCGAGGCCCTCCTCACCGCGTCGGCCGATCCGAATTGCGCGAGCAGGCTCCGCCGCTTGGCCACACCGATTCCCGGGATCTCGTCCAGGACGCTGGTCAGGGTCTCCTTGTCCCGAAGGTTCCGGTGGTAGGTGATCGCGAAGCGATGCGCTTCGTCGCGAATGCGTTGGAGGAGCTTGAGCGCGGCACTCGTGCGCGGCAGGCGCACCGTTTCCGCCCGGCCGGGGACGTAGATCTCCTCCTCGCGCTTGGCGAGGCCGATCACGGCCGTCTCGACGAAGCCATAGCGCTGCAGGGTCTTGACGGCGACGCCGAGCTGACCCGCGCCTCCGTCCACCACCACGAGATCGGCCGGGAGCTTGTCCTCGTCCCGCAGGCGACTGTAGTAGCGCTCCAGGCATTCCTGCATCATGGCGAAGTCGTCGATGCCTTCGACCTGTTTGATCTTGAAGCGACGATAGCGGCTCTTCAACGGCGTCCCCGCCGAGAAGAAGACGAGCGCTCCCACGCGTTGACCGCCCTGGAAATGGCTCATGTCGAAGCATTCGATCGTATGGGGAGCGACCGGTAGATCCAGACGTTCCTTCAGATCCAGGACTTCGGGCGCCTCGTCCTTGTGACGTGCCTTGGCGGGTTCGGCTCGTGCGAGACGTTCGCGGAGTTTCAGGCGCGCGTTCGTCCGCGCCATCTTCACGAGATCCGCACGGTCCCCGCGTCGAGGGACCACGATCTCGACCTTGTGCCCGTGGCGCTCACGTAGAACGGCTTCCCAGTCCTCGACGTCCGCCAGAGGGCGGCTCAGCAACACGCTCGATCCCAGCTGCGTGCTCCGAGTGAGGATGTCGGATGCGAAGCGACGGAAGAAGTCGTCGTCGCCGTCGTCGAGCTTGCTGGTGAACGCGTAGTCCTCGGTCTGCGTGATCTTTCCGTCGCGCACGCGCAGGACCACGCCACAGGCCTCCCGTCCTTCGCGCTCGAGAGCGAGTACGTCGACTCTCGTGTCCGGCTTCATGACCACGCGTTGCTTCTGCACGACCTTCTCGATGGCGTCGATCCGGTCGCGGTACGCAGCCGCATCCTCGAAGCGCAACTCTTGCGATGCGGTCTCCATGCGATCGCGAAGCGTTTGGGTGAGATGATCGCTCCTGCCCTGCAGGAAGAGTCGCACCTGGTCGACGAGTTCGCGGTACTCCTCTTTCGACACGTAGTCGACGCAGGGTGCGCAACAGCGTTCGATGTGGTAGTCGAGGCACGGCCGCGGCACCGTCTCCTCGGGCAGTGCGAGCGTGCAGGTTCGAATCGGTAGGATGCTCGTGAGCGTCTTCAGCGTGAGGCGCATCGCCGACGCACTCGTGTACGGACCGTAATACTCGTGGCCGTCCGCGCGCGATCGACGCGTGACGAAGATCCGAGGATAGGCCTCGCCCGTCGTCAGACACAGGAATGGATACCGCTTGTCGTCCTTCAGCCGGATGTTGTAGCGCGGCTTGTACTCCTTGATCAGCTGATCTTCCAGGATCAAGGCGTCGGCCTCGCTCGGAACGACGATCCAGTCGAAGTCGCGGATCCGCGAAACCAGGGTGCGGGTCTTGGGGTCGAGGTTGTCGGGCGATCCGAAATAGTTGCGCACTCGGTGCGAGAGTCGAGCGGCTTTCCCGACGTAGATCACCTTTCCCTTGGCGTCCTTCATCAGGTAGACACCCGGCACCTCCGGCAGGGACCGGAGCTTGTCCGCGATCGGATCGTCCTGCTTGGGGTCGGACATCGTGGTGGAGGGCTCCCGTGGTGCCCCGGAGGCACACGAAGGGTGAAAAGCGGGCGGAAGCGCGCCCCGGGGACCATGAAACCAACACGAACCGGGTCGCCTTGACAAGGCCGGACCGCACGCCTATGTTTCCCGCTCGCGTGCCCGGAGCCGGGTGCGCCCTCTCGTGGTCCCCGGCAGCCGCGCCACCCGAACCGGACGATCCGGTAGGAATGCGCCAGGCGCCATCCAGGCCGCGAGGCAGGCTTTCGAGCCCTACCCGTACCCCGAACAGGGAACCGAACGTGCCGCACAACAAGAGCGCGAAAAAGCGAGTCAAGACCAACGAGATCCGGCGCAAACGCAACGTGCAGCGCCGCAGCCGTCTGCGCCATTCCGTCCGCGACATTCGCAAGACCATCGCGACGGCGTCGGTGCTCGACGAGTCCGGGGCCAAGGAGCTCGTGGCCGTCGAGTCGCTGCTCGATCGCATGGCGGGCAAGGGTCTGATCCACAAGAACAAGGCCGCTCGTCTGAAGAGTCGCCTCGTCCGTCAGGCCCGGTCGAATGAAGGCGACGCCTAGTCGCCTGCCGGTGCCTTTCCTGGTTCGACGAACGCCGGGTCCCGAACGGGCCCGGCGTTTCGTGTGCCCAGCGGCGACGACTCAGTACTGGATGCCCAGGTAGAAATCGGTGTCGAGTCCGGAAACGACCTCGAAGTCGTGAAGACGAACGAAGTCCACACGGAAGACGATCGGCGGGAAGATCGTCATCGACGCGCTGTAGCCGAAGGCCCCGATCCACCCCGTGTCGTCGAAGCGTCCCTCGACCTTCGCCACGTCGTTGAACAGGACGCCGCGGATCGGCGGCAGTTCGAATGGCCCGAAGGGGAAACGGATCGCGATCCGTTCCACCAGCGGAAAGCGGAGCTCGTTGCTCAGTAGCGTGGTTCGATCGCCCGCGAGGTCGTTGCGTCGATAGCCGCGAAGGGTTTCCGGTCCGCCCAGGTAGAAGAACTGCTGGTCTCCGCCCCAGTTGCTGCGCCACTGCGCACGCGAGGCGAGCACGAAGCGTCTTCCCAGGTCGTCGTAGCGCCGTACGTCGAGTTGCAGGCTCCGTCGATCGAAGCCGCGATCGAACAGATCGAGGGTCTCGCCGAAAGTCAGGTTCGCACGCGTGCCACGGATCGGTCCGTCCCACGTCCACAGGGTGTTGTCGTGGACGAGGCTCACGAAGCCGCTCGCCAGCCATGTCGTGTTGTCGGACTGCGAGAAGACCTCGTTCTCGGCGCGGTCGAGGTGCCGGCCGACGGCCGTGAACTCGATCCGTTGGAATTTCGAGAAGGGATACGAAAGGCCGATGAAGCCGCCCGTACGAACCTCGGAGTTGTTCACGCGGACGAAGGACTGGAGGCGCTGGCGAACCGCGACCCGGAACACGCCGAAACGCCGGTTCCACCGCTGGCCCAGATCCGCGTAGGTGAAGCCGACGTTCAAGTCCTCGAGCGAGAACTCGTCGGTCGCCGTACCGACGTAGGCACTCACCTGATGATTGCCGAGCATGTCGGTGAACCCGAAATTCGCTCCCGAGCCATAGGGTAGGTCGGGATCGAAAGCGACGACGGACTGCACGAAGTCGAGTCCCAGATCGATTTCGTATTCCGAAGGGATCGGGAGCGTCTCCGGGTCGGGAATGACCTCGGCGACCTGTGGCAGAATCTCCTGGACGGCGTCGACTGCGATCGAGCCGGGCTCCGGCTCGAGGTCGAAGCGATAGATCCGGAACCGGCCCTCCTGGTAGACGGTCGCCAGAACGGCCGTCGCGGTCGAGTCCCCCGCCGCCACGACGTCGGGGCCGAAGACGCCACCGGTCACGTTCGAGAGCGGCTGCACCGTCGCGTCGGCGGCATCATAGCGGTAGAGGTTTCGTGCGCCGTTGCGATCGCTCACGAAGACCATGGTCCGTCCGTCGGGAGTCCAGACCGGCTCGGTGTCCTGCGAGGCCGAGAGCACCAGAGGCTCGATCGGACTCCGGCCGCGCGCTTCGACCGTGTAGATTCCGTGGAAGCCGTCGCGCGGCCGCGCACGGTCGGACGCGAAGGCAAGGCGTGTCCCGTCGGGGTGCCAGGTAGGATGCGTGTCCTGGTGGACGTCATCGGTCACGCGCCATTGGCTGCCGTTCGATCGTTCCAGGACGAACAGATCGCTCCACCCCGTTTCCTCGAGACCACTCACCGCGATCTGCGTGCCGTCCGGCGAGAAGGCCGGGCTCGAGATCTCCACCACGCCGTCGACGTGGTATTCCTCTACGACCCTCCCTGCCTGGAGGTCGTAGACGTAGACGGCGTCCGTGGCGCCGCGCTTGGCGACGAAAGCGACCCAGCGGCCGTCGTGCACGTCCAGGGTGGAACGCAGCATCGGCATCGACTCGAAGGCCGCGTCGCGACCGCCCTCGACGAGTCGGTCCACGTCGGCCCCGCCGCCCGGCTTCGGACGCACGTGATAGAGACTGAGCAGCCCGTCGCGTGCGGCGAGGCAGACGAAGTCCGACGTGTCGGCGTTGCCCACGGCGGCGGGCATGGTGTCGAAGTAACCGTCCGGCGTGAGGACCCGCGCCTGTTCGTCGACCTGACGTCTCCGCGCGAGCTCGGGGAAGTAGCGACGTTTGACCATGGTACGCCATTGGTCGTCGAGTTCGGCCACGTCCATGCCGAGCTCGAGTCGCATGACGTCTTCGAGATCGCGCCCGCGCCACCACTGCTCGAGCAGGATCGCCGGCGTACGATCACCGAACTGCGCGCGCATGAAGTCGACGATCGATTCGCCCTGTTTGTACATCTGGAAGGTGCCCCAGATGCGCCACATTTCTGGGATCGGCACCAAGCGATCGTTGAGCGTCGCGTCGCGCATGATCATGTGCGCGCGCTCGTCCGGCCGCGGGTTCGCCAGACTTTCGGCAAGGCCCTCGATGAACCAGAGCGGCGGCCCGGTGTAGTCGAAGATCCCCTGTTCGTTCATCACCTTCGAAAGCTTGGACAGCATGAAGGCGTGGACCATTTCGTGCCGGATGAGGTGCCGGAGCTCGGCACGGTTGCCCGTGGCCCGCAACGCGACGCGGCCCTTTGCGAACTCGGTGAAGCCCGCCGTCCCCTCGTTCACGAAACCCGGGATCACGTGGGTCTGCTTCAGATCGTGATGCGTGCCGTAGAGGATCAACGGCACCTGGTCTTCGAACTCGAAGTCGAACCAGGCGGAGAACTCGTCGTAGGTCTCCTGGGCGACCTGGAGCGCGAAGCGCGCGAGTTCTTCTTCGTCCTCGTAGAAATAGACGGAGATGCGGTCGACTTCGTAGACGAGCCACTCGCGTCCCTCGTACACGACCTTGTTCTTGCCGAACAGGTATTGGGCCGACGCCGGGGTCGCCAGACACAGCGTGGCCAGCAGGGCAATGCATGCGGCCCACCTCACAGCGACCACTCCGTCTCGAAGACGAGCACCGCCGGCCCCTCGAGCGTCCAGCGCTGGCCGCGCGGATCGATCCGCAGCACCGCGCCGCTCTGGGTCCGCAAAGTCGTCGGACCGTCGCCGAGCGCAGCGACCGCGCTCACACAGCCGCTGCCGCAGGCAAGGGTTTCGCCCTCGACTCCACGCTCGAAGCTGCGGATCCGCCAGGTGCCGGGGTGTTCTTCGACATTGCGTGCCACGAAATGGACGTTCGCCCCGGACGGCCCGACCGATGCATCGTGGCGCAAGGCACGCGCCCGGCCGACGAAGTCCTCGAAGTCGTCGACCTCGACCACCAGATGGGGATCGCCCGTGTCGACGCGGGCCCCCCGTCCTTCGCGCGGAAGGTCGATCCACCGCACGTCGCCTCGCGGTCGATCGATCTCGAGACGCACCTCGCCCCGGTCTTCACTCCGGGGTCGGTCCACGATCGCGCGCAGGGTCTGTTGGTCGGTCTCGATCGTGACGTCCCGCTCGGCCCATCCGAGCTGGACGGCACGCAGCGCCACGCACCGACTCCCGTTGAGGCAAAGGTTCGCGCGGCCTCCGTCGGCATTGTAGAAGTGCATGCGGAGCGTCCCGGGGCCCTCGAGACGCTCGAGGAAGAGAACGCCGTCCCCCCCCACGCCGCATCGCCGGTCCGCCAGATCGCGTACCACGTCCCCGACGTTCGCGGGCGGCGCGCCGTCCAGGACGCAGAAGTCGTTTCCCGCACCCTGCATCTTGGCAACGACCTGACGCGCCGGGGCGGTCATGGTCGTGGCACCCTCGGGGTGCTTCCGTGTGTGTGGTCCATGGATGCGTGCTACTCGGGGACGGAATCGAGATCCGGGGGACTCTTCACAAGATCGCGTGGAACCGGGGTCACAAGCAAGGTGTCGACCGCTCCGAAGGGAAGTACGGAGTCTGGCCAGGCGAGGGACAGCGATTCCGGGGTCGCCGGGAAGACCTCGAGGGTGTCCGGCGCGGCGAAGGGCTCGGACGTACCCAGCGAGTCCGCGGGGCCGAAGTTGCCGTCGCCGTCCAGGTCGACCCAGGCGCCCCAGACCAGGGGGCCGGGCGTCGCCGTGGTCGTCGCGATCCCGAGTGTATCGGTGGGAACCGTACGGATCCGCCGTTCCCCATCCACCTCGAACCACGTCACGACCGCCACCGAATCCACCACGACCGAATCGAGAGCGACCCGGATC
>JGI12109J20283_10487405_pt1 | contig 10372 bp, 9 predicted proteins | sample ElkSlonscriptome_12_FD_20283 | JGI IMG/M metagenome (IMG submission 20283) | reverse complement strand
GGCGGTGCGAAGCTGCACGAAGATCCAGTACATGCCGCCCAGATGGGGCGGCGGTACGGCCACCACATGGGTCTGGCAGGATGCCACTTTCATGACGACACCTTGCCGGACAGGGGATGTTCGAGGGTATGCAGATGCATGACGCCAGGCACCCCGAAATCCCGGATCATGACCTCGGCCACCGCCAGCCGGTGGCAGGTATTGGGATCGCGTTCGTAGCAGAGCAGCGCCGCCCGGCGGGTGCCGATCAGCGTCACCAGTTCTTCGAGTACCGCGTGCTGTTCGGCCAGATGGGCGTGATAATCCCGGAAGAAGGCGTCGTGATCCTTATCCACCTTGACCCGGTCGCGGAGCGGTTTGGGGGTGCCGATGCGCCGTTCGTGGTGGTAGCCGAGACCCGCTTCCTCCAGGGTTTCCCGCAGCAGGCGCTTGTTGAAGAACTTCTTCCTTGAGATGGGCGCCTCGCGGATATCCAGGAGGAGTTCCACCCCGGCGGCCTTCAGGGTGTGGATGACCTCGTCGATGCTGGCGCCCTCGTAGCCGAGGGTGTGGATGGGTTGCATGGGGGTGCCGAGGCTGGGTGGCTGGTGATGCCGTGAGCATAGACCAGCAGGGGCGAGTGGGGTATGACGTTGCTTACTCTTTCGCCCCCGCCCCGCTGAGCCGGGACGCCTCGCTGGCCGGCGCGTAGGTCCGGTGGGCCAGCGCCTCCAGCCGCCGCCGGACCTCTGCATCCACCGGCTGGGGCCGGGCGTGGGGTGCCCGACAGCCCGCGACATCCACACCCACCACAATGCGCACCTGCGCCACCATGGCGGCCAGCAGTGCCGTGCCTGCCCCGGCGAGCGCCAGCCCCTGGCTTGCATCCACCGTGAATCGCACGTCGTCCCATTCCAGTGTCACCGCCAGTCCGGTACCCAGCGCCACGCTTCCCGCCTGGGGCGCCAGCAACAGCGGATGGCAGGTGGGTCCGAGGGTGATCACCCCACCCGCGCGGTACGTTTCCGCCCGGTCCGTCAGGGTGGCGCCGGCAATCAGCGGACAGAGGTTTTCGCCCCTGGCCCGCCACACCCCGTCCAGCGCCATGGGCGCCAGATCCCCATAGGCCACCTCGCAATGTCGCTCCAGCAGGTCCGCCAGCACCGCCGGCCCCGGCAGGCCATGGACGGCCAGCCAGCGCGCGGCCTTACCGGCCTCCTCGGCCAGCCCCCAGTGCATTCCCGCGCCCCGGGCGGCCTTACGGCAGAGGCTCTCGATCTCGTTCAGGGAGTAGTACACGCTGTCTCCTCCGGTGGGTAGATCCAGTCCTCGGCGCTGTCGGCGTCCAGTTCTGCGGGAAACGGCGCCCCCTGGTACATGACGATCTGCACCCAGCGATCCGAGCGCGGGTCGAAGCGGGTGGCACCGAAGAACGACAGCTTGCAGCGCAGGATATCGATGGGCAGCAGATCCTCGCCGATGGTGTTGTCGCGGATCTCGGCGTAGGGGTGGCGCACCGCCATCTGCAGCCGGCGCACCATGTGGCGGTGCTGGGGATGATCCAGCAGAAACCCGGCCACGCTGTCCTGTGGCCAGCTCACCACCAGATCCCGGTGCATCCGCGCCGCGTCGCGGCCCGGGGCCAGGGGCTGCTCGTAGGGTTCCAGCGCCTCCTCGCCGAAGCGCGGACCCAGGCGCGGCTCCAGCTTCTCCTCGGAGACATACCAGACATGCTGGCAGGCTGAAGGATCGTCGAAGTCGATCTCCAGCGCCCAGTCGTAAATGGCCTCCAGATGGGCGCGGGCCTCGTCCACCGTCATGGCGCCGTCGATGCGAAAGGTCCTTGGCTCGTCGGCGCTCATGCAATCGGCCAGCCCGTCCACCAGATGCGGGTAGGGTTCCAGCAGCAGCGATACCAGTTGCTCCTGGCCCTCCACCGAGAGGTTGTCCTCCGCCCAGCGGTAGAGCCGATCCCAGGGCCGGGATCCCGCCAGTCCGGTGCCGTCCAGATGGGCCACGAGTTGCGCCAGATCCTCCCGGAGCGCCTCCACCCGCACCAGTTGCAGGGGATGCCCGGTGGACCATTCGGCGGCATTGACCATGGCCCGGCGCAGCAGGCTGTGGAACCGGTCCCGCTCGGCGGGTTCCGCCGTGGGCAGCGCCCGCACCCGGGCCAGCGCGGTCTCCCGGGCCATCATCCAGTTGTTCAGCAGCGTCGGATGGTTGATCAAAAACGGCGCCATGCCGAGCCCGGTGGCGTTGCCGATGCCGAAACGCCGGCGGATCGCCGGCGCCAGCAGCGTGGCGGTGTCCGGCGCCCGCGCCCGGGCCAGGTGCTCCACCATGTCCAGGGAGAACAGCCGGATCAGGTACACCGCCAGCATCTCCGCCCGGAACGGCCCGTCCAGCGCCTCGTGGGTGCCCAGCACCTCCCGGTCGGCGGCGCCGAACTTGCCGGCGCCATACACCGCGGTGGTGCGCATCAGATAACCCACCCTGGCCACCTCATCCGTCTCCGGCTGGCGCCCGGCGGCGAGGCTCGCCACCACGTGCTCGAACAGCCGCACCGAGCGGTTGGCCCGGGCCAGCACCAGTTCCGTATCGCTGATCCGCCCGGCTTCCTGGTGGGGCACGTTGTCCGCCAGCCGCTTGATCGTCTCAGTGTCCGGGATGCCGTGGCGCAGGGTGAAGGTGGCGTCCCAGGCGGTGGCGATCACCCGGTCGGAGCGCATCGACGGCGGCAGGTCGTGAGCGAAGCAGACCAGCGAGTAACTGCGGGTGGGGGTGTGGGCGGTGTACACCGCCACTCCCACGCCGCGCCCGTCCACCTCCCAGCGGCTGCGTTCCACCCGCCAGCTCTCGGCGGCCATGCGTCGCAACAGCACCCGCATGAAGGACAGCCGCGACTGGTGGAAGGCGCCCATCCGGGACAGGCGCATGACGGTCTCCGGGGAACGGAGCGGGACTTGCGGGTAAAGGGGTGTCATGGCGGATCTCCGGGAGTCTGGTCGAGCCTGTGGGCCTTATTATTGTAGGGGCGGACCCTGCGGCCCGCCCATTCCGGCGGCGGCTAGCGTTGCCGCCCCAGCGCCAACGTGATGCGCACCGCGTCCCACAGCGACGGCAGCAGCACCAGCGACACCGGCACCGCCGTCACCACGATGAAGGAGTTGTCTCGGCGTGTCGTGCCGGGGTTCAGGCGCGAGGCCCGAACCCCGCCTGGAAAAACCGCAGCCAGTTCTCTCCCATGATTCCGGCCACCTCGTCCTCGGCGAAGCCCACGTCCCGCAGGCCCGATTCGATGTTGGGGAAATCCCGGTTGCCCCGGAACCAGTCCGGCATGGGGGGAAAGCCCGGGTTGCTGGCCGAGCCCTCGCCGTAGTCCACCTGCCTGGTCCAGCGTCCCACCCGCATCCATTCCACCACCGAATCCGGCTGGTCCTGGCAGAGATCCGAGCCGATACCCAGGTGTTCGACGCCCATCAACTCGGCGGCGCGGGCCACCATCTCGCAGAAGCTCGCCAGGGTGCAGGCGGATTTATCCTTCAGGTGGTGGGGATACAGCGAGAAGCCCAGCATCCCGCCGGATTCGGCCAGTGCCCGCAGCACGGTGTCGGATTTGTTGCGCAGCGCCGGCATCCAGAACGCCGGATTGGCGTGGGTGATGGCTATCGGCCGCGTGGAGATATTCATGGCCTCCAGGGTGGAGCGTTCGGCGGAGTGGGACATATCCACCACCAGCCCCACCCGGTTCATCTCCCGGATCACTTCCCGGCCCATGCGGGTGATGCCCGGATCCTCGGCCTCGTAGCAGCCGGTGGCCAGCAGCGACTGGTTGTTGTAGGAAAGCTGCATGAAGCGCGCGCCCAGCGTGTGGAGAATCTCCACCAGTCCGATGTCGTCCTCCATGGGCGAGGGGTTCTGGAAGCCGAAGAAAATCGCCGTGCGGTTACTCTCGCGGGCAATGCGCACGTCGTCGGCGAGGCGGCCATGCATGATCAGATCGGGGTGGCGCTCGAACCGGCGGTTCCACTGCTCCATATTGGCCACGGTCTCGCGGAAGTTCTCGTGATAGGCGATCGTCACGTGGACCGCGTCCACGCCGCCATCTCGCATCTGGCGGAAGATCTTCTCCGACCAGTGGGCGTATTGCAGGCAGTCGATGCGGTAAGGGCGGGGGGTGGTCATGGTGGTTACCTCGCTATGCCTGATCGTTCTCGCTTATCCCGTGGGTTGTTCCCCCCTTTGCAAAAGGGGGGTCAGGGGGGATTTTCTTCCGGGCCGGGGTGCCGACGCCTGAAATCCCCCCCAACCCCCCTTTGAGAAAGGGGGGAGCAAGAGGGTGGGTGACTCATCGCCGCTGCGCTACTCCGGCATCCCGGCGGCGATATAAGCGGTCTTCACCGTGGTGTAGAACTCCACCGCATAGCGCCCCTGCTCGCGCACCCCGTAGGAACTGTCGCCGCGTCCGCCAAACGGCACGTGGTAATCCGTGCCGGCGGTGGGCAGGTTCACCATCACGCAGCCGCTGCGGGCGTTGCGCCGGAAATGGCTGGCGCGGGCCAGCGAGCGGGTGACGATCCCCGAGGTCAGGCCGAAGCGGGTATCGTTCACCGTGGCCAGCGCCTCATCGAAGCTTCCCACCCGGATCACGCAGGCGATGGGCGCGAACATCTCCTCGCGGTTCACCCGCATATCGTTACGGGTGCCCACGAACACCGCCGGGCTCATGTAGTAGCCCTCGGTGTCGCGGGCCACGCGCTCGCCGCCGCACAGCAGCTCCGCGCCTTCCTCGCGGCCCAGCGCCACATAATCCAGATTGGTGCGCAGTTGCGACTCGCTCACCACTGGCCCCATCTGGGCGCCCTCGGCCAGCGCATGGCCCACCCGCATATTCCGGGCGCCTGCCACCAGCCGCTCCACGAAGGCATCGTGGATTCTCTCGTGGACGATCAACCGCGACGAGGCGGTGCATTTCTGGCCGGTGCCGCCGAAGGCGCCGTTCAGGGCCGCCGCCACCGCGATGTCGAGATCGGCGTCGTCCATCACCACCAACGCGTTCTTCGAGCCCATCTCCATCTGCAACCTGGTGAGATTGCCGATGGCGCTCACCGCGATCTGCTTGCCCACCGGCACCGAGCCGGTGAAGGAGATGGCGTCGATCTGCGGGCTCTCCACCAGCCGCTGACCCACCGCCGACCCCGAGCCCATCACCAGATTGAACAGCCCCGGGGGCAGATCCTGGCGGCTGATGATCTCGGTGAGGGCCACCGCGCTGGCGGGCGTGAGGTTGGCCGGCTTCCATAGCACCGCGTTGCCAAAGGCCAGCGCCGGGGCGATCTTCCAGCTGGCGGTGGCGGTGGGGAAATTCCACGGCGAGATGATTGCCACCACCCCCACCGGCTCCCGGCGCACGTCCACCTCCACCCCGGGGCGCACCGAATCGGCGGTGTCGCCCATTTGGCGCAGGCACTCGGCGGCGTAGTAGGTGAAGAACTGCCCGGCCCGGTAGACCTCGCCCACCCCCTCGGCGCGGGGCTTGCCCTCCTCACGGGACAGCAACTCGCCCAGTTCCGCCGAGCGAGCCATCAGTTCCTCGCCGATGGCCATCAACGGCCGGTAGCGCTGCTCCGGCCCGCGCCGCGCCCACTCTCGCTGGGCCTCCCGGGCGGCGGCCAGCGCGGTGTCCAGTTGTTCGGCACTGGCCTGGGCATAGTAACCGATGAGATCGGCGAGATCCGAGGGGTTGCGGTTCTCCACGCTGTGTTCCCCGGGCAGCCACTGGCCGGCGATGTAGTTGTGGTGTTCTGCGCTCATGATGGTCCCCCTGAAATCGTGTGACGGGACGCTTGCCAGCCGTCCCCGATACTGCCAGTATCGGCAGGGATTTAACTTCAATCAATCTCGAAAAAATTGACTGAGTTTCAGAAAAACTGAAATGACCATCAAGCTGGAGATGCTCCGCTGCTTCGTCGCCGTGGCCCGGGATGGCCAGCTATCCAGCGCCAGCGCCAGCCTGCACCGCACCCCCTCGGCGGTGTCCATGACCCTCAAGCAACTGGAGGAGGCGCTGGGGGCGCCGCTGTTCGAATCCGAGCGCAAGAACCGCCTGACGCCGCTGGGGCGCTTCGTGCTGGCTGAGGCCGAGCGGGAGTTGATGCGGTTCCAGCGCAGCATCGACGCCATGCTGGGCTATGCCCGGGCCGAGCAGGGACTGGTACGGCTGGCGGTGGTGCCGTCGGTGGCGATCCATCTGTTGCCCCGGGCGGTGGCGCGTTTCCAGGCCGGGCGGCCCGGGGTGCATCTGGAGATCCGCGACATGGATTCGGCCAGTATCCAGCGGGAACTGCTGCGCGAACGGGTGGATCTGGGGATAGGCTCCGGCGTCGGCACTGATGCCCGGCTGCACCGCGAGCCGCTGTGCAGTGACCACTTCGGATTGGTATGCCATGCCGACCATGCCTGGACCCGGCGCGCCGACCCGCCCCGCTGGGAGGATCTGGCGGAGCAGACCTTCATCGGTAATCGTTTATGCGCGCTGCTGCCGGTGCCGGCGCTGCGGGCAGCAATGGACGGCACCCGGCTGATGGTGCAGAGCACCACCTCGCTGCTGGCCATGGTGCGGGCCGGGCTGGGGGTGACGGTGCTGCCGGCGCTGTCGGTGGGGGAGACCGATCCGGGGGTGCGGTTGCTGGTGCCGGCGGGGGCGCCGCAACGCCGCGAGCTACACCTGATGCGGCTGGCCGGGGTGGCGCCGGGGCCGGCCGGCGAGGCCTTCGGCGCGGTGCTGCGGGCGGTCTGCGAGGAGGGGATGGCAGCGCGGCGGTGAGGCTGGCGCCGAGCCGCCACACCCTCATCCCCAACCCCTTCTCCCGCGAGCGGGAGAAGGGGCTTACTTTTCTCCCCCCTCGCCCGCTCGCGGGAGAGGGGGGCGGGGGGGTGAGGGTCCGGGAAGGTGGCTATGTCAGTTCAACCTGAAATGAAAACGCTCTACACCAGCGCCCGGGGTCGCCGGGGCCGCCAGCCGGCGAAGCGCGAGAGGCGAAAATCCGTGAGATCGAAGTCGGGTTCCTCGCCCGCGATCAGCCCGGCCACGACTTTTCCCACCACCGGTCCGAAGCCGAAGCCGTGGCCGCTCATGCCGGTGGCGATCACCAACCCCGACGGTTTATCCATGGCCTCGATCACCGGCACCATGTCCGGGGTCATGTCGATATAGCCGGCCCAGCTACGCGCCACCCGTACCTCGCCCAGCTCCGGGAAGGTCTCGCGCAGGGCATTCATGGCCTCGCGCTCCCAGCGGGGACTGGGTGCCGGGTCCAGGGTGCGCTGGCGTTGCGGCTGGAATCCCCCCCGCAGGCTCTCCAGGAAGGGCTGGCCCAGATGCAGCGAGAGTTTGCGCCCATGTTCCAGGATATCCGGCAGGAACTGCCAGGACTGGGGGATATCCGAGGCCAGCAGATCGTGATCCCCGCCGCCCCCCGAGGCGATGTTCAGGCTCCCGTCCGGGGCCTGGCGGAAGGCCACCTTCGACCATACCGCCATGCCGGTGAGGGGCCGCACCGGGGTGGTGCGGGTGCAGGTGCCGCGCAGCCAGACCTGGGGAAGCTTCAGCCCCACGGTTTTCAGCAGCGGCCGCGACCACGCCCCGGCGGCGCATACCACGGTGTCGGCGCGCACCGCGCCGACCTCGGTGACGATGCCCTTGATCCGCCCGCCCGCACTGTACAGGGCGTTCACCGCGCAGCCCTCGTGGAACACCGCGCCGAGCTTCTCGGCGGCGCGTCGGAGGGCGGGCGCCACCAGCGGCGGCTCGGCGTGGCCGTCGTTGGGGGTGAGCATCCCGCCCACCGCGTCGGTGTGGATGCCCGGCAGCAGTTGCGGCAACTCCCGGCGCGACACCAGCCGGGTCTGGAGCTGGTACTGGCGGGCCAGCTCCAGCCAGCGCTGGAACTCGGCCATGCGCCGCTCGCTGTAGGCCAGATATAAAATTCCCTCCTGACGCCAGCCGAGGTTCTCCCCCAGTTCCCGCTCCAGACCCTGCCAGATCCGGTTACTCTCCACCATCAGCGGCAGTTCCGCCGGATCCCGGCCCTGCTGGCGCACGAAGCCCCAGGCGCGGCTGGATTGCTCGGCGTTGACGCTGCCCTTCTCGTAGACGGCGCAGGGGATATTGCGGCGGGCGAGGTAATAGGCGGTGGCGCAGCCAATGATGCCGCCGCCGACGATGGCCACGGGGGGAGAGGGTTGTGTCATGTCTGGAGGTTCATGGCTGGAAGAATCCCAGATTCTACCGCGCTCCATGGCCTTTTGCCCGGCCGCCGGTGCCCCATGGAAACCGGGTTGAAGTATCCTTCCGGGATCGGCACCCCGAAAAACCAGAACCAGAAACGAATACCCGTGAAGGCACCCTCCGCCATGTGTAACACCGACCGTGGCCCCACCCGGGTCAGTTTCCTGCAACGTCTGGTGGCCGGCGATGCCGCCAGCTGGCAGGACTTCGACGCCGCCTACAAGCCCTTGCTGCGCCACTGGCTGAGAAACCACGGACTCGGCAGCGCCGATACCGAGGATCTGATCCAGGAGGTGATGCTGTTCGTGGCCGGGAATCTGGGCAATTTCCAGCACAACACCCGCACCGGCGCGTTTCGCAAGTGGCTGCGCAGCGTCACTGTGAACATCGCCCGCAATTTCCTGCGCAAGCGCCAGCGCGAGGCCGACGGACTGGCGGGGCTGTATGCCCTGCTCACGCAACTGGAGGACGCCGACAGCGGCCTCAGCCGCGCCTTCGAGGGTGATTACCGGCGCAACCTGTTGCACCAGTTGCTGCGCCGCTCGGCGCGGGGTTTCAGCGCCGAGACCATGAGCATGTTCCGCCAGCATGTGCTGGAGGGCGCGGACGCGGCGCGGACCGCCGAGGCCCACGGGGTGTCCCGGGCCGCCGTGTACATCGCCAAGTCCCGGGTGCTGGGCCGGCTTCGCGAGGAATGGGCGGAGGACTTCGATCTGGAAAAAGACTGAAAGATCTCGCGCCCTGGCGACATCTCCATGGCAGGTCGTCTCCCACGGGGTCATGCCCGGGCGGCCCGAACCAGTCCCTCAACCATCGGAGAAGCCCATGGAAAACCGTATCCTGCCGGCAAGCCTCGCCCTGTCGCTGCTGTCCACCCCGGCCCTCGCCCAGGTCTCGCCGGAGGTGGCGGCCTACCTCAATCCCAGCCGCCAGTACGAGATCGGGCTGGTCTTCGAGGCTTTCCTGAGTCCCCACCAGGAAGGCGGCGAGGAGGAGGACGCGCCGCCCGGCACGCCGTCGCAGTTTCTCTCCACCGCACCGTCGCGGGATCGCGACGAGCGCGCCGGGGAGGCCGGCCATCGCGGCCACGCCTTGCTACGTTTCACCCGGGATTTAAGCAAGGCCTACGTGGATGTGGTGCTGGAGGCGAACTATGTGGTGGACGCCGACGAGGTGGTGATGTTCCATATCCATTGCGGCAGGCCGGGCATCCTCGGCCCGATCATCATCGACTTCGCTCTGATGACGGATATCTACGAGAACTTTGCCGACGATGGCGTGTTCTCGGTGGAACTGACCAACGCCGATATCGAGGAGAACAACGCCCTCGGTGACGAGGATCTGACGGCGGCCTTCAGCCGGGGTTGCATCATCCCCAGCCCCACCCTGGAGCAGACCCTGGTGCCGGTGAAAACCAACACCATCGCCGGTCTGGCCCGCATCGCCGAGGAAGGCGATCTGTATTTCAATCTGCACACCGCCGGCCAGACCTATCTCGGCGACATGCGCGGGCAGGTGTACCCGGTGGCTCCGGCCTACAAGTCGGCGACGATCGACGAGTAGCGGTCCGCCCATCAGCCGCGTTGTCGGGCGTGACCGGCAACGCGGCCGCGCCCGGAGAGACGCCATGCCCCATCCCCCCGTGGACGAGTTACGCCGCTTCGCCGGTGGTTGGCTGGAGCCCGCGCATATCGAGCGGATTGCCGCCCATCTGGAGACCTGCCCCGGCTGCGTGGATTGCCTGGACGGTCTGGGCGACGCCGACCCGCTGGTGGCGGAGCTACGTCGCTGCGGACCGTTGCCGGAGGAACTGGCGGCAAGCCTGCGCGACGGGCGCATCCAGGGCTACCGGGTGCTGGAGGAACTGGGCCGGGGCGGCATGGGCGTGGTCCACCGGGCCTTCGACGAGCACCTGAAGCGGGACGTGGCGCTGAAGCTCATTGCGGCGGGTCCTTATGCCGACCCCGAGCAGCGCCGCCGGCTGCGCCAGGAGGCCGAGACCATCGCGGCGCTACGCCACCCGGGCATCGTCGAGATATACGAGGTGGGGGAGGCGGCGGGGGTGATGTACATCGCCCTGGAACTCCTTTACCCGGTGGG
>JGI12109J20283_10475819_pt1 | contig 10380 bp, 11 predicted proteins | sample ElkSlonscriptome_12_FD_20283 | JGI IMG/M metagenome (IMG submission 20283) | reverse complement strand
TGAGGCTGGCCGTGTTAAGGCCTAATCCCAGGTAGGGGTATACCAACCAATCCTGATCAGGAACCAGATCGTAGTGACCCGTAGCAGAAAATTCCCAAACGGTGAGCCGGGTATGATCGTCACTGTCTTCAGTATTGGTCATAGTGTAAAAACCTATCTCTGCCGCAGTATAGGAATTTTGATCAGAAAAGCGCTGGGTAAAGCCAAAGCTTACGCCGATCATTTGGTCATTCAGGTCTAGCCGTTGGGCATCGCGTAGTTGTTGGTTCAGCCCGCTAAGTTTCTGAGGGTATGCGCTCTGTATACTAAGGTATGTACCGAAGCGAAGGGTACTGGTGCTATCTTGCTCTTGTGCCAGGGAACTCAAAGAACATAGCAGAAGCGATAGCAGAAAAAAATTTTTCATATCTGATGAGCGTGTGGTCTTATGTGTAAGGATACTATTCTAACGGCAGTTTGTTGCGTATACCTCTGCATTTATCAGCCTATATCGCGACTGGCTATCCATTCCTTATTTGTGATTCATACAGGTAAAGGTTCGCTCAATTTGTCAATGGATTGCCTAAATGCCTCCCTAAGCTTGGGTAGCAAAGTTTCTGGGTGAAAGCACTCTATCTGCCGGCCGTCGATGCTACCTACCGGAGTCATTTCGCCCATTGTACCGGTAGCGAATACTTCGTCGGCATTGTAAAAATCGGTCAGGGATAAATTTCTCTCAACTACCTCAATACCCAGCGCGCCAGCCAGTTCTATGGTCAGTCCTCGCGTTATGCCGTGCAGGCAGGCATCGGCGTGAGGGGTAAACAGCTTTCCGCCTTTGGCCATAAAAAGATTGGTATCATTCAGCTCGGACACAAAGCCATAAGCGTCCAGCATGATGGCGGCATCAGCTCCTGCTACGTTGGCCTGTATTTTAGCCAGGATATTATTGAGCAGGTTATTGTGATGGATTTTAGAATCAAGATGCTGCGGGCTGTTGCGAGCCACGGAAGAGGTAATGACGCTGATGCCCCGCTCATTGTCATACACCGGAGGCTTCCACTCGGCCAATACAATCAGGCAACTGCCCGACTGATTGACCCGGGGGTCCATGCCCGAAGTAACCTTCTCACCCCGGGTCAGGGTGAGGCGGATGTGGGTCTCATCATACATGCCATTGGCCTTTAGGGTTTTGAATATGGCTTCTTTGACAAAGTTTTCGTCAGGAATGTCAGTAAACATCAGTGCTTTGGCTGATTCTCTGAGTCTTTGCAAGTGCCTGTCCAGGCAGAATATCTTACCCCGGTATACCCTCAGGCCTTCCCAAACTGCATCGCCTCCCTGCACACTGCTGTCAAAGACAGAAATTTTGGCTTCTTCGCGAGGGTGGAGCCTATCTTTTACAAAGATCTGAATATCCGCGTTTTTGGGGTTGAATTGCTGGAGCATGTTGTTGGTCGTTTGATAAGGTTGAAATGGACAGTGTCATATAGGTTAAGTTGTATCATATACTACTGATAAGTTAGATCAGTTTTCAGTTTTGTAAGCTTAAACATAAGAACACCCGGTCATTAATCATGCTTCATACAGTACTCTTTTCTCCATGACAAAGGCGCAAGCGTTATTTAAGTATTCAGGTTTTGATAGAACAGGCATACAAAGCCTCATAATAAGGACGGGTTTCTTCATAAAGCGGAACCAGGCGATCAGGCAAAGGGCAATGGCTGGTTTCCTGCTTGCGAAAACCTGTAGAACGGTGTACGTTAGTATACCAGTATTGGGCCCACACTCCATCTTCCGGACGAGGACCGGCTTCCCATTGCAGCATGTTTTTCTCAAAAGGTATACCCAGTGCTTCGCAAAGCCTGTGTATCACACCTTCCTGATCTTTGAGCAAATCACCGGAGTCCAGCACGAGGGGCTGCTGCCCTTTTTCCTTCAGCCATTCAAACAACTCAAGCTGCTTTTGTGCGCCTATGTCTTCCATGGTCGGCTGCTTGATGACCTGCGCGATAGAGGCGATTAATTGCCTCGGGTTACGGATAAGGAACAAGTTGGTAAGCGGTAGCATAAAATCCAGTTCCATCTCTACCAGATGATGCGCCATGTCTTTCAGAAAAACTACCGGTCGGTCGTAGTTGGCCATCACTACTTGCTCTATCACCTCCCGATAATCGCTGCTCATGCTAGCCAGGGTTTCTGCCTTTCCGGGATGGTCCACCTCGGGCCGGGTTTTCAGATAGTGGCCATAAAAAGGCTCATCCACCACCCGTGTATCCGATCGCTGGGCAAAGGAGTACATCAGGGCAGTGGACAAATTCCTGGGGTTTGAGATCAGGTGAATCCTTTTCACGACATAGCAAAATCAGGTTCGGGGTGATTGGCATGTTGTTTCAGGTACACTTTTATCCGGTCCAGCGATTGGTAGAGGTCTTCGTATCGTTCAATGACAAAATATTGTTTCTGAAACTCATCTTTACGGTACGCTGTACTCATGATCAAATCAATATCGTAAGGTACCTGTTTAGCTTGTTTGCTGATGGAGTGTTTGGTTTCCCCGGCTGAAGATAGAATCCCCGCACCATAAATGCGCAGTTGGCCGTTTTCGCGAATGAGGCCAAATTCAACGGTAAACCAATAAATACGAGAGATCAGGTGTATGGCCCAGGGATTATCAATGTAACGCAACGCGATCTTGCTGAGTTGCTGCAAAAAATCCACAAAAGGCTGATTAGTGAGCAGGGGTACATGTCCGAATACATCGTGGAACATGTCAGGCTCTTGCAAGTAGTCCAATTGCTCCATTTTCCGCAGCCAGGTAGAGGCAGGAAAATAACAGCCAGCCATGAGTTTAAAAAACTTGTCATCATCAATCAGCCCGGGAACGACGTGGATTTGCCAGCCGGTGAGTCCTTTGAGGATAGCGTTGGTTTTCTCAAAATTAGGAATGCGGGAAGCCGTAAAATTGATAAGTTGCATCCCATCCAAATAAGCTTGGGAGGCGGCATCAGGTAAATTTACGATTTGTCTTTCGTACAGTAGCCGCCAGACCTTGAAGTCGTCCTCGGTGTACTTTTCATATTCTTGCTTCATGTCGCTAAGGGTTAAATACAGGTTGTTTCATATGTCTGCCTTATTCCAAAAAGGCTTGCTTGGTATTATAATCAAATAAACTTATCTGCCCAATAGCTGATTTAAATAAAATTTTTTGAAAGATGCTGAAAGTGTTAGTTGCGGGAGCGTCAGGTACCTTGGGGTTCAATGTAGTAAAAAAACTGCAAAGTGCTGGCTACCAGGTGATAGGACAAATTTTTAGCCCTGAAAAAAGAGAAAAAGTAGCACCCTACTGCGATCGTGTGTGGGTAGCCGACCTTACAAAACCCGAAGATTTAGACGGGATATGTGAAGGCGTGGATATTGCATTTTCCGCAGTTGGCAAAAGCGTCAGCCTGTTTAATAACAGTGCCTTGTCTTTTATAGATTTAGACTTTCGTGGCAATCTTCATTTGATGCAAGAGGCACTCAAGGCTGGGGTCAAACGCTTTGTATATGTTTCTATTTTTGGTAGTGAAATCTCTCCAAAAATGAGGCAAGGCTGGTCACACGAATTGTTCGCACAAAATGTGCTACATCACTTCCCTTCCTGCACTGTTATAAAAGCGGTAGGGATGTTTAGTGGACTGAATGACCTGTTAATCTTAGGAAAAACAGGCCTGGTGATCACTCCGGGTAGCGGTAAGCACAGAACTAACCCTATCCATCAGCGTGACTTGGCAGAGGTTTGTATTACCTATCTGAAAACAGGGCCTTGTGTAGTTGAAGTGGGTGGGCCTGAAGTTCATACCCGAAATGAGGTGGCTGAACAGGTATGTCAGGTCACCCGCTGTATAAAAACCATCAACGTTCCTACCTGGCTGGTAAAACCCTGTTTGTTATTGGTCAGGATTTTCAGTCGTAACTTATACGATAAGTTATTATTTTTCACATACATCACTACGCATGACATGATAGCACCCCGCTTTGGCAAATTGAGGTTTAGGGACTACCTCCGTGAAAAATCGTATCTTAAGTAAGCGTAAAGCGAATCTGTTATTCCAGAAGGGTATCTCCTACTTTTAAAATTTTGCCGGTCTCAGTCCCAGGGATGAAGGAATTGACACAAAGACGGTAAAAGTGATCAAACTGCGCTTCGTTGGCAAAAGGAGGAAAGTGCTTCTTCCGAAGGTTAATAAATTTTTGCATAAAACCGCGGTCGTTTTCACCGCTGAATGGGTCGCGGGCGGGTACTGCACAGCGGGCGCATGGTTGTTTACCAATAAGCTCCACTTCGCCAAGTCCAAACTTCCGATGGATGCCCGGGTGGGCAAGCAAGCGGTCTTCCCAAAAGGGCTCGGGGTAGTCGGTCAGTTCCAGATTGGCACGAAAACGCATACGCAAATTATCTATGCTAAGATGGGGGAACCAGGCTTGCACCTCTTCCAGGGTTTGAGTACTCACCAAGGTGGGCCCGCTGTTCTCGTCATCATCAGGAAAGCCAGTGTTCAAATTTTTATCCAGCTTTACCTCTTCCTTCAAGAAGTCGCTGAAGAAAGCTTCAATGTGTGCGGTATCTTCCTCCAGGTTGTAGCTACATACTTCTTTTTGGAGTTGAAATTTCACCCGCATATCCTTCAGCTCATATTGAGCGCGAACACGCTGTAGAGTAGGGAAACGTTTAGCGTTGACTACCCGACCTTCGCTATTGCGCAAAGTAAAGGCCCTGTCCAGATAAAGTGCCCCCCCCTCGGTGATGGTGCTACTTACAACTTCTACGCCGTCTAGTGACTTGATAGGATATACCGTAATTTTGTGAAGATAGGGCATAGGCTAGGGGTGTGCGGCTACCCATACTTCGCCATCCTGAAAGAACTCTTTCTTCCAGATGGGTACCCGCTCTTTGAGAGTATCAATAGTGTATTTACAAGCCTCAAACGCCTCCTTACGGTGGGGCGTAGAGACTGCGATAATGACTGCAATATCCCCTATCTGTAAAATGCCCTTGCGGTGATGGATAGCAATGCCCCGAACCGGCCATTTTCCTGCGGTTTCTTCGGCCAGCTTGTGCATTTGGGCCAGGGCCATACTGTCGTAGGCTTCGTAATCCAGTCGGGTTACAGATTTTTTTTGGGTCTGATCCCTGACCGTGCCGATAAATATATCTACCGCCCCCGCACCCGGATGGTTTACCGCATGGACCGCTTGTGGTACGTCCAGGGCTTGTTCAGAAAGCAGAATATCTATTTTTGGATCCATAGGGAACAATTAAGTCGCTCAGCCACCACTTACGGGAGGGATCAGCGCGATCTCGTCCTTTTCGTGTAGCATTTGTTCTTCTTGCGCGTATTCGTTGTTTACCGCTACCATCAGCGACTGCAGCTCACCCAGTTGGGGATAGTCCTGACGCAGTTTATCCATCAGGTGGGGTACGCTGGGCTGGCCTGGCAGTTCTACGCTCAGCTTCTGCTGCCCTACAATTTCTTTAGTGATGCCGAAGAGTAAAATGTTGAGTTGCATAGGTGCAAAATAAGAGAGTTGCAGCGATTCTACAAAGCTTTCTTGGTAGTAAATAGCTGTTTTGTCAGGAGGCTCAGGCTTTTCAATTTGGGTAAATACGGTTTTTCTTACCTTGTTTCTCATGGCGTAAAAAAAGAGGGGCTCATGTAGTCTGTCGCTTGATTTTGGAGGTAGGGCGGGGGTAAAACAGATGCCATATAAAATTTACCTTATGAAACCCACAAAGTTAATTTGGCTGTTGCTGATCATGTTTTCTTATCAGGCAGCCGCCCAGAATCGGGATTTGTACGACGGTGGTATGGATATCCGTTTTGGCGAAAATTCTGATAAGCATATCCGCTTCGTACTTCTTCAGCAGTTTTGGGCAAGGATGATAGAAAACAACCCTGGTACACTAGATGCCAGTGGAGAGTTGGCAGATCACACCTTTGACATTGGCGCACGTAGGGTTCGCGCTACCGTCTTTTCACAGATATCACCCCGGTTTATCGTTCACATGCAGTTTGGAATCAACAACCAGAGCTTCATCAATGGTGGGGCACCAGGCATGGGGCCCAAGAAGCCACAAATGTTTATACATGATGCCTGGACGCAGTATATGCTTTTACCCGAAAAAGACAAAGAAAGTGGTGAGTTCAACCCATTTTCCCTCTCAATGGGTATGGGGCTGCACCTCTGGAATGGGGTATCCCGCATGAGTAGTGCCAGTATCGTGAGCTTTCTGACTTTAGATTTACCGGTTTTCAACTTCCCCAATATTGAACGTACCGATCAGTTTGGCAGGCAATACGGAATCTACGCCAAGGGCAAGGCAGGTCGCCTGGACTATCGTTTTAGCTTGAACAAGCCCTTTGTCAACGGTAACCTAAACGCGGTGAATACGGAGAGGGCCATTAATATTCCTTCAGAACAGCCTTCTACTGCCGGTTACGTAGCGTATGAGTTTCTAGACCAGGAAACCCACCTAACGCCTTACATGACCTCGACTTATCTGGGAAAAAAGAAGGTCTTTAACCTGGGAGCGGGGTTTTATCATCAGGCTGAGGCCAGCGGCGTGCTGGATGGTGAAGGGCAACTTCTAAGACAAAATCATACTGCCTGGGCGGTAGATGCGTTTCTGGACTATCCTTTTGGTGCCAACAGTGTCGCCCTGACCTTATATTCTGTCCTCTACAACTACGATTACGGCACCAACTATTATCGCTCGGTAGGTATTATGAACCCCTCGGGAGGACAAGCTGCCGCACCGGCTAATTTTGAAAATAGTGTTTCTATTGATGGCTTTGGCAATGCCGAACCTCTGCTGGGTACTGGTAGTATCTGGATGACGCAGGCGGGGCTGCTGCTTCCACCTACCGTAGGGCGGCAGGCGGGGCGTTTTCAACTCTTTGGCCGTTCAGAAATCAAACAACTTGACTTCCTGGACGAAACAGCCTTCAACCAGGACTTTGGCTTAAACTGGTTCATAGAAGGACACCACGCCAAGATCACTTTGCAGTATGGTACCCGACAGGTATTTACCGATCAAAACGGTAGTCATATCAGTAACATGACCCGTGGTCAGTGGACCTTACAAACCCAGATTCATCTTTAGGCCGGGAAAGTTTTTTCAGTATCTTTAGCGACAAAAAAAATCGCAAAGAGGCATGTTTGAAACGATCAAAGCGAAGATAAAAAACGCTAACGAACTCCAGCAACTCAGATCGCAGAACGCTGAAAAAAAAATTGTGTTCTGCACCGGTTGCTACGACATATTACAATCGGGACACGCGGTATTTTTTAACCAATGCCGCTCCTTTGGCGACCTGTTAGTGGTTGGTGTAGGCCGTGATGCTACCCTTACCACACTGAAGGGTCCGGGAAGGCCGGTCAATCCAGAAAATAACCGGCTCTACTTAGTGGCTGCGTTACAAGACGTAGATTACACAGTACTCAACGACCACGAAATAGGAGCGGGGAAAATAGATTTTGAACAGGTACTTTCAGCGCTGCGTCCGGATGTTTTTATTTTGAACCGGGACGATTCTGCCATAGCGCAAAAGCAGGTGCTCTGTGACCGCCTGGATATACGGATACAGTTTGTAGACCGCGAGGTACCGATTGAGTTGGTGCCTACCTCTACTACCCACATCATTAATAAGATCAATTACGCTTACAAAGCACCTCTGCGGATAGATTTTGCCGGTGGCTGGACCGATGTGCCCTACATCATGCAGGGCAAGACCGGCTACGTGTCCAATGTTGCTATCAAGCCGTTCATAGAGCTTAAGAATAAGAACTTCAACTTCTCTGGCTATCCCAGAGGGAGTGGGCTCAGCACCTCTACGGCTGTCAAACTATTGGAGATGCTCAGTTCTAAAACTTACAATGCGGAACCCAAATCGGTAGAGGTAATTGCCGAAGACCTCTTCAATCTGGAAAACAAGGAGCTCAACTGGGCGATTGGCCGCCAGGACCAGTACGCGATCGTGTACGGTGGTTTCAACTGCTTTGAATGCAGTGACAGTTACGCCCGGCCTATAGAGGTAAGTATACCCAAAGAGAGCCTGGAAGCCTTCAGACAAAAGCTGCTGCTGTTGCACACCGGCGTGTCCCGCAATGCGCAAAGCGCAGTGGAGCAGGTGTATCAAAACTATCAGACCGAAGATGGGCAGCGCGCCCTGGACCGGCTCTCCAACTGCGGGTACCGCTTCATCCATGCCCTGGCCAAAGGGGATTTTATGAGCTGTGCGGCTATTATGGAAGAAAACTGGGAGGCCCAGAAGTTACTAGCCGGCGCCAGCACCAACGAAAACCTAGATGCTATGTACGATTTTGCCAAAACCAACGGTGCCTACGGCGGCAAGATCTGTGGCGCCGGTGGCGGTGGGGCTTTTATTTTTTACTGCGAGGATACGCAAAATCTTAAGCAGGCTATGAAGAAAAAATTCGTAGACTGTTTTGAAATAGACTTTGAGTTCGAGTATCAGGGTATTAAAAAGCTAAACGCCCTGTAGCCGGGCGTTTGGAAGCTTAATTGTAGCTAAACGGCTGAAGCTGGTATGCTTCATCAGGGACACTCTCGTACACCCGGATATCCTCCATACCCCGTTTGCCCCGGCTCGACGAAAGCTTAATACCGTCGTATTCCTGGTAGTCATCCCAGGGAGTAATTATATTAGGCGTATCCAGCTCGGCCTGACTGTAGTAAGCCCACTGCTTTACCAGTTTATCGTTTTTGCTTACATACACTTGGTACTTGTTTTGGGGCGTAAATCCGACATTCTGAAAACGAAGCTCCAATACATCGGAGGGCTCACCTGACTGCGTTGTATCTTCACCGGCGTAGCTCAGGGTAACTCCGGAGTCTTTGAGTTTGAAAGGCATCACCAGCCAGTAGCTATCATTGACCCATATCTTTTTGGCTTGCTCCACATACTTGCTGAGGGAGTCCGGCTGTACGATTTCTTTGCCCGCCAGCATCACGCGTCCTGTATCCTCTTTCACATTGACGATGTAAATAGCCGTATCGGAAGGAACATCTATTCTTACGTTACCGGTCTGCTTGTCCCACAGTAGGCTACGGCGACCAAAAAAATTCCAGCTGAGGTAGCGAGTGCTGTCCCAGGCCGGGCGCCCTCCCATGGCTTCCATCACTTCATCAGCAATAGCAATGGCCTCAGGGTCTGAGCCTTCGGCGTCAAAACCTTCAGCAGCAGGGTTGGTTTCGGCCAGGCCAGTACCATTTACGGCTGACATGTTTTCTTCAGTCTGTGGGCCACAAGCCCAAAAGAGAATGAGGCAAAGAAATAACGAAGGGTAAATTTTCATTCTTATGTAAAATAGGTTAGTTGTCACAAGCAACAAAAATACTACGAAAGGGGCAAGCTAAGTCATGGAACAGTTAACTTTTACTGTAAGTACCTATGTGAAGGTCCTGATAGTCGTTACCGTACTTTAGATACATTTTAAGGGCAAAGGTACTTGAGCTGAAGGCGATCTCATCCCATGGCAGTTCGTCAGCAGCAAAGAGTTTGACTTCCAGGCTTTCAGGACCAGCTTTGTAGTCAGGTTGGCTCATCGTGGCCAAAAAATGCAGATACACCTGCTGCACGTGGGGCAAATTATACAAACAATGGAGCCGGGTGATCGCCACCCGTGCCCGCGCCTCTTCCCAGGTTTCACGTAGTGCCCCTTCTTCTACGGTTTCGCCATTTTCCAGATAACCAGCCGGTAAGTTCCAGAGTCCGTAGCGGGGTTCTATGGCCCGGCGGCAGAGTAGTATTTTGTCTTGATATACCGGCAGGCATCCTACAACCATACGGGGATTTTGGTAATGAATGGTATGGCAATTTTTGCAAACGAAACGGGAACGGTTATCTCCTTCGGGAATCTCAAAGGCAAGCTGCTGGCTACCACATTGGCTACAATAGTTCACAAAAAACGATGGGTTGGGTGAAAAACTTTAGGTGAAAAGGAAAGATAAAGAAAAAGTACACAAAAAAAAGCCCCGCGTGAGCAGGGCTTTTTGATCTACGTATGAAGCAAAGATAAATTACTTCTTGTCCTTATCGTCTACTTCCTCGTATTCTACGTCAGACACGTCGCTATCGGCGGTAGAATTGTCAGTATCAGCGCCGGGCTGTGTACCGTCGGGCGCTCCTGCTTCAGGGCCACCTGCCTGCGCACCTGCTGCCTGGTACATCTCTTGGGAAGCGTTCTGCCACGCTGCATTAAGCTTCTCCATGGCTGCATCTATAGCGGCCAGGTCTTGCTTACCGTGTGATTCTTTAAGTTCGGCCAGCGCGTCCTCTATCGGTTTTTTGTTACCTTCAGAGAGCTTGTCACCGTATTCTTTCAGCTGCTTTT
>JGI12109J20283_10228676_pt1 | contig 10380 bp, 9 predicted proteins | sample ElkSlonscriptome_12_FD_20283 | JGI IMG/M metagenome (IMG submission 20283) | reverse complement strand
GCCGTATACACTGCACGCTCGCCCCGGCTCTGGGATTGATAACGCCATTGACTATGGGGCACGCACGGTATTTGGTATGGAAGTGATGGCCTATGCCACCGATACCAATCGGGTGCGCCCCGGTGGTAGTGTGGATGTTATGCTGGCGTGGCGTAATGCCAGCCGTCGCCCATTACCCCGTAACTATCAGTTGAGTGTGTTCTTACAACAGCCGGATAACACCGCGCGTTGGTTATACATCGAACCGCATACGCTGGGTGGATTGCCCACGCGCCGCTGGCCCAGTGAAGGCTACATGCGTACAGACTATACCTTCACTATCCCCAGTAGTTTGCCATCGGGACCGTATCAGGTGGGGGTAGAGGTGTATGATTGTTTAGATGATTGCACGCTCAATGATCGGGTCTCGTTTACCGATGCGGGTGGTCAACTGGTGGGGCAACGGCTGATACTACCGGCTGTGATTGATGTGATCCGCTGAGAGGATGTATGGATGCAGAAACGCGAACGCTTACAGTTGACCCTGGCCGGAGAATCGGCTGACCGTGTGCCCGTGGCGGCCTGGCGGCACTGGCCCGGTGATGATCAATTGGCGGCGTCATTTGCGCAAGCGGTGCTGGGTTTCCAGGCTGCTTATGATTGGGATTTTATCAAAGTGGAGCCGTTCAGCGCGTATATGGCCGCCGATTATGGGCTGTTGACGACACGGGCCGGGCATCCAAGCGGGGACCGGGCCATTAGCAAACACCCTGTAACGCGCTCTTTGCATTGGACGGAACTACGCGTGCAAGACCCAGGCCGGGGGGAGTTGGGCAAGCATCTGGCGGCGTTGCAGCTTATGCGTGATGGTCTGCCGCCGGACGTGCCGCTCGTCACCACGATTTACAGCCCGTTTACCCAGGCGCGGATGCTAGCGGCTGATAACATCGCGCTGCGTAACTTACGCACACACCCGCGTCGGTTGGGAACGGGCCTGAACATCATCACGGAAACACTGCTGTTGTTCATCGAAGAACTGCGGCGCATTGGTGTGGATGGCGTCTTTTATGTGGTGGATAGCGCGGATTTTACGCTGATGGCGACCCAGGAATACGCGGAGTTTGGCTTACAGCATGACCGGCGAATATTGGATGCGCTGCCGGATAGCCTGTGGCTCAACGCGCTGGAGGTGCGTAGCCCGGTGCCGATGTTCGAGTTTTTGGGCACGTATCCGCTGCCGGTCATCTGCTGGGACGCGCACACCGCGCAGCCAGAGGTGGAAAAGGTGCGCGGGTTGGTGCGCGGTGTGCTGGCGACTGGACCGGCGGCGCAGGCGCAGGTGGGGTTGGATACGCCAAGTATGATCCGCAATGTAGCGCGTGAGATGGTGAATCAAGCGGGGGGGCGGCGGTTCATCCTGACGGCGGGTGCTGCCGTGCCGGTGCATACGCCGCTGGTGAATTTGCGGGCGTTGCGCAATGCAGTAGAAATCAGTGATGTGGTTTAAGCGCGGATGCGTTAGTATAGGGCGGTTCAAATGATCAATATAACTGCCGAAACACTAAGATCGCTACGGTTTCCATCTGTTTTTCTGTTTTTGGGAGCATATGGCGGTTTTGCATATGGGCAACGTCAAACAGTGAGACCCAATGAGGGTCGGACCTGTGTGTTCGCCCGCTGGTTGGACCCTACAGATCATGTGTATTCTAATTATTTTATCCATGAGGATGTTAACCGGGGAGTAGTAAAAGATGAAAGGTGTACTCGCGCTGGAAGATGGGCGCATATTTACCGGGGAAGGTTGGGGCGCGACAGGCGTGCAGACCGGCGAGGTGGTCTTTAACACGTCGATGACGGGCTACCAGGAAATCCTGACCGATCCCTCGTATTATAAGCAGATTGTCACCATGACGGTGCCGCATGTGGGCAATACCGGCATCAATTTAGAAGATACCGAGTCTGAGCGGGTGTGGGTCTCCGGGTTTGTGGTGCGTTCGTTGAGTCCAGTGGTGAGCAACTGGCGTCAACGGGGTGACTTGGATGGCTACCTCAAGGCGCAGGGCGTCATCGGGTTGAGTGAGATTGCAACGCGGGCGTTGGTGCGGCACATCCGGGAGCAGGGGGTAATGCGGGCGGCGATTGCCCACGGTGAGGAGGCTGAAGATACCGACGCGCTGGTGCAATTGGCCGGCGAAAGTTTGGATATGTCCGGGGCGAACCTGGTGGATGAGGTGACCACATCCGAGGCGTATAACTGGACCGAACGCAGTGACCCGCAGTGGTATCAAGATCATCGCTATGATGAGCTAGGGCCGTTGATTGTGGCCTATGACCTGGGCATCAAGCGGAATATTCTACGGTTGTTAACGGACCGGGGGTTACGGGTGCGGGTGGTCCCTGCGGGGACGCCAGCCAAAGACGTGCTTGCCATGAACCCGGACGGCGTGTTCCTGAGTAACGGCCCCGGCGACCCGGCAGCCGTGGATTATGCTATCCAGAACGTGCGTGATCTGCTGGGGAAAAAGCCGGTGTTTGGTATTTGCCTGGGGCATCAGATTTTAGGGCTGGCCCTGGGTGGTAAGACGGAAAAGATGCGCTTCGGGCATCGCGGGGGCAACCAGCCGGTGAAAAATCTGATTACGGGTGTGGTGGAGATCAGCAGCCACAACCACGGCTTCGCCGTCACCGCTGATAGTGACCTGGGCGACGCGGAAATCACACACATCAACCTGAATGATGACAGTGTTGAGGGACTGCGGCATGAGGGGCTGGGCGCGTTCAGTGTGCAGTATCACCCGGAAAGCTCGCCCGGCCCGCATGACTCATTGTATCTGTTTGATGAGTTCGTGAAGCGTGTTAAATCTGATACGGCGGAGACAGCGGAGTAATTACGGCGAAACGCATCGTGAAATTTTTGACAACTGACAACTGGTATCGGGCAGGGCCTGCCCCTGTCCCTACTGATTGCGCCTAGTGGTAGGGACAACGCCTGCGTTGTCCGCCGCCAGAAATTACGCATAACACAAATAGAGGTCGCCTTCATGATACGATGATTGCATCGGGCATTATCATAAGGCGTTTTTTATGACAGATAATCAAGCTGTATTTACGGCATTCATTTGTTGTAGCGGTCCCCTCATGTTGCTAGGTGTGTTGATAATTTTTCGCGTTCGTGGCGTTGCGAATTTAGCGTATGCCATTGCATCAATAGTCGGTGTGCTCGGTATGCTGCCTGGCGACTCACGTAAACCGAACAATCTAGTAGATTTTGATGATGCAGATAGGAGTCATACAGAGGAGCGAGTTGTGGGCGTATTCTTGCTCGTATTGGGTATTATTTTGCTTTTTATGTTGCCAGATATGTTTATAGACTCTGCAAGTTAATCTATCGGTACAGACCCGGCACGAAATCGGCACGGCCTCCCGCTAGACTGGCAAAAAGTCCAACGAGAGGCCGTGTGTGATGACCGCAGATCAATCTATTCTCTTTGTATCGCTCTGTTGCGCCGCCCCGTTGATTATCCCCGGTGTGATGATGATCTTCCGGGTGCCGGGTGTTGCCCCGCTGGTAGGGATGGTCACCTCGTTTATTTTCTTTATCGTGGATTTGACCAGCGGCACCCACGATCACACGTCAGGCCCGGTGAACTTCAATGAACGCGAAGGGCGGTGGATTGGCCTGGTTATGGTGTTCGTGGGCATCGCTGCGTTACTCTTCCTGCCGGATTTCTTCGCAGAGCCGTGATGTAATCCCGTTTACATGGCGTCCAGGTCATCCATCAAGGCGTGGAATTCCGGGATGCTGAGCTGCTGCTTGGCATCGCTCATGGCGACGGGCGGGTTCGGGTGGACTTCGACCATCAGACCATCCGCGCCGACGGCCTTGGCCGCCTTTGCCAGCGGCACGGCAATATCCCGGCGGCCAGCAGAGTGCGAAATATCCACGATGACGGGCAGGTGGGTCTCCTGCTTGAGCAGTGGCACCGCGCTGATGTCCAGGGTGGCGCGGGTCCAGGTCTCAAAGGTGCGCACGCCGCGCTCCATCAGGATGACGTTGGGGTTGCCGCTGCTGACGATGTACTCGGCGGCATAGACCAACTCTTTGAGTGTGGAGCCGAAGCTGCGTTTGAGGATAACGGGTTGGGTGACCTTGCCCAAGGCCCGCAGCAGGTAGCTATTCTGCATGTTACGCGCCCCCACCCAGAAGACATCGATATAATCGGACATCATCGGGATGAGTGACATATCCAGCACCTCGCTGGTGATGTGCATATCGTATTTATTGGCAACTTGCCGGGCGATCTTTAGGCCCGGTTCGCCCAAGCCCTGGAAATCATAGGGGGAGGTGCGCGGTTTGTAGGCCATACCCCGCATGATGCGCACGCCGCGTTCGGCCAGGGCCGCGCCGACGGTGTCGATCTGTTCCAGCGATTCGACGGCGCAAGAACCGGCGATCACCTGGAAGGTGCCGTTGCCGAGTACCTCCTCATCACCGAGCTTGATCACGGTGTTGGCTTGATCGGGTTTGCGCTGGACGAGCAGTTTAGCGCGGGCTTCGCTTTCCTCTAAGGCGAGGGTGGCGCGGAAGATCTCCCGGAAAATGGCGGAAACGGTCTCATTGCTGAAGGGGCCGTTATTGGCCTGTTGGATCTCCTGAAGCATGAAGGCTTCGCGCTCCGGATCATAGAAGGTGGTGCCGATTGAGGACTGCACCGCGCCGATCTTTGAGGCGATGGTGGCGCGTTTGTTCAGCAGTTCCAGGATTTGCATGTTGATGATGTCGATTTGCCCACGCAGGACAGCGCGTTCGTTTTCTGGTGCCATAGTTTCCCCTGTTGCAGGTGTTCGATCATGTTTACGGGGTAGTATGTCACAGGCGTTGATCTGGTGCCATATCTAATGTATACGGAATGCGTTCGGCAAAATGCAAAAAGACACAGCCGGAGATGCAATCCCAGGCCGTGTCTTTTGAATGCTGTTATGATCTGATGTTGGCTTTAGAAGTACGTGCGCTGCTTAAACTGAGCAAGCAGGGTGGTCGCCCGGCTGGGTTTATCCGTGAAGAATTCGACGCTGGGTTGATCCAGAAAATCGTTATAGCCTTCAACACGCTTTATGTCGCTCTCGGTGAGCTTGTTGAACCCCATCGACCAATTGCTGAAAGTCCGGTTTTCGATCTCGTTGACGTACACGGTGAGCACGTTCTTGTGCCGCTCGTCTTTGGCGATCTTCTCGTACAGCGGGCGTACAATGCTTTCCTCGCCTTCCAACACCTGGATGAAGAAGCCATCACGATAGAGCAGCATCCCGGTGACGCCTTTAGACTTATTGACCTCACGCGCTTTGACCAGGATGCTTTTGAGTTCATCATCGGTCATCGGGTAGGCTTCAAAACTGACGTAGACTAATGAAATAAGACCCATCTTACAAATCTCCTAAATGACCCGTATACCTTTGCACTGCGTTGAGTATAACATTGGCTGTAACATGTTATGGTTAAGGAAATTTATCACATGTTAATTGTTGACCTAGAAGAAGGTGCGATCCTTAAAGGATTTTAGGAGCTTTTGGGCGCGTTCCGGGTTGTTGCTAAAAAAGCGGCCATCTCCTGGCTGTTGTAGGAAATCCGTAAAACCGGGGATTTGCTTGGCTTCGTCTAGTTTGATCTTGTTAAAGCCCATTGCCCACTCTGCAAACGTGCGGCCTTCCCTGCTGATGTTACCACGATGGACAACCAGGACATTGGTGTGGCGTGGATCTTTGCTGATTTTGGTGAATAAATCCTCTACAGCCTGTTCTTGTCCCTCAAGGGCCTGGATGAAAAAGCCATCACGGTAGAGCAGCATGCCGGTAATATCTAACCGGGCATTGTTGTCTCGGCTGATCTCAAGTAGATCACGTAACTCATCATCGGTCATGGGGTGGGTTGCTAAACTGACGTAGACTAATGTGTAGAGGGTCATGAGGCTGTTATCTCCAATATGTATTGCCCTGGCTAGTAATCAACGGTAAAATCACGGTGTGGCTTGCTTACTATATAACAGAAATCGTACAGTAATAATAAAGGTTTCGAATTTTAGGGTTAATTTAGAAGATGTTCATCAGCAATAATATGATGGCAGGCCCTCATTTTGTATGAGGGCCTGGTGGTGATGTGAGGTTGCCTTGCCGGGCCATATGACCCGGCAAAGTGTGTGGTTTAGTTCAAGACGGTGAGCGTCCGTGGGGTGGTGGTGGCGTAGTTGGTGGTGCCAACGGTGCCCGGCCCCCAGGTAGAGATACTCCATTCATAGACGCCAGTTGCATAGGTTTCATTCAATGTGCAAACATCACCCGGTTCGATGCAGCCCAGGTCCGTATTGGCGTACCAGGTACGGGTGGTCTGATCAGTTTCCGTGTCGGTGAGGTTTACCCGGTAGAAGGTGGTGTTGGCCGGGGCCAGCCATTGGATCGTGACCTCGAGCCCGGTGATGGTCGCATCATCGGCTGGGCTGAGGATGGTTTGAATCTGGCTGGCAACCGGTGCATTGACGACGAAGCCGCGTTCGTTACTCCACGGGCTGATACCCGCCGGGCCATAGAAGCGCAGTTGGAAATTGTAGGTGTTATCCAGCAATTCCAGGCCGCCGAGTGCGTCTTGATCGAGCGTACAGGTGCCGATGCCGTCACCGCAGCCGAGGTTGTCCGTTTCGAACCAGGCTTTGTAGATCTCGCCATCATTGGCGCGTTCCAGGCTGATCTGTACCCAGGTGGTGCCGCTGCGGGTAGGCCAGGTAAAGGTCGGGTAGCTGGTGGTGATGGTGCCCGTCGGTGTGGCGGTGCTTACATCCGGGGCGGTGTTCTGGGTGCTACCGTTGACGGTAAAGGTGGCGGTTGTACTCCACGGGCCGATGCCTGCCGGACCCCAGGCGCGGACCTGCCATTCGTAGTTGTTGGCGTTCTTAAAGTAGATGGTGGGGTAGATGGCGCAGGTGCCTTCTTCACAGGTTTCTGTGCGGCGGTGCCACTTGCGGTAGAGTTCTTCATCGGCAGGGGTGCGGATCTCCACCTGATACCAGGCGGCGTTATCCACATCCGGCCATTGGAAGGTGAAGCGGTCCTGGTTGTGCCAGACTTCCAGGTTCATGCGCAGGGTGATCATATCCCCGACGACAGGCGGCTGCGGTGTAGCCAGATTCAGCACAATCGGGTCACCCTGGGCGGTGCCGGGGCTGAAGCTCCGGTTACCCCAGGATTGCAGCGACCAGTTGTAGGTATCGTTGCGCAGGTAGATGTTCGGCGTCAACACGCAGATCAGCTCACAGGTCACGCCATCATCGCGCTGGTACCACTGGCTGATGATTTCGCCGGTGGTGTTGCCGGTAACGGCCAGCTTAAACCATTCGGCTGCCGGGTCATTGACCCAGGTGAAGGTGGGGTCACCCCGGTTGAGTTCAACATTTAGCGCGGACGGTGTGACGGGCGTTTCCAGGTTAATATCGAAGGCTTCCGGCCCATCAAATGTGGATACACCACCCGGCCCCCAACCGCGCACTTCATAGACGTAGCTGGTGCCATCAATCAGGCTCACCGGGGATTCTAAACTGCATGTGGTGCCTTCCAGCGTGCCGCAGACTTCATCCCGTTCGAACCAACGTTCCAGCACTTTCTGGCCGTTGGAGTCGCTGACACGGATTTGGGCGTAAGTGGCATTGCTACCTGTGAACGTCCAATTGTAAGTGGGGGTGAGGGTGTCAGTCTCTGTAGCTGCGCCGACGACGGGCGGCGTTGGCGGTGATACGTTCACCGTGAAGGTGCGCGGTGTGGACCAAACGCCGAGTTCTTCGGTGACCCAGCCTTGTATGTAAATGATGTTCTCGCCGTCGTAGCGTTGATTGGCTAACCCGGCTGGCGTGACGGCACAGGTGCCATCCACGCAGATTTCGCTGGCCTCGTGCCATTCGAGGTATTCGTCAAAGCTCAGGTCTTTGAGTGGCCCGCCGATATAAACGCGGTACCAGGTGGACCCGTCAAGTTCCTCCCAGGTGATCTCTGGATTGGCGGTGGTGACAGTCGTGTTACCGCCCACTGGGGTGAGGATGGCCGGTGCTGCCGCGTTGAAGCTCATCCAGTTGCTCCATACAGCGGGTGTGGAGGCGTTGACGTAAGTCTGTACGCGCCATTGGTTGCTACCGGCGATCAAGAAACCGCCCAGTTCCCCGGCGCAGATGGTGCCATTACACAGGTCACCCCGGAAATAAACCTGATCCAGAGTGATGCGGTCCAGGTCAACATTACGGACCTGCACGCGGAAACGTGGTGAGGTCGGCTGATCTTCCCATTGGAACACCGGCGTACCGACGAAAACGGTCCCATCCGGGCCGATGAGTTCCACGCCTTTAAGCTGCGTCGCGATGGCGGCTAGCGCGTCGATGCGGCTGTAGGTGCGCCCGTTACGCGGATCGGTGACGGCTTTACCCGTTTCCTTAAGGATGGTTTCGATCTGGGCCGGGGTGAGGGCCGGGTTGATATCGAGCAACATGGCCGCTACTGCGGAAACCATCGGGCCAGCGATGGAGGTGCCACTCCATACGCTGTTCTGGGCAGTGTTGAATTGTGGTGCGTTGATGATGGACCCCGGCGCGAGCAGATCCATGAGTGCGCCACTGTTGCTAAAGCAGGCGACTTTGTCAATCTGGGCGTTGGCGTCGTTGCAACGGGCACTCTCATAATTGCCGTTGAAGTCATAGGTCGCACCGACGGCGATGGCGTTGCTCAAACAACCGGGTGCGCTGATCTGATTGGCGAGTTCATAGTTCCCGGTGATGGAAACAACCGGCACACCGGAGTTGACCAATTGATTGACCGCGCTGGTGAGGGCGGGGTAAACCGCATCACAGGCGGAGGTATAGGTGGCGTCTGATTGGATGCTGATGTTGACCACATCTACGCCCAGGCCGCCCTGGTTGGTGATGATCCAATCCAGGCCAGCGACCCAGTCGCTGACGAAGCCGACATTCTGTGAGTTGAGGACGCGCACCGGCACGATCACCACATCCGGGGCGATGCCAGGGTGGGCACCGCTGCTGGAGGTAATCACACCGGAGGTCGCCGTACCGTGGCCGCTTTCGTCTTCCGGGTTGCTGCTGGATGAGGTGTTATTCGGCGCACAGTCGGCATTGGTATAGCAGATGCCGAACTGGTTGATGTCATCGGCCAGGAAGACGTGATCGGTGTCGATGCCGCTATCCACCACGGCGACCTTGATGCCCTCACCGGTGACGCCTAGATTGGTGATGACTTGATCGGCCTTGATGATGGTGCGGGCCTGTGCGAGGCCACCGGTGCCGGTTTCATCCAGTTGGATGGAGGCAATATCCGGGTGATTGGCGAGGGCTTGCAAGCCCGCCGCACTGATGTTACCGGCCAGGCCGGGCACGCGCTCATACTGGCGGATCAGTTCAAAGTCTGTGGAGCGAAACGCGCCTTCGGTGCGGGCGTTATTGGTGCCGAGGGCGGCCAGCACCCGTGCCTGGGCATCCGCGATGCTGTTCTGGGCGCGGGCGGCATCCAACGTGGTGATGTCCGTGCGCAGGTTGATAATCACCCGTGCCTGGCCGTCGGTGCGGGCGGTTGCCAGCACGCCGTCACGGAAGTCTACCGCATCGGCCTGGGCGAAGGTGGCGGCAGCAGGGGCAATGGCGAGAATCACCAAGGCCATTATGCCAATGCCGACGCGCTGCAATCGTTTAAGGTATCTGTTCATTGGGGTTCCCCTTGTTACTTGATGACCGGGTTATGTTGGTTGATTTAGGTTGGTTGTATCTACACTGGTAGACGCAAATATCCCCTTGTGGGTTCCATATCAACCACACACATGACCAGGGCACACATATCATTTGTTTGAAACGTTCCTGTTATATAGCTTAGATGGCTAAGCGGTTCGTTGTCAATCAACTTGCAGGCTACGCTTGGCCTACGCTAGCCACCGAATGGGGCGTCGGCGTTGGGCATAGGCAGCAGCACCGGGTCGTGTGGAATATTGTAGCGGCGGGCAGCCAGGGCCAGGGCGTACAGGGTAAAACCATCAAGGCTGAGTTGTGAGGTGTTGATAGGGCCATCGCGATAACCGGCATCGGTGGCAACGCGCATCAGGTCATCACCATTGGTATCCGTCAACGCGATGATGGTCATGATGCGTGGTGGTGGGTTGCCCGGTGAGGGGGGGGATTTTGGGTCCGGGCGGTAGATATACAGGATGTGGTGGTAGGTTTCTGGTGTGTTGCCAACGGGTTCCGTGAATAAAACAGCCAGCAGCGTGCCGACCAGATAGCTATCCACATGTTTGGCGTCGATAATCGGGTCAATATGCACGGCGCACCACCTTCCAGGGGGTATATCAGCGGGATATATCTATGCTAA
>JGI12109J20283_10153657_pt1 | contig 10385 bp, 5 predicted proteins | sample ElkSlonscriptome_12_FD_20283 | JGI IMG/M metagenome (IMG submission 20283) | reverse complement strand
GGCATAGATTTCGGCTTTGTTGCGTAGGCTTTCGTCGCTTAGCAGTCTGTCGGCGTAGCCGATGATGTCGATATTGGCGCCCATCGCCAAGAAAAATCCAATGATGAAGAGCGTTAGCTTGGTCTGCCGGGTATACCATCCTGACACCCGATCCATCGTCTCATTAAACTCTTCTTCAAGCTCCTGCAGCCGGGCTTCCACCAGTGACTGCGCGCGCGTGATTCTGGCCTGAATCTCGTCGGCCACATCGTTCAACGTTGCGCCAATGCGCTCCGTCGTCTTCGCCACCGTCGGCAGGGTCTCACCGCCCAGGGCTTCACTCACGCTTTTCAACTCGTCGAGTAGCTGCTTTTCACTCTGTTCCACGACCGACTTCGCCTCCAACGCCAATGCATTGCGCTCCGTTTTGGTCCCGAGCAGTTTGAATATGGTCTCGGCATAACGGCGTGGCTCTATTGCCGAAGGCAGCTTCTTTTGGCCTCCTCGCAATAGCTGTTTAGACGCCTCCCAGGCGCGCAGGATCTTGTTGGAAGGCGTGCGTGTCGTCAGCGCTTGTAGGTCCGCCGCTTGATAAAATTCGTTGTAGAAGAAGCTCAAGCAGCGTTGCGCGTCGATTTCCTCTGGAAAGTTCTTTTCCAATAGCACGGCAATGCCATCACGCAGGCGTCTACCCCGGGTGTTCAGCAATTGCGCAATGGTCTCTTGTATCGCGGTGGCCACAAGACTGAATAGGATCATGACGGACAGAATGCCCAGCGCAATGCTGATCAAGGCGCTAATGCCCATGGTGGAGTCCTCCGATTACTAGGTGCTATTTGGATTCTTCTCAGGTGGCTGGCGGCAATACAGACGCCCGACAGATCAACCGGCGAGCTCGGCGAGAGCCTAGCACAACGGGAAGGGGTCACGAAGGCAATAGGTCTTGTTGTGTGCCTTACCTGCGCGCGCTGGTCGAGCAGGCGCGGAGAAATGCAGCGCATGAGCGGCCAGGTTTTGCCGGACTTCAGCGTCGAAGGGCGGCCATCGTTGCACTTGTTGACGAAACGTCCTCGGCGAAACGCATGCACCCGTTTGAAAACGGCAGGGGTCCGCGCGTTAGCTTAACAGGGCATGCGGCTGCACTCCGCACTGCCGTGCTGCTCGACGCGTGCAACCCGATGTGCGTTTGCTGGCGATCTCGCGGTTGCGGACTGACTGAGCTGACGCCCGGAGAGGCCCAGCAGACAGCCCTAGCCCGCCGGGAATCTGAACACGAGGCCGCGCCGGCCCGCTTTACCACACAAAACTAACTGCATTACCATCGAGCACAACAAGCAGGGCTAACAATTGATCCCCGCCAAACCCGTTGCCTGGAGACGCTCGACGACAGTTTGATTTGACTGCGGCAGCAGGGGACTAACAAGCAACAAACAGCGGAGAACCAACGAAAGTGACTTCAGAAGACGGCAGCGATCACTACCAAGCACTGGTTTTCATCGAGACGTCCGGTAATCAGGCCTATCTCTATGCGACGAACAAGCTCAAGGAGAACATCGGCGCGTCGGAGCTGACCTATTCCGCGGGTGCCAAATGGGCAAAGAACGCGGTCGACGAGCTAGATGCAAAGCCCATCATCCTGACCTCGGGCAAGGCCATGTTCTTGGTGCGCAGCGAAGAAGAGGGTCGACATATCGTGCAGATGGTCACCGAGCAGGCCCTGCGCGAGGCCCCTGGTTTGCAGGTCGCCGGGGCGGTTGTAAGTCTGGCAAAAGGGCATGCCGCGGCCATCGCCGATGCCCATCACCAGTTCAATCGGAATCGCGATGCGATGGCCTCTACCCGCTTTGCGGTGTTGCCATGGAGCGAGCCTTGTGCCACGTCCGGTATGCCAGCGATTGGTACCTCCACCGAAGGCGAGCGATCACTGTTGTTTTCGCCTGAGTGCTTGGCCAAACGCCAGTATGCCCCTGACTGGCTGTTGCGGGTCAAAGCGCTGTTTAAGGACAGAGGCAGCGCCGCTGGCGAAGACCGCTTGTTTCCGGCCCGCCGTATCGATGAATTGCAGCAACGCTTCGACGAGAGTCAATGGGTCGGTGTGATCTTTTCCGATGGTAACGGCCTCGGGCAGATCTTTCTGGACCTAGAGACACACTTGGACGAACTGAAAACGCGCGGTGGGCCGAGTTGGCAACCCTTCGAGGCAATGCAGGCGTTCTCAACTGAGCTTCAGGAAGCCACGGAAAGCGCCTTCTACGAGGCCTGCAACCATATCCATAACCTTGGCGCTTCAGTCGAGAAGGAGCGCGCGAGACGCCGGGCCGTCAAGGATTTTTTCATCCCCGTTGTGCCCCTGGTCCTTGCCGGTGACGATCTCACCGTCATGGTGCAGGGGGAGTATGCACTACCCTTTACCGAGCGTTTCTTGGTCGCGTTCGAGCAGTGCACCGAGCGTTGCAAGACCATCTCAGCCATCGCTGAGGTCGCCCTGGGCGCGCCCCGGCTCTCCGCTGGCGCGGGCGTTGCGTTGGTGAAGCCGCATTTCCCATTCCACTTGGCGCACGAACTCGCCGAGGGGCTCTTGCGTTCCGCGAAACTCGCCAAGCGCCATGTGTTCTCGGCGCGCGACGGCGGCTATGCCGAGAACAAGCGACCTTACCCCGTCTCGGCGATGGATTTTCATGTGATGTTCGATGCCTCCTACACCGATCTGCAAAGGATCAGAGAACAGCGTTTGACCGTCGGCGACGATCGACTCTATGCCGGCCCCTACGTGGTTACGCCGGAAGCCAAGCTGGTCGACCTGACCGAGCAGGGACGTGACTGGGTAAGTTCGCACCGGTTGTCGCATCTGACCGACCGCATCGCGGCCTTGAATGCCCGTGATCCAGACAACGACCGACTGAAACTGCCCAGCACCCAGATGCACGCCTTGCGCGCGGCCATCGCCCAGGGCTCCAGCGCGGCCGATGCGCGGTTGCGGACCTTGGGCTGGCTCGATCAGGCAGCGATGCAGGTGCTTAAGGAAACCGAGCAGTCTCTGTTCACCGAGCGCGGAGAGGACCGGATCACGCGTTTCGTCGATGCATTGAGTGCATCTGGTTTCTGGCCTGTAGACGACCAGATCGAGGAGCGGAAACGATGAAGTCCAAGTTGAAGCTGAAACTCACCTTTCTATCCGACTGGCAGGTCGGCGAAGGCGCCGGTTCGCGCGGCCATATCGACGCCATTATCAGGCGCCACTCGCAGGACGGGCTGCCGTATGTCCCGGCGAAGACGCTCACCGGTATCTGGCGTGACGGTTGTGAGCGGGTCGCCTTCGGGCTCGACAGCAGGGACCGAAGCGGCCCCTGGCATCAACTGCTGCGCGAACTGTTCGGAAGTAATGCGGAAGATCAGGACAACGCCATGCGGTTCGCCAAGCTCTCAATCGAACCAGCGCGTTTCGACACTAGGCTCCGCGACGCGCTATCGGCGCAGCCCGAGCTGTCCAAGCCGCCGGTGCTGTCTGAGCTGTCCGAGGCGTTGGTATTCCTGAAGCCCGGTGTCAAGCTGGACGACCAGGGCGTCGCCGAGCGTCAGATGCTGCGCTTTGAAGAGGTGGCCCTGGCCGGCGCCGAATTGGCAGCCCCTTGCGAGCTGGATCTCGCGGGCCGACGACGGGAGCAGGCACTGGCCCTGCTCTGTGCCGGCGCAATGGCGGTCGAGCGCCTCGGCGCCAATCGTCGTCGCGGTCATGGTCGCTGTCGCCTGATCCTAAGCGGCGGGCCGGCAGGCAAGGCCATAGCCAAGGCATTGCGCTCGACTCCGGCTACGCTGGATGCCGCCCCCAGTAGCGCGCCCGACTTTCTCATCAATGCAGCGATAAAGACCGATGGCCTGGGTTGGCACCTGCTAACGCTCGAACTGGATCTGGAGACACCGGTTGTGGTGCCTGACAAGACGCTGGGCAATGTCGTCACCACGCGCGACCATATTCCAGGCTCGCTGTTGCTGCCGGCTATCAACGGCTGGTTGCATGCTTTGCTGGGCGCGCGCACCACCTCGGCTCTGGCGGCGGGCGCGGTGCAGGTGAAGAACGCCTACCCACTCGCGGACGGCGAGCGGCTGGTTCCCGTACCGTCGGCCCTGTTTCGGCTGAAGGACGGCGATGCATACAGCGTGCATCTCACCAAGGAACCATCGGACCAACGACAACGCAAACAGCAGCGCGAGGGGTTCGTCGGTCTGTGCCATCTGCCCATCGACTCCAAGCGCAAGGCAGGGCAACAGCGACAGCGGGCGGTGTATCAGGTCGACCGAGTCGCGGTAACCCACGCCACCATTGCCGATGAAGATCAACGCCCATCGAGTGCAGTCGGCGGCGTCTTCACCTACGAGGCGATACACCCGCGCCAACGATTCGCGGCGCAGCTCTTGATTGCGAAGGATTTGGCGGGCGATTTGCCTCGGAAGTGGCTTGATGCGTGCCCGGCGACTATTCGGATCGGGCGTGCCAAGAAGGATGACTATGGCCGCGTCCGGCTGAGCTGCCGCAAGCAGGGCATGTCCGCACCGCCAGCCGAGGAGGATCAGCTGTCCGTCTGGCTTGCCTCGCCGTTGCTGTTGCGCGATGCAAGCCTAGCCCCGGCGATGGATGCAGCCGCCGTGACAAGCGCGCTGAACGATGCGATCAAGAATGCGCTGAAAGGCGCAAGCGGCGAGAGCGAAGACTCAGGCACTGGCGACATCCTCAGGCTGGAGAAGGCATTCCTCCGCGCCTGCCGCGATGACGGCTGGAACAATGCCTGGCAGATGCAGCGACAGAGCCGATTCGGGCTGTCCTCCGGAAGCTGTCTTCGGTATCGGATCAACCGCAAGATTCCGGCGCAGGTCTTGGCGCAGGTCTTGGCGCAGGTGCAAGCGCGCGGCCTCGGCGAACGACGCGCTGAAGGTTATGGAGAACTCCTGCTCAACGCGCCGCTGCTTGCGTTGACCGAAATCGACACCGAGGTGACGGAAAATCCGCAACCCGGCGCCGCCGAGACAAACCCAGGGCTCGCAGAGGTACCAGCGACGCAGTTTACGCGCGCCTTGCAATTGCGCGCGGGTCGATTGGCGGTGCGCCGATGCGTCGATGAGCAAGAACAGCAATTTCGTCAGGCGCTTGGTTGGGGCCTAGGTCAACCACCCAACACACAACTCGGCGCGCTGCGTGCTCAATTTGAAGGACTAACCGATGAGTCCGGTCTGGCTCGGGTCCGCGGCTGGTTGCGTTCGCTGGACAACAACACGGATCGACAAGGCAAGTGGCCACCCGCTGCCCTGCGCACCCTGCTCGATCATCTCAATGACCGCGACGCAATCTGGCGCGCACTGGGCATGCCCAACGGCCCGCAAGCGCTGCCCGGTCATGATCGAGCCGCTTTGGCAACGCAACTGCGCGTCGAGGCGCTACGTGCCCTCTGGCTGACCGCCGTATCCAGACAACTCAACGAGAACAACCGCCGGCAACGCCAGCAAAGCCAGGAGGTCGCTGATGGCACGCAAGCTTGAGCGCACGCTGCGCATAGAGGGCCAGCTGGTCGCCGAGACACCGCTGCATGTTGGCGGCGCCGAGGCCGCCGCGCACTCGGACATGCCCTTGGCGGTGGATGGACAGGGCCGTTACTACCTTCCGGGCACTTCCGTTGCCGGTGCGATCCGTGCCCACTGTCGAGCCTTCGATGAGGCGAAACTCTGGGGCTTTGCCGAAGGCCCGGACAAGGGCGCGGCATCGCGGATCATTGTCGACGACGCCCCAACCCTAGATACGCCGGCCGTTGAACTCTGGCACGGCAATGGTATCGACCGCCGCTGGGGAACCGCCGCGGATCAGGTCAACTATGATCGTGAGGTGCTACCACGGGGCACGCGATTCGCGTTTCGCCTGCAATTGGAAATCGGCGACGAGCAGGACATCGGCGCGCGCCGCGGTTTGGCCGCGTGGCTGCTCGACGAGTTGGAGCATGGTCGCATCGCCTTTGGTGCTGGCGCCACCCGCGGCTTGGGGCGCGTCCGGCTCGAGAACGCCATCTGCGATGAGCAGGACTGGAGCAGCCCGCGGGGCATCCTGAGCTGGCTGGAGCAGGGCAAGGCCACCGATTGCCGGGCAGCATGGACCAAGGCGCTGGAGCACTTCGTACCGCCGCGGGCGCGTGCCTGGCTGGAGCTGACCATCCATTGGAGGCCCAAAGGCCCGCTGATGAGCAAATCGGCACGCGACGGGGTGGTCGTCGACGGCTTGCCCTTCTTGAGTCGACTGGCCAACGGCGAGTTCGCGCTGACCCTGCCCGGTGCTGGCATCAAGGGCGCCTGGCGCAGCCATGCCGAGCGGATCATCCGCACGGTGCGCGGCGCCGACGACAAGGTGCGTTCCGATAAACATCACGAGCAGGTCGATGTGCCGCTGGCCGCGGAGTTGTTTGGTCTTGCCCGCCCAGAAGAACGAGCAGACCCGGAAGACCCAAAGGCCGGCAAGCCGGACGCCAAGGGGAGCAAGGGATTGCTCGCCTTTCGCACCTGTTATGCGAATTTCTCGCTGCCCGTCGCGCGTTGGAGCGAGCTTGAGCGTGACGAGGATCAATGGCGGTCTCCGCCGTCGAGCGCGCGTCCGATGACCATGGCGATGCACGTCGCGGTGGATCGGTGGACCGGCGGTGCCGCGGACGGTCTGCTCTTCAGCGCTGTAGAACCAGGCCGACTGAGCTGGGAACCGATCCGCTTGCGCGTCGACCTCTCCCAATCACCGCTCGCCGAGTTGGCGCTGTTCTGGCTGACGCTGCGCGATTTCTGCGCCGGTCGCATACCGCTCGGCTATGGCGTCAATCGCGGTTACGGTGACCTGGAAGTGGATGAAGTCATCCTGGCCGGTCTGGACCGGCTTCAGCCGGAGACCGATGAGAACAAACAAAATGAGCTTAGCCTGAAGGTCGAAGACGGTGTGATCGATGAGACACCCGTCGCCGAGCTGGTACAACGACTGCAATCGGCTTGGGCAGCGTGGATTCGATTACAGGAGCAGGAGGCGGCATGAACCACATCATCCTTTACCGTTACCAAAGCGCGGCCATTGCGCTGGCGGACTGCCTGGCGCAGTCCTTCGCGAAGCGCCGGTTGCTCGGCTATTGCCAGACGCCGCGGAGCCTGCTGTCCGGCACCTGGGACGGAGGCGCTTATCAAGACGAGCAAGACGCCGATGCCGATCTCGGCCAAGTCTACGAGGCGCGATTTTTCTCTGACGATGGCGAACTGCGTTGGCTGCGCGACCCGCAAACCGACAGGCTTGGGCAGGCGGCTTGGCTCAGCGAAATCGAAGCCTGTCCTGACGGCTTCTCGGCCCTAGATGCGTTGCAGGAATTGGCCAAGATCGATCAATTTGACCTCAGAGGGGGCATCGTCCCAAACCGCATCCTGACCCAATCTCGTGCCCGACTGCCCGGCGTCCCTAAAGGTCAGCGCGGCGTCTATCGGCTGCGCGAATACATCGGCCCGGCACCGGGCGAGGCGGGCAAACAGGGCAACCGCATCATCGTTGAGCAACGCATCCTGGGTATCGCTGCCTGGGTCGAAGGAGACCCATCATGACCGACGAGACCTTCAAAACCAAGATACAAGTCCGCCATGTCAAGAGCGGCCCTCAAGCCTACATCTCAATGCCAACGAGGCGAGGCGGTGAGCAACTGGTCGTGCTCTCGGAACCAAAACTGAGCAACGATCTGGCCGAGCTGCTCCGGCAATCGCCGAAGTTACTGGCTGACAAGGAAGTCGAGTACACCAAAGCCGGTGGTCAGGTCGAGCGGGTCTGGGAAGTCGGCAAGACCTGGGACCGAGGGGAACGCCTGCCGGTCGGTGATCCTACCCGCGCGCGACCTGTCACACCTCCAGCGAACGGATTCGAAAACCCCTACAACTTCATCCCGGCACCGCCTCGCGTGACGACCGATCCAAGTTTGGGCGATGCCGAGCCAAAGGGTCACCACCGCTACCATGCCGACCGTTGGAGCGGGCGCATCTCGGTGCGGCTCACCACCAAGACGCCGTTGCTGATTCCGGACCTGGGCGTCGAGCATAATCGCCACAAGACCTATGGCATTCGAGTCGATGAGGATGGTGCGCCCTATTTGCCGCCGACCAGCCTAAAGGGGGCGCTACGGGTCGCGTATGAGGCCGTTACCAATAGTCGGATGGGTGTTGTCTCGACAAGTCATGACGTTCCTCTAGCACTGCGTTATCAGGCGCAAAGCGGAGCAACGGTCGTACCTGCAAGGGTCACGGACGATCATCAACTGCAGCTCTTGCCTGGGCTTTCAACGATCGGCGTTGATGGTGCTCCTGGTGATGGCTTGATGTATGCAGCCTGGCTCCCGTTTTACGGTCGAGCTAAGCATTTTCTTCAAGATGGAGAAAAACATGCAGTCCACGGACGCCCAGTGTGGGTTAAATTGGAGCATTGGGAACATCACATATCCAAGAAAGGTCGCAAGGAATGGATTTGCAATTTCCGCTTTCTTCGTGTTGTTGCCCTGGAAGCAGACAGCGAATGCGAGCCTGCATTGCCAACGCATCCGAGCACGGCGGGAAGCTTCCCGGAGGGAGACGATCGCCGGTACCAGTCGTTTAGCCAACCGGTGGCCGGCAGAAAACAATTTTGGACACGAGGATGGGTTTCGATCACGTATCAGAACATGTCCAATAAGCACGATGAGCGAGTGTTCTTTCTCTCAAACGGGCACAAACAGTTTGCACATCTGACGCAACCGATCACGCCAGCCCTGAAGGATTGCTGGCGTATCTTGATAAAGAACTACCAAGCCGAACATGCGCGGGAAATCGAGCGCGGCATCAATCGCCCGCTTGCTTTACCGTCGAGGTGCCGTTTCTCACGCCATGTGACGGGTGGTGAGTCGGAGGTCTGTCTATCTCCTGGGACTCTGTGCTATGCCAGCGTTACTGCTATGCCCGGCGGTGGGTTCCAGGCCAAATCACTCTACCCGGTACAAATTTCACGAGATTTGTACGCGGTCGCCCCAGCCTCTTTGCTTCACGCATCGGTTTCCGCCCCGGATTCGCGATTGGAGCTATCGCCGGCAGATCGCGTCTTCGGCTGGGTCAGCCAAGCCGAGGGCAAGGGTGCCTGGAAGGGGCAATTGCGCATTGGCGCCATCACCTGCGAACAGGGCGCCGATGCGATCGAGCAGGTCGGCGATGCCGCCGGCAAGCCGCTGGCGATCCTTGGGCAGCCAAAGCCGGCCCAAGCGCGCTTTTATGCAGCGCGCAGCGCAAAAGGTGAGCCGATGGCTGCCGGCGCCAAGAAAACGGACGGCTATCGTGCCGGTTCCGGTCTGCGCGGTCGCAAGGTCTATCTGCATCAAAAGCAGGCCGAGCTGCCGGGCTATTGGGACGCGGGGCAACCCAAGGCCGAAGCCATCACCGAGCGCCTCGACGCCAGCCCACGCGCGATCTATCGCGAATGGCAGCACCATGCACTGGAGACCTCTACGGACGCACGCTCGGATCAAAACCGATCGGTCACGGCCTGGGTCAGACCTGAGTCAAGCTTCACCTGTGACATCGACCTGATCAACCTCAGCGATGTCGAACTCGGCGCGCTGCTTTGGCTGCTGACCCTGCCGGACGAACACTACTTGCGCATCGGCGGCGGCAAGCCGCTCGGTTTCGGCTCGGTGCGCATTGAGGCGACCGGCTGCGATTTGCGTCGAGGGGATGCCGTCGCCGCGGACTATCGCAATTTCGGCAGCCGGTGTAACGAGGGCCAACGTATCTCGCGAATCGAGGACGCCGATGCCGTCAAGACGGCATACGTCGAGGCCCTGCCCACCGCGGTCGGTGATGCCAGTGTTGCGTTCGACCAATTGCCCATGATCCGCGCCTTTCTCAATGCGGCCAAGGGCGGAACATTGCCCGTGCACTACCCCCGCACAACGGCACAGCACGGCCCGAGTGGAGAAAACTTCAAATGGTTCGTTGCCAACGAGCGACAAGCGGACCGTCGGATTGCCTTACCTGCGTTCCATGAAGATGGCCTGCGGCGAGGTTTGCCGATACTCCCTGAAAAGTAGCAACGGCGCGTCTTTGCCGCATGCTCGACGTTCGTACGATTGCGGCAATGAACGAAGCCAGGATAATGGCAACTGAACCTAAGGGCACCGGATAGCTCGTCACGATCTTCCCTCGGCCCTCAGGCCGTCCGGATGCTTGGAGCAGTCACCAAGCAATCAGTCACCAATCGGATCTGCGCCATGGCGAAACTATTTTTCTCCTTTTTGGGTACAAGTGAGTACGTGCGATGCAACTATGGGATCGATGATCGTTGGCACAATAATGTGCAGTTTGTCCAGACCGCTACCCTGCATCTCACTTGCGCGGAC
>JGI12109J20283_11239028_pt1 | contig 10390 bp, 8 predicted proteins | sample ElkSlonscriptome_12_FD_20283 | JGI IMG/M metagenome (IMG submission 20283) | reverse complement strand
AAGGTGGATGAGCCCTCCCTGATCAACGGCGTCAAGGCCCGCATGGAGGAATTCGTCTGGCCGCTGTGGAATAACCGCATCCTTCAACTCGACCCCAACCTCTCCTTCAAGATGCTGCTGCCGAGCCAGCTCTACGAGTCGGTGCGCAAGGCCACCGGCGATAAGGCTAACCAGGCACGCTTCGATAAGCAAAAGGTCATCTATCCGTTTCGCTGGAGCAACCACCAGCTCTACGACATGATGTCCGACCGGCTGCGGATTTGTCGCAGCAATCGCCATGTGCCCTACCTCCTGAACAACCTCTTCGACGATAGCATCGAGAAGGACAAGGTCCTGGCGATCCTGGAAAAACTCCGCCAGCCGCGGTTCGTGCTGAATTACCTCTACCGGCTCCTGGCCGAGGCCTGCGCCAACCAGGAATACGTGGCGGGCGAGCCGGTGCGGGTCAACCGCGAGGTGTTCTACCGGGTCACGGCGAATATCGAGGAGGACATCAAGGAGTATTACCAGAACCTGGGCGAGAATCCCGATTGAGCAGCCCCACCCCCGCCCCCGCCAGCGGCGGGCGCTGAGGGCAGGTCCCCGGGAAATCGATGCCGCGGCCGGGGGCTTACCAGCGCCGCCCGCCCCGACTCAGCCGTGTCAGCGTGTTCTCCAGGTCGGCGAGGCTCTGCTCGGCGGTGGTGTTGCCGCTCAGCACCCCGTGGACGGCGTTCCAGAACTCGTTACTCACCTGGTTATACTTACCGCCGGTTACCGAGGACGGCCGGGGTACGGCGTTGACGAAGACCTCGTACAGTTCGCCGAAGAACGGCACCACCGAGAGGATCTCCTCGTCCTCGTAGAGCGAGGCGATGGTGGGCAGGAAAGAGCCCTTGATGGCGCGCATCTTCTGTTCCTCGGCGCTGGTCAGATGGCGCACCAGATCGGTGGCGATCTCCGGATGCCCGGAGTACCTGGACACCGCCAGTTGCCAGCCACCCAGGGCCGCGGCGTGGCTGCCCTCGCCCTCGCCCTCGGGGAGCACGGCGATGCCCACCCTGTCCTTCACCGGGCTGTCCTCGCCCTGGGACAGGGAATAGGCATAGGGCCAGTTGCGCATGAACACCGCATTACCGGACTGGAATACCCCGCGGGCCTCCTCCTCGGCGTAGTTCAGCACCCCCTCCGGGGTGATCTCGCCCACCCAGGTGCCAGCGAGGTTCACCGCCTCCACGGCGGCCGGGTTATCAATGGTGATATCGCCATCGTCGGCCACCACGGTGCCGCCGCCCTGGCTTGCCACCCACTCCAAGGCATTACAGGTGAGCCCCTCGTAGGCCTTGCCCTGGAACACATAGCCCCAGAGGAGATCGTTGCCGGCGGCGCGTTCCTGTTCCTGGATATGGGCGGCGGTGTCGGTGAGCGCCTGCCAGGTATTGGGCACCGGGCGGTCGTATTTCTCCAACAGATCCTTGCGGTAGTAGAGAAGCCCGGCATCGGTGTACCAGGGCATCGCCACCAGTCGGCCGTCCACGGTGTTGTTGTCGATGATGGCCTCGAAATGCGCCTCGGCCACCTCGCCCAGCGCCGGCCCCAGGTCGATGAAATGATCGCCGAGGATCCCGGGCCAGATCACATCGATTTGAAACACATCGATGTCCTCGGCGCCGGCGGCCAGCATCTGCTGGTAGAGGGCCAGCAACTCGGTGCTGGAGTTGGGCGCGGAGACGAACTCCACGGTGTGGCCGGTGGCCTCGCTCCACTTGGCCGCGCTCTCCTTACAGAGATCCAGTTGCACGCCGGTGCCACAGGCGATGGTGACGGTCTCGGCTGCCACGGTGCCGCCACCGCATAGCAGGGCGACCAGGCCGAACAATGCTCGTTGCATCATTTTTCCTCCAGAAACAGTGAATTTGGTGGAAATATCGGGATTATCGTGGTTATCGTGCCCAGCAGGTACAGAGACGTGGCAAAGCGTCAGTCCAGGGCCAGTACCAACCCCTCGTCAGCGCCCAGGGCGAGGTTATTCAGTGCCACCGGGCCTTCCCGGCCGCCGTGGCTTGCCACCCGCACCTCGGCGCCAGCGCCCAGCGCGGCCAGATCCAGTTGCCAGGGATGAGCGGCGAAATTCAATAACACCAGAAACCGCCGGGCGCCGGGCGCCTCGCGAAGATACCCCAGCACCCCGGCGTCGGCCTCGCCCAGGGAGATCTCCCGGTAAGTTCCCCGGTACAGGGCGGGTTCGCCCTGGCGCAGCGCCGTCACCCGGCGGAATAGATTCAACATGCTGTCTGGGTCGGCGTCCTGCCGTGCCACGTTGCGCTGGCGGAAATCCTCGGCCAGCGGCAGCCACGGGGTCATCGCCGGGGGACAGAAACCGGCGTTCGGCGAGTCGTCCCACTGCATGGGGGTGCGCTCCGGATCCCGGCCGAAGATATGCGCCACCGCCGGCTGGTTCAGCGCCGCCGGATCCTGTATCCGCTCGGGCGGAATGCTGACATCCTCCATGCCGATCTCGTCGCCGTAGTACACGGTGGGAGTGCCGCGCAGGGTCAGCAGCAGCAGCATCGCCACCCGCGCCTGCTCGAAGCCCACCCGGGTGGCGATGCGGTGCTGGTCGTGGTTGCCCAGCACCCAGTTAGGCCAGTGCTCGGAACCCAGCGCCGCCTCGTAGCTGGCCACCGCCTCGCGCACGCTGGGCGCGCTCCAGTCGCGGTAGATCAGGCGGAAATTGAAGGGCAGATGGCAACCGTCGCCGCCGGCCCCGTAGTAGCTGACGATGGTCTCGTCGAACTGGAACACCTCGCCGATCATCACCCGCTCCGGGTAAGCGTCGACCACCCCGCGGAACTCGCGGATCAGATCGTGGACCCCGGGCAGGTCCCGGGTATGGATATGCTTGAGGCGCCCGTGGGGGTCCACCCCGTCCCAGTCGGGATTCTCGGGCTCGTCGCGAAGCTGCTCGTCCTTGAGGATGAACTCGATCACATCCACCCGGAAGCCATCGATGCCCTTGTCCAGCCAGAAGCGCATCACCGCCTGCATAGCCGCCAGCACCTCGGGGTTACGGTAATTCAACTCCGGCTGCTCGCGGGCGAACTGGTGCAGATAATACTGGCCGGTGGTCTCGTCGAAGGTCCAGGCGGGGCCACCGAACACGCTCAGCCAGTTGTTGGGGGGGCCGCCGTCGGGGGCGGGATCGCGCCAGAAGTACCAGTCGCGTCTGGGGTTGTCGCGGCTCCGACGGCTTTCCAGAAACCAGGGATGCTGGTTCGAGCTGTGGTTGGGTACCAGATCCAGGATCAGCTTCAGACCCCGGCGGTGGGTCTCGGCCAGCAGTCGATCGAAATCGGCCATATCGCCGAACAGCGAATGAATCCCCGTATAGTCGGCCACGTCATAGCCGAAATCGGCCATGGGCGAGGGATAGATGGGCGACAGCCAGACAGCGTTCACGCCGAGATCCCTGACGTAATCCAGGCGCTGGATGATGCCGGCCAGATCACCGATCCCGTCGCCGTTACTGTCCTGGAAGGAGCGTGGATAGATCTGATAGACGATACCGTGCTGCCACCAGGCTATCTCCTGCGAATCCATGACGTTCCCCTGCTGAATTGTTCGTTGACTTTGTAATGACCGACAAACCACCGCCGGGACGGTTCAGGATTTCCAACCGCACCGGCATCCGGGCAACGCGCCGCCGAGGGTCTATAGTTATGCGGTAACCACAACGATAATCGTCGACAACCCCTATACCGGAGACGCAACCATGCTTCGTCGCAGTTTTCTCGTCGCCACCGCCCTCGCCCTGGCCTGGACCTGCACCGCCCAGGCCCAGGACTACCCCGCACAACCCATCGAGTTCATCGTACCGTGGTCGCCGGGCGGCGGCAGCGACACCCTGATGCGGATCGCCGCCAGCGGCATGGAAAAGGCCCTGCCGGTGGCCGTGCCGGTGATCAACATGCCCGGGGCCAGCGGCACCCGCGGCCTCAAGGAGGCCACCACCCGCGAGCCCGACGGCTACACCATCGCCCAGGTCCACGACGGCCTGCTGGTGTCCCACCGCACCGGCCTCACCGAGGTGAACTGGGACGACTTCGAGCCGGTGGCGCAGATCACCTCCTCGCCGCAGTTTCTCACCGTGCGCAACGACGCCCCCTTCACGACCTTCGAGGATTTCGTGGCCTATGCCAGTGACAACCCCGGCGAGATCAGGGTAGGCGTGACCCTGGCGGGCGTTCCCCATCTGCACTCGGCGATGATCGAGGACGCCGCCGGGGTGAGCTTCAGCTACGTGGGCTACGAGGGCACCGGCGAGCGCATCCGCGGGCTCCTGGGCGGCACCATCGACGCCGCCATCGGCGATGTGGCCTCGGCCGGGGAATTCGTGAAAAACGGCGACCTGCGCTTCCTGGCGGTGGGCTCACCCGAGCGCAACCCGCAGTTCCCGGAAGTCCCCACCTTCCAGGAACTGGGCCACGACCTGGAACTCAGCGTGAACCGCGGCATCGTGGTGCCCCTGGGCACCCCGGAGGAGCGCATCGCGGTGCTGGCCGCAGCCGCCGAGGCCGCGGCCGCCGACCCCGAGACCGCCGAGCGGCTGCGTAACGCCGGCGCCGTGGTGCAGTACCGCGACCCCGAGGGCTGGCGTGCCTATCTGGAAAAACTCGACGCCACCGCCCAGCGCCTGGTGGATAAGCTGGAGTCGTGAGCGAGGCCCGCGGCAGCCTNCCCCGGCTGCTGAGTTATCTGGCGCTGGGGGCGTTGGCGGCAGGACTGGCCTGGCTGGCCAGCGGCCTGCCGGCCTCCCGCTGGGAGCCCCTGGGCGCGGGGACCTTCCCGGCCATGGTGTTCGCCGCCCTGGCGCTCCTTTGCGGCATCGGCGCGGTGGGCGAGATCCTGGCCCGCCCGGCCCTGGCAAGCTCCGTCGGCGAGTGGCTGCACCGCCAGCGGCTGGTGATCTTCGTGCTGGCGAGCTTCGCGCTCTACGTGCTGGTGCTCCCGTGGCTCGGCTTCGCCCCGGCCACCTGCGCGTTTTTGCTGATCACCCAGCTACGCCTGGCGCCGCGCCGACCCGGTGCCTGGCTGCTGGCGGCACTGCTGGCGGTGCTGTTCTCCTTCGGCCTGGCGTGGCTGTTCGCCAACGCCTTCAACATTTTCCTGCCCCGCCCCCGGCTGTGGGGCTGAGGTTCGCGCCATGGAAGCATTTCTGGCGGGCGCGGCGGCGGTTTTCGCGCCCTGGACCCTGCTGCTGATCCTGCTGGGTTGCACCGCCGGGGTGATCGCCGCGGCGATTCCCGGCTTCACCATCACCATGGCGATAATCCTCACCCTGCCGCTGACCTTCGCCATGCCCCCCATCCAGGGGGTGGCAACATTACTGGCAGTGTACGTGGGCGGCTTCACCGGGGGGCTGTTCAGCGCCGCGCTGCTGGGAATCCCCGGTACCCCCTCGTCGGTGGCCACCACCTTCGACGCCTTCCCCATGGCCCGTAACGGCGAGCCCGGGCGGGCCCTGAGCCTCGGTATCTGGGCGTCGTTCTTCGGCACCCTGATCAGCACCGGGGTGCTGGTGCTGGCGGCGCCGCCCCTGGCGATCCTGGCGGTGAAGCTCGGCCCCTGGGAGTATTTCTCGCTGATCGTGTTCGCCATGACCATCGTCGCGAGCCTCGTGGGCGATTCGGTGCTGCGGGGCCTCATCGCCGGGTTTCTGGGCCTGGGCATCGCCACCCTCGGCCCAGACCCGATGATGGGCCGCGAACGGCTCACCTTCGGCCTGAGTCTTCTGGAAACCGGGGTGCCGTTTCTGGTGCTGCTGATCGGCGCCTACGCGGTAAGCCAGTTGCTGGAAGAAGTCGAGGACGCCGAGCACGTCCGGCGGGGCCGGGGACTGATTCCCGGGGAGATCCGCTTCAACCCCTGGGCGGGGATGCGCGAGACCCTGAGTAACCCGGTGAACCTGGTCCGCTCCTCGCTGATCGGGGTATTCATCGGCGCGGTGCCGGGCGCGGGCGGCAGCATCTCCAATCTGGTGGCCTACGATCAGGCCCGGCGCGCCTCGAAAACTCCGGAGCGCTTCGGCAGCGGCATCCCCGAGGGCGTGATCGCCTCGGAATCGGGGAACTCCTCCACCGCCGGCGGCGGCCTGATCCCCATGATCGCCCTGGGGATCCCGGGCAGTGCGGTGGATGCGGTGCTGATGGCGGCACTCATGGTCCACGGCATCAGCATCGGCCCGCGACTGATCATGGACAACGCCGATATCGTCTACGGGATGTTCATCGCCATGGTGGTGGCCTCGCTGGCCATGCTAGGCGTCTGTCTTATCAGCATGCGCTGGTTTTTGCGGGTCACCGATGTGCCGAAATACATGATCGTGCCGGTGGTGCTGGCCTGCTGCGTGGTGGGGGCCTATGCCCTGGAAAACAACAGCGACCATATTATCCTGTTACTGCTCGCGGGGCTTCTGGGCTATGGTCTGCGAAAGCTCGGGTTTCCGCTGGCGCCGCTGGTGCTGGGGGCAATTCTGGGTCCCATCGCCGAGACCAATCTGCGCCGGGCGCTGATGGCGGAGAGCGAGTGGACGGTATTCCTGACCCGGCCCATCTCGGCGGGCTTGCTGTTGCTGGCGCTGACGTCCATCCTCTGGAGCGTCCGACACTGGCGGCGGGCCACCCCGCCAGTGGGCTGAAGCGAACGGGCCAGACTGACCCGGGCGCCGCCGGTCCAGTCGGAAATGCAGTTGAAACCAAAACACTTTTAAGATTCGGATCATAAATTGCAGAAGGGCCGCCCAGGCGATGTCCAGCGACCATCGACACGGAATCCAACCGGGCTGCAGGGAGTACTGAGATGAGCGAGCCAGGCCAGCAATACCGGGCCATCGGGGTGAGTTGCCCGCTGGGCGACGATGTGTTTCTGTTCGAACAGATGACCGGGACCGAGACCCTGGGGCGATTGTTCGAGTACCACCTGGAGGTGCTGAGCACGGACCCGAACATCGACTTCGACAAGATCCTCGGGGAAAACATCACCCTGCGCCTGGAACTCATCGAGGAGGGCAGCACCCGTTATCTGAACGGTTATGCCTGCCAGTTCGAACAGACCGAGGCCACCGGCATCTACGCCCGCTACCGGCTCACCCTGCGGCCCTGGCTGTGGTTTCTGACCCGCACCGCCGACTGCCGGATCTTCCAGAACCAGACGGTGCCGGAGATCGTCGAGCAGGTGATCAAGGATCAGGGTTTCAGCGATCTGGACCCGCGCCTGCAGGGGAGTTTCCCCCGCCGGGAGTACTGCGTGCAGTACCGGGAGACGGATTTCAACTTCATCAGCCGCCTGCTGGAGGAAGAGGGCATTTATTATTACTTCCAGCACGCTAACGGCAAACACGTGATGGTGCTGGCCAACGGTCCCGACTCCCACGAGAAAATCTCCGGCTACGAGAAGATTCCCTACTATCCGCCGGATCAGCACGATCGCCGCGAGCGCGACCATATCAACGGCTGGCTGGCCTCCCGGCAGATCCAGCCTGGCGCCTACGCCCTGAACGACTACGATTTCGTCTCCCCCAACAAGGGGCTTCGCAAGGTCAAGCCCCTGGAACGCGGCCACGCCCAGGCCCATTACGAGATCTACGACTACCCGGGCGGCTACACCCAGCCCGGCGACGGCGATCACTACGCCGAGATCCGCATCCAGGAACTCCAGGCCCAGTGGGAGATCATCCACGCCTCGGGCAACGCCCGCGGCATCGCCCCGGGCTGTCTGTTCGATCTGGTCAACCACCCCCGCAGCGACCAGAACCAGAGCTATCTGCTGGTGGGCGCGAGCTATCGCCTGCAATCCGACCAGTACCGCAGCGGCGGCGGTGGCGGTGGCGGCAGTGGTGGTTTTTACGAGGCCGACTTCCAGTTACTGGCGGTGAAACACCGCTTCCGCCCGGCGCGGGTCACCCCCAAGCCGGTGGTGCAGGGTCCGCAGACCGCCGTGGTGGTGGGCAAGCAGGGCGAGGAGATCTGGACCGATAAATACGGGCGCATCAAGTGCCAGTTCCACTGGGACCGCCACGGCAAGGCCGACGAGAACAGCTCCTGCTGGGTGCGGGTCTCCCAGGCCGTGGCCGGCAAGGGCTGGGGGAGCTTCAGCATGCCACGCATCGGCCAGGAAGTGATCGTGGATTTTCTGGAGGGCGATCCGGATCTGCCCATCGTCACCGGGCGGGTCTATAACGGCAACAACATGCCCCCCTACGGTCTGCCGGATAACCAGACCCGCACCACCCTGAAGACCAACTCCAGCAAGGGCGGCGGCGGTTTCAACGAGATCCGCATAGAGGACAAAAAAGACAAGGAGCAGATTTTCATCCACGCCGAGCGCAACCAGGACGTGCGGGTCAAGAACGACAGCCTGGAATGGGTGGGCCACCAGCGCCATCTGATCGTCAAGGAGGATCTCCACCAGCAGGTGGAGGGCGACCAGCACCTGATCGTCAAGGAGGGCAAATCCGGCAAGGGCAATCTCTTCGAGAAAATCGACGGCGATTGCCACCTCGGCATCGGTGGCGATCACAACCAGAAAATCGACGGCAGCGTCTCGCTCACCGTGGCCAGCGACCAGCAACAGAAACTCGGCGGCTCCCACGCCCTGCAGGCCGGCTCCGATATCCACCTCAAGGCCGGCATGAACGCGGTGGTGGAGGCCGGTATGACCCTCACCCTCAAGGCCGGCCCGAGCTTTGTGGTGATCGGTCCCTCGGGGGTGGCCATCTCCGGCCCCATGGTGCAATTGAATAGCGGCGGCTCCCCCGGCAGCGGCGCGGGCGCCCGTCCGGATTCCCCGACGGCGCCGAAACCGCCCGCCGAGGCCGACACCGACAGCCCCGGGCAGATCGCCAGCGTCCAGGCCAACCCCATCAGCGAGAGCGGCCAGCCCGCCAACTCCGCCCAGGTCCAGGCCCTGAAAAAGGCCGCCGACAGTGGCGCGCCCTTCTGCGCGGTGTGCGAGGCGGCCAAATCCATGATGAATGCCCTGGATAAACTCTGAGGTGAGCCGTGTCCGCTAGTCCAACCGGCCGTCTGGCCCTGTTTCGCCAGCAACTGTTCAGTGACCCGGGGCTGCACTGCTACGCGGTGCTGGACGGCGCCTCGGTGCCGGATATGCTGGGGTTGCTGGAGCGCCATCCCACCCAGGCACGGGTGTGTCTGTTCCGCGGCGAGATGGACCGGGCGCTGGCCGCGGTGGCACCCTATCTGGTGGAACTGGAGGAAGACTCGCCGCTGGTGGCAGAGCTTCTCGGGGGCCTCGGCCGCCACTGGGGAATCTTCGCCCAGAGCCGGGCGGGGCTCCGCGAGCTTCGCAAGCATTTCCGTACCTTCCAGATGGTGCGCGGCCCCGATGGCCGGCTGCTGTACTTTCGCTACTACGACCCGCGGGTGCTGGGGCGCTTTCTCCCCCGCTGCGATCGGGAGGAATGCCAGCGCCTGTTCGGCCCGGTGCAAAGTTATCTTCTGGAGCAGGACGCCCACACCCTGCTCCACCTGGATCAACAGGCTGGCGAGTTGCGCCAGTCCCCTATTGCCCTGCCCATGGAGTGAGTGAAATGTCCGGAAAACCCGCCGTGCGTATCACCGATGCCGTGAGCCACCCCCTGCCCCCGGTGCTGACCGGCGGCCCGGTGAGCCCCAATGTGATGATCGGCGGCCTGCCCGCCTGGCTCGGCATCAACCCCGCCGCCGCGGCGGTGCTGCAACAGGTAAAAAAAGTCACCGACCAGGTGATCCAGGTGGCCGAGAAAGCCACCCAGGGCGCCTCCGGCACCCCCGCCCAGCCGGGTCTGAAGGCCGCCGAGGAGGCTACCAAGGCGGCCATCGCCGGGAGCCTGGGCGGGATGGTCTCCAGCATGGCGGCGGGGGCCAGCATCCACGCCTGCACCACCCCCTACCCGCCTATCCCCCACGGCCCGGGGGTGGTGATCGACGCCAGCACCTCGGTGCAGATCAATTTCATGCCCGCCTGTTTCCAGGGCAATCAGCTTCTGGAGCCGCTGGGTCCGCCCAACAAGATCACCATGGGCTGCCCCACCGTAATGATCGGCAGCGGTCCCCCGCCCAAGGTCTCGGTGGACGCCGGCCAGGCCGCCGCCAAGATGAAGGCCGACGCCGCCAAATCCGCCGAGAAAGCCAAGGACAAGGCCGACGAGGAGGAGCGCAAGAAACGCGAGGAGGCCGAGAAGGCCAAGGACGACGACTGAGCCATGTTGACCCCACCCAACCCAGACACCGCCCGCCGGCTTCGCGAGTATCTCGCCGAGGTCGGCTACCGGGAGGCCGGTATCGTCGAGGCCCTGGGCAACCTCGATCCGCCCCTGCCGGCCCTGAGAAACCTCCCCCGCCTGCTGGCCCGG
>JGI12109J20283_10876005_pt1 | contig 10390 bp, 9 predicted proteins | sample ElkSlonscriptome_12_FD_20283 | JGI IMG/M metagenome (IMG submission 20283) | reverse complement strand
GCCGGTAGTCAGGTCTACGCTGAATAGCTGCGCGTACAGTTTAAATGGAGTGAACTCCCTGATGCGATCCGGTTGTAGATCCATATAGAGGCGGTTGTTTTGGGTATCCAGGGCGATGGGCATGGCACGGGTGTTGCGATTGGCTTCGTCTACGCTGGTGTAGACCTCGCGAATGGTGGTGCCATCTGCATCGGAGATGAACGTAGTCGTTTCCAGACGGGCCTGGGCATCTGTCCCGGTTAAGGTCCAGGCGATTTGATTGCGATCTTCGGAAACGACCCAATCCACCCGTTGAATATCCGCTCGCATCTGGATAAAGGGATGATCCTGCGTGGTGCCATCGGGTGTTGCCAGGCGCATTTGCCGGGCTGCGTAGTCATAGAATAACACCGCTTGATCATAGATGGTGTAACGTTCGCCATAGATGGTCAGGTCGGTTGTTTCGCCCGTGAGCATATCTACAAATAGCAGGCGATCCAGGCCAGTGGCGTCGATGTTGCTTTCCACGAACACACTAAACGGATGGTTACGCACATCATCCTGGGCTGTGCTGAATGAAAAAATGCTCAGCAGGATGATGAAGATACCCGATAGTCGATACATCGCTTACCCCAATGCGTCAATAACTTGCGGCAACATATCACCGGAGCGTCCGCTGAGTTTGTGATCGGCATAGACGGTGATGGGTGTGTCATTGGGGTTGACCTCAATCACCGTTGCGCCCTTGCTTTTGGCAAGCAACGGCAGTGATGCTGCCGGGTTGACCAGGCCAGATGTGCCGACAACCAGCATCACATCGCAGGAAACGGCGGCAACCTGGGCATCTTCTAAGATTTTGCTGGGCAGCATCTCCCCGAACCAGACGACATTAGGCCGGATGTGTGCGCCGCAATTTGGGCAGGCTGGCGGGCCGGCGTCTGCATCCCAGGTGAGCGGCGCGGTGTCGATGAGTGTTGGCCGGCCCTGGCAGTTGTTTAAGCATTTGCTTTCCGCGATGTTGCCATGCAGGTGCAGCACCGATGTACTACCGGCTTGTTCGTGTAGGTCATCCACATTCTGGGTGATGATGGTGGTGTTGGGGTAGCGTTCTTGTAGGGCGGCTAAGGCTGCATGACCGGGGTTCGGGGCGGATTTGTTGACCAGGTCGCGCCGAAATTCGTACCAATCCCAGACCAATTTAGGATTGCGCTGAAACGCTTCCGGCGTGGCTAATTGCTGCGGGTCGTATTTGGCCCATAGGCCGGTCTGTGCCTCGCGGAAGGTTGGCACGCCACTTTCCGCGCTCACACCGGCCCCGGTCAATACGGCGATGCGTTTGCTGTTGCGGATTACTTCGGCTACGGACTCAATTGTAGCGATTGTCATGACGTCGCCTTTACGTTACTGTTCATCAGTTACATCTATGATAGAGGTAATTACCCTCTATTCTAAACGATAACTGTATTGTGATAAACCAGTATGGAACTCAACCTACCTATTTTTGATCATCTTGCTGAGTCCAAGCGTATTCTCATTGCGGGGATGGGCGGTGGTTTTGATATATTCTGTGGCTTGCCGCTTTACCTGACGCTCAAAGCGCGGGGATATGAGGTCCATCTGGCGAATTATAGCTTTTCCCCCATTGCGGATTTTGCGGAGCGGGGGCATGGGTTAGCCATCACCCCGACGTTGCTCGGCGTGACGCCCGATATTGACGGGACGTTTGTCTATTTCCCGGAGTTATATCTGTCTCAGTGGCTCAAAACGACGTTCAACGAGGATGTGACCGTCTGGGCATTCCATAAAACGGGTGGTAAGCAACTGCTGCAAAATTATCGTGTGCTGACGCGCCGCCTGGGTATTGACGCGCTTATTCTGGTGGATGGCGGGGTGGATAGTCTGATGCAGGGTGATGAATTGATGGTCGGCACGATGTTGGAAGACTCGGTATCGCTGGCATGTGTGGATGCCTTGCAGGAAATACCGGTACGCATCACCGCTTGTATTGCGTTCGGGGCGGAACTGCATATGGCCTATGCACATGTGATGGAAAATATCGCAGCACTCACCCGGCAAAACGCTTTTTATGGCACTTGCTCCCTATTGCCACAGATGCCGGTTTACCAACACTACGAAGCGGCTGTTACCTATGCACAAGGGCAACCGTATCAGGATTACAGTGTCATTAACTCGTCGGTGATTTCCGCTGTGCAGGGTCGTTATGGGGATTATCACCTGACGCCGAAAACCAAGGGCAGCACGCTATGGATTTCCGCCTTGATGAGTATGTACTGGTTTTTCGATACACGGGCAATGGCAAAGGTGAATCGCCTCTGCCCGTTTTTGCTAAATGCTGAATCCATGCGTGAGATGTTTACCGTTGCGGCGCGGATACTGGAAAATATCGAGCGTCGCAACGGTGACGGCCATATGCCGATTTGATTACTTATCCCGCGAGATGGCGAAACCACTCATGAACTGCTTTTGCAGCAGGATAAACACGATCACCGGCGGGATGCTTGCGATCACCGCGCCCATCATCATCGGGCCATAGCTTTGGCCGCCGTCAAAGTTCTGTAACGCACCCAGGCCGACCTGTACAACCTGAATATCATCATCCTGGATGATAAGTGACGGCCACAGGTACATATTCCACACATAGATGAACTGAATCACGGCCAGCGCACCCATCACATTCCAACTGAGTGGGACCAGCACACGGAACAAGAATTGGATGGGGTTTGCGCCGTCAAGTTGTGCGGCCTCGGATAGTTCGGCGGGGATGTTGGCGAAGTGCTGCCGGAATAAGAACGCGCCCGTCGCACTGGCAAGGAAAGGCACTGTCAGCGCGTACCATGTATCACCCCAATCGAACGACGAAACCACGCGGAACAGCGCGATGATCATCATTTCCGTTGGCATCATCAGGGTGATGAGCACAAAACCGAACACGATCCACTTACCGGGGAAACGGAAGTACACAAACGCAAGACCGGCCAGCAGCGAGAGAATCGTCTTGCCGACAGTGATCAAAATGGCCTGGATGGTGCTGTTGACCATGAAATCACCCAGGTTGCGGTTATCCATGACGGCGGTGAAATTGGCCTGGAAGGAATCACCGGGGAGTAGTTGGAACGCGAAGATCTCCGCGTTGACCTGGGTGCTGAGTAGCATCGCGTAGATCAATGGAAAGCCGACGAGAAAGCAGGTGATCCACAACAGGACGTGTAAATACCAGCGTTCTGGGATAAGGCTGCGCTTCTTCGGGCTGAAGCCGGTGCGCGGTTGGGTTTGGCTGACGTCTTTGCTAATTGATGTCATCGGTTACGCTCCATAATTTACACGGCTGCCACTGGTACGGAACTGCCACACGGTCACGGCGATGACCATCGCAAATAAGATCACCGAATGGGCGGCTCCTTGCCCCAGGCGTTTCTGGGTGATGCCGACTTCGATTAACTCATAGATGGCGACGGAGGTCGCCCCGGCAGGTGCGCCTCTGGTCAGGTAGTCAATGGTGCCGTAGGTCTCGAAGAAGGCGTAAGTCAGGTTGGTAATGATCAAAAAGAAGGTGATAGGCGAAAGGGCGGGTATTACCACGTTGCGGAACCGTTGCCAGACGTTGGCCCCGTCGATGGACGCGGCTTCCAGCAATTCTTTGGGGACATTTTGCAGCCCGGCCAGGTAGAACAGAATGTTATAGCCAAGGGTCTTCCAGACGCTTGCCAGGATGACGACCCAGCGTGCTAGCCATTCGTCCTCACGGTAGTTGGGTAGTTCTGCGCCTAAAAATGTGTTTGATAGATGATCGAAAATACCGGCGGTTGGGTCGAACATCACAAAGAAAAGAATGCCCGCAATTGGCGGGGAAATGGCATACGGCCAGATCAACAAGGTGCGGTAAATGGACGCGCCTTTGACCGGCTGAAAAACCAGATAGGCAATCGCCAGGGCGATTATCAGGCCGAGAATGACAATCATGGATGAGATGAAAATAGTGTTGAAGAAAATGCCGCCATAGTCCTCATCCCACAGGCTCATCAAGGTGAAGTAAACCAGGGCCAGGGCCGCTAGACCAAATAGGGTGCTAATCGGGCCGATGAGATCGCTACGGACGGGTTCTTGACGGCGCAGGATGAAGGTCGCCGCAGCGAGAACCAGCGTAGCTGCCAGGGAAATCCAGAAGCCCGTCACGAAACCCGGTTCCATCAAGGTGGTGAAGTTAGACACGCAGCGGAAGGCCGAATTCGGTGCACCGATGCGAGTCAACAGGGTGGAGAGGCGGAACGTCTCTATGGCCGGGTAATACAAAAACACCGCGAGGATAATCAATGTGGGCGAGAGGATGGCTAAGGGCACAACCCAGGGCGCACGGAACGCGCCTTGTGTGGTATCGGTTGCCAGCAATGAGCCACGATCAAGCACAAATTGGGTGAGGCCGCGCACCATTGCCAACGCAAGCCCGGCACCCAGGAAGAACAGCGCAATACCAATATGATAGGAAAGGGTTTCTTGCTCTGGTTCAAAGGTGCAGGACTGCAACGGTGCCATAAAAATAAATGGGCCGACAAGTCCTGTACTCAACCCAAGTACCATACCGGCGATGATGGGGCGATTCATCCGATAAAATGTATAGGCTAGGAACCCCATGCCCAGGACCCCAGCGACGACAAAGAACGGGATCATATTGTTGTAGATGTCTATGCTCACACGTACTATCCTCTGAACCTGTTAACGAGACAACGGTCAAACAACTACTGGATTTCTAGGTTTTGTTGACGTTTGGGTTTGTTCGTGTAAATGGTTGCTTTTGCCAGCGAACACGCAGAAGCGTGTCCCTACAATACCGCCGAGATCATTGTAGGGACGCCGAACCTTTGGTTCGAATTATTGGCGTCCGAAGCATATACATTCAACCCACACTTATGAAGTGTCAACACAGCCTAGTTTTAAGCGAACGTTCTTAAAGAACAAAAATAGGGCGGGAGATTAGCTCCCCCGCCCCATATTGTACCGATATTACATGGATATTGCTTATTCGACGAAGAGGATGTTGTACTCTTCGAGCAGCAGGTTAGCTTCTTCGGTGGCTTCGGCGAGGGCTTCGGCAACGTCGGTATCGTTGACCAGAATGTCCTCGATGGTGCCGGTGATCACGTCACGGATGGCGACGAAGTTACCGATCAGTGCGCCAGGGTTGGTGCCGTTTTCGGCGGCAGCAGCAAGCTGTTCGCTAGCGATGGTGGCGTTCGGGTTTTCCTCGAAGAAACCTTCTTCTTCCAGGTAGTCGATGGAGCTATTGGTGATCGGAATGTAGCCGGTAATGGCTGCCCAGTCACCGGCGTTTTCCGGGTTGTTGAACCAGTTCAGGAACATCAGAGCACCGGTTTCGGTGACTTCGTCCAGGCCGTTGTTCAGCCACAGGGTTGCACCACCGATGATATTACCCTGAAGTTCAACGTCGCCGTTGTGCGGCATGAAGCTGGCTTCCACGGTGAAACCGGCATCGGCACCATCAGCGGTGAGGGTGGTGGTATCGGAGCTGCTGTAGATCAGGAAAGCGACCTGCTCGGCGATGAAGGCGTTGTAGGTGCCGCCCCAGTCACGCTGGGTACCGGTGTAGACGTAGTAGCCAGCTTCATGCATGCTCTTCCACCAGCTAATGTAGTCGATCATACCCTGGCTATCGAGGATGGCCTCATCAGCGCGGGCGTCGCGACCGTTGTTGTTATTTGCCAGCAGTTCACCCTGCTGACCCATTGTTTGCTCAACAAACCAGCTATGGTTCGGCCAGGTGATGCAGTTTTCTGGGCCGTCTTCCAGTTCAGCGATAGCGGCGCAGGCTTCTTCGACACCAGACCAGGTGCTGGGGATTTCTTCGATGCCAGCGGCGGTCAGCATATCGGTGTTGGTAAACATAATCGCGCTGGAGGTGTTCCAGGGCATGGAGGTGAACTCACCGTCAATGGTGTAGTAGGCAGCAGCGGAGCCGACGACGTCACCGAGGACGACGGGCACACCGTTGATCTCTTCGCGGTCAGCGATGGCTTCTTCAACGGACTTGAACAGCGGGTCACCATTGGGGGCCACGGCATCGCGGGCTTCCTGGGTGGCTGCTTCGAAGAAGTGGGTCACTGCCGGTGGGTTGCCGCTCTCGGCAGCCAGTACAGTGGCATCGAAGGCGTCGTTATAGGTGGCATAGCCCTCGATAACAACGTTATATTCGGGGAACTGCTCATTGAACATTTCCGCACGCTCACGCGCCCAATCCAGACGGTAGTCGGTAAAGGCGACCCAAACGCGGATTTCAGTTGGCTCATCCTGGGCGAAGGTGGGGACCAGGGCCGTCACCGTCAGTACCAGGGCCAAAGCAATAAAGAAGAAACGCTTTGTGTTGATCATTTATATAAATCTCCTCAAATCTTGTAATTGTGTATCCCGCAATCGGGACCAAAGTATAATTTACGCTATTCAGGTTAAGCTTATAAAGCAGATGATTTAAATCTATTTAAGGCATGGCGATAAGTCTTTACATTTTCTTAAACTTTGGCGGGGCTAATTGGCGATGTACTGTAAGGCCGGGTTGCGTTCGCGTTCGACCTCATCCAGGTTGGCGACGGCTAGCCGCCCATGTTGATAAAGGTATTCGATATGGGCACCGGCTTCTTCCAGGGCGAGTAAGGTCTCATAGCCAGCTTTGCCGGGGTACATCTGCTGAGTAATCTGGTGAATGGTGGCCGGGCCATGCTCACGGACAATATCCAGAACGCGGTTGAGCTTACGTTCGTGGCTGTGTTGGATGTCTTCGATGCGGGTGTAAATATCGGTCATTTCTTGCTCATGACTGCCGATAGCCAGTTCAATGCCATCAACCTTGGCGATTTTGCGCAGTGAATCCATATAGTGGCCCAGGCCCGTGTAGTGTGTGATGCTTTCCGGGGCTTGATGTGGTGTGGTTTGGGAGAGGATGTGATCAGCGGTGAGTAAGGTGTTGCCAATCCTAACACAGACCTGCCCCGGACAGTGACCGGGGACATGGATAAATTGCATGCCCTCGAAGGGGGTATCTTCGTCTAAGCTGAACTGTACGTCCACGGATTGCACATGTTGTTTGGCGAAGCCGTACATTTGCATGAAGGTTTCGCGCTGTTCTGGGTCAATGCCAGCGCGTTCCAGGTAGACGGTAAGGTCTTTGCTGGCGATGATCAAGCGTTCTTCATAGTTGGTGAGCACGCGCCGATCCAGTTCATGGATGCCGACCTGTATCTCACCGATTTGCTCTACGGCGAAGGCGACCCCACCGTAATGATCCATATGCCCATGCGTAACGATGAGGTGTTCAATATCTGGTAGGGTGATTTTCTCCCTAAATTCATCACGGATGGCGGCAAAGCCCTCTACTAGATGGGTGTTGCTCTCCCCAAAACCGGACCCGGCATCAATGAGTGTGGGTGGGCCTGCTTCCAAAACCACAAAACTATACGCTAAAAACCCATTCGGAAACACAATCATCGGGATGCGATAGATCCGTGCGCCGGTGTTGGTTTCAAAGCGTTTAACGGGTGGTAAAGCGGACATGATGAATTTTCTTCCTGGTGTGTGAGCGGGTTAATCGCAAACGATTAAATCAGAAAGCAGTCTACAACGCTAGCCCCATACAGGTTGGGCGTATCCGGCTGGTTAATCCCCTAATTATTGGGGGGCTGCGTTGACATAGGCTCAATTTTCATGATATATTTTGACCAGAAGAACGATTTTGGTCATATGGTCAAATTGATTAAGGGGTTGCATGGGTAACGCGCAAGATGAACGAGAGAAACGCATTCTGGACGCGGCGGTAGACTTGACATTGCGCTACGGCTATGACAAGACCACCGTCAGTGATATTGCCAAAGCTGCTGGCATCTCAAAGGGGGCGATCTATCTACATTATAAGAGCAAAGATGATCTGTTTGAGGCGATGGCCTGGCGTGAAATCTATGACTATACCGATCAGATGATCGTGTATCTGGAAGATGAGACGCAGACATGGAGCTTTGTGGGGATGTATAGCAAAGCGTTGGAAGTGATCGGCAGTAATGCGCTTTTGAGTGCGATGATACAGGGGGATGATGTGATGGGTGCATTTTTGCAGCGGCGTGGCGGCCAAATCGGTGCGATGAAACGGCCTTATCAATCACAATTGCTGGAGCTGATGCAGCAAGCGGGCACCATCCGTGCGGATTTGGATATAGAAGCGACGACGTATTTATTGAATATGCTGAATTTGGGGTTTATCGAGGTGCAGCGTAACATCGCCGCTGATGAACGCCCATCAATGGACCGGGTTATCACGGCACAGGCGGAGATGCTGCAACGCTATCTCATCCCAGATGATGGTGGCGATCAAGAAGCGGGTCGTCAGATTATGTTGAATATGAGCCAACAAATACGTGTTGCAATGCAGGACCAATTTAATCAACACACAACGAAAGATGAGGAGTAAGTATCGTGGCGATCCTGGAAACGCATGATTTGACCAAGGTCTACCCGACTGCTGATGGCCCTTTTAAGGCTGTGGATCAATTGAACTTGAGTGTCAATCAGGGTGAGATCTTCGGCTATTTGGGGCCGAATGGTGCGGGTAAGACAACGACTATTCGCATGTTGTTGGATCTGATTCGTCCGACAGAAGGGCGGGCATCGTTGCTGGGCATGGATGCACAGGCAGATAGTTTGGCGATCAAGCGGCGGATTGGCTTTCTGCCTGCGGAATTGGCCTTGTGGAAAAGCCAGAAGAGCATTGAGGTCGTCAAGTATGTGGGGCGCATCCGTGGTGGTGTGGATATGCATTACGTGTATGAATTGGCCGAACGCCTGCAATTTGACTTGCAGAAACGGGTTAAGGCGTATTCAACGGGTAATAAACGCAAGTTGGGGTTAATCCTGGCGATGATGAACAAGCCGGATTTGCTGATGCTCGATGAGCCGACCAGCGGCCTGGACCCACTCATGCAGCAGACCTTCAACCAGATGATGCTAGAGGTCAAGAATGAGGGGCGGACGGTGTTTTTGTCCTCACATATGCTGAGTGAGGTGCAAGCAATTTGTGAGCGGGTCGGCGTGCTGCGTAGTGGGCGGCTGGTGGCTGTAGAGCGGGTAGATGCCCTGACTCATGCCAGCTTTAAGTGGGTCAAAGTGCGCTTTGATCAGATACATAACATCGGTGTGAGTCTACAGCGTGTGCCGGGTGTCAGTGATGTATCAACTGATGAAGACGGCCGCGTAAGTCTGCGCCTGACGGGTGATTTTGACCCGTTGCTGCGGGCGATGAGTGATCATTACGTGGTTGATTTGGATGTGGAAGATCCATCATTGGAAGAGATTTTCCTCGCGTATTATGACAATCAAGTGGCTGCACCATCTGCAACCGATACCCATGCGATGAAGGAGCTGGCATAATGACCGGTACAATTTTTCTGGAAACACTGCGCCGCAGTTGGAAGCAGATTTTCTACTGGGGGCTGGGGCTATCTATCTATGCGTTCTATCCTTTCCTCGTTCTACCGGATGAGGTGGAAGATATGGCTAGTTTTGAGGAGATGGTAGACGCCTTTGACCCCAGTATGTTGCGGGCGTTTGGCATCAGCGATGCGGCTATGCTCAGTTCACCGGAGGGCATGGTCGGGTATTCGTTCTTTGGCTTTTTGTTGCTCATTATGTCGGTGTTTGCGGTGATTTCTGGCCTCAATGTCACATCGACTGAGGAAGACGCGGGTATTATGAACGTGATGCTCAGTTTGCCGATCAATCGGTGGCAAGTCGTCATTGAGAAGCTGCTGGCCTACACGGTGATGCTGTTTGGTATTTGTTTCATCATGTGGCTGGGGTTGCTGGCTGGTGATCAGGTGGCGGCATTGGAGATTAACTTGAGTGCTGGCGATTATGCAGAGGGTATCCTCAATGTGGTGCCGGGTACGCTGCTGGTGATGGGCTTTACGGCATTTGTGGCGACTGTGGTCAAACAACGGACAGTTGCTATCGCGATTGCGGGTGTTTTCGTCGCGGTGAGCTACGTGCTGGATATGGTTGGCCGGGCTGCCGGTACTGAAGCCGCTGATGCAGTGCGTGAATTATCTATCTTTGCGCACTACAATGGCTCGGAAATTCTGGTGAATGGTATTGCTTGGGTCTCAGCGGTAATTGTATTGAGTATCGCCGTAGCCCTGGGGATGGGGGCAATGGCCGCCTTTGAACGGCGTGAAATTACCGTTTAGTCGTATCATCGCTTCACCACAACCATAAAATCAAGGAAATGGGGCACATGGACCATGCAAATGTGCCCTATTTCTGTTTTAGTGGTTTTAGGCAATCCCAAAGAAATAAGACTCCTGTAAAGATGCTTTGCTCGTGGGATTGCTTGAGCTTTTCC
>JGI12109J20283_10255795_pt1 | contig 10390 bp, 7 predicted proteins | sample ElkSlonscriptome_12_FD_20283 | JGI IMG/M metagenome (IMG submission 20283) | reverse complement strand
CGAAGGAGGCGACCGCGAGCGGCTGCGTCTGCAGCTCCCGTCCCCGGTGGCCGCTCAGGGAGACGACGTCGAACTCCGTGCCGTCGCGCTGGACGCGCGACTTCGCCCCGAAGAGAGCAGCGACGTGTGGCTCGAGTGGGCGCGCGGCGAAGTGGACTCGACCCAGGCCGAAGTGCTCGGCCGCGTGCGCATGCGTCAGGATCCGCGGACTCCGGGTGGACGCATCGTCGAACTCCCGGCCCTGCCGCCGGGCGCGTATTCGATCCGCATCGCAATGGAGGACGCCGCAAGCGCACTGACCTCGCCCTGGCAATCACTGACCGTCGATCCCTACTCCGTGGAGTTCCGCGATCCCGACACCGACCTCGCCGCGCTCACGGCCCTGGCGCGGCGCTCGGGCGGCGCGTTGTTGGACACCGGTGCCGTCGAATCCTGGGCGGCCGACCTCCCGCTCGAGACCCGGCGAACGGTCCTGGCCGGTCGGACGGATCTCTGGGCGAGTCCGTGGTTCCTGATCCCGCTGCTTGGCCTGCTCGGCCTGGAGTGGGCATTGCGAAAGCGCTGGGGCCTGATCTGATCGCGGCGACCCGACGTGGATCGCCGCTCTCTGCCGTCCTCCCGACGTGCCCTCCCGGGAAGGCGCGGTCGTCGTGCCGATCGCACGGACCGTATTCGCTCTCGTCCTCTTGTTTCATCTCTCGCAGGCCGAGGCCCGTGACCTCGTCGTCAACGAGGTTCTCTACGATCCACCCGGATCCGACGCGAACGCCGAATACGTCGAACTCTTCAATCCTGGTGACGTCGCGCTCTCCCTGGATGGGCTCGAACTCTGGTTTCTGAATGCGGGCATCGACGGCCGTCGCGTTTGGGTCGCGCTTCCCGGACTCGAGGTCCCGTCGCGTGGATTCTTCCTGATCGGAGAAGCCGACGTCGACGGGGCCGACGTCGTGACGTCACTCGACCTGCAGAACGGACCGGACGCGCTCCATCTCGTTCGTGAGGGCGTAGTCGTCGATGCGGTGGCCTGGGGAGACGAGGCGGCGGTCGGAGGGGAGGGCCGCGCGGCTCCGGACGCGACGTCGAGTTCGATCGGGCGCGTTCCCGACGGGCAGGACACCGACGACAACGCGCGCGACTTCCGTGCGCTCGACCGGGCCACGCCGGGCGAGGTCAACCTGGCGGCGCACTGGTTCGACCCGATTCCCGCGACAGTCGATCCGCCCTGGCGCGCCGACCCCGGTGAGTTGCGGTGGAGTCCGCGATGGATCGCGCGCGGGTGGTCCCCGAGTCAGTCCGCCGGCGTCGAGATCGAGGGGAAGCCGTGGACCCTCGAGGCCGACGCCGGGGACACCGTGGCGATCGACCTCCACTTCACCTTGGACGTCGGGAACCATGTTTTCGTGCACAGCGGAGCTCCCGAGCCCGCCCGAACCGAGTCGACCCGGGTGCGCGTGGGACCGGTGGCGGTCCGGCTCACCGAGATCCAGCCGCGCCCGGCCCCTGGCGAGCCCGAGTGGGTCGAGCTGTTCAACGCTGGACCGGATGCGGTCCACCTTGCTGGATGGGCGCTCGGTGACGCCACATCCGCACGGGAGATGGGTGTCGTCGGGTCCTTGCCACCCGGCGCGCGCTGGATCGTCACCGCCGATCCCGTCGCTTGGGCCGCCGTCTACGGAACGGGGGCCTTCGTGGTCCGGCCGGAGGGCGGTTGGTCGACGCTGAACGACGGCCGCGCGGGAGACCCTCTGCCCGCGGACGCGGTGCAGCTGTTCGATGCCGAGGGGCGTCTCGTCGACCGTGCCTCCTACCGTCGTGACGACCTCGGAGAGCGAGGGCAGTCCCTGCAACGCACCGACGTCGTCGTCGCCGGCGAGGTCTTGTGGATCCTGACCGCGGGTGATCCGACCCCCGGCCTCGAGCATCCGAGCGAAGGTTTCGTTCCGGGCCCGGATCCGCTGGACGTCGGTCCCGATCCCTTCAGTCCAGATGGCGACGCGGTCGACGATCTCCTGCAGGTCGTGCTCGAAGAACCGGGAGCCGATCCGCGCGCGACCGTCTACGACCTCTTCGGGGACGAGGTGAAGCGGCTCGAAGGCGCCGTCGGGCCTGCACGTGCGCATTGGCAATGGGACGGCACCGATCTGCGCGGGCGCCCGGCGCCCGTCGGGGCCTACGTCGTCCAGGTGCGCCGCGTCGACGACGGGCGTGTGTGGCGGCGCGTGGTCGGACTGGGGCGACGATGAGGGCGCTCTTCCTGGGCTGTTTGCTGTTGCCCTCGCTGGTGTTCGCCCTCGATCCGCTCGCTCCTGGTACCGACGACGTCTCCGCCATTCCTCGTGACGATCCGGCGATCGCGTGGACGAGCGGAGTCGGCGTGGGTCGAGCATGGCCCTGGGGTGCCGATGGCGTCCAGAGCGACTGGATCCGAGCCGGGTGGGTGCGGAGGTCTTTCGCCCTGCAGATCGGATTCACGCGCACGGCGGCCGGAACGGTCGACGTCTCCGGTTCCAGCGCCGGCGTTGCGTGGCGCGTGCAACGGGTCGCCGCCCGTCTGACGTGGCGACGTCGTACGACGGCCGTCGAGGGCTTCGCAGCCGAACAGATCGCCTGGCCACGTGGTGCGGTTCGTCTGGAACTCGATGGGGCCGCGCTCGCGGCGGTGCTGTCTCGTCGTCCCGACGACGGCGCGCGCTGGCGCCTGCGCCTGTCGTGCCGTGTCGCGCGGGGACCGGCCATGCTGTGGGCTGCGCGTTCGGATCGATCCTTCGACACGCGGGCGACCTGGGTGTTCGCCGGGACGCTTCGTCTCGCGCCGTCTCTCGGGTTCGGTCTGCGCGCGGACCCACGAGGAACCCTGTGGGCCCTCGACCTGCAACGTGATCGATGGCGTGTGCGGGTCGGTCGCGTGGTGGACGGACCGCGGGCCGGCGCGCGAGCGATCGCCCTGGAGTGGGGAACGTGAGGGCGCGCACCCTTTTCCGTGTGCTGTCGCTCGGGCTCGTGCTCGGGACCGTATCCGCGCGTGCAGATCTCGTCGATTCCGAGCGGATCGAAGCGTGGGAGCGGTGGCGCGAGCAACCACTGGACCTGCGCTCGGCCGCCGAAGACGAGATCGCACTCCTGCCCGGTGCGGACCGATCGATCGCGCGCGCAGTCGTGAACTTGAGGACCGCGCGGCGCGACTTCGACTTCGCCGATCTCGATCGACTCGACGGATTGGACGCCGTCACGCTCGAAACCTGGAGCGAACTCGTCGAGCTCGACGCGGTGTCGGGATTTCGATGGGAGAGCACGGTGGAGACCACACGTCGTCGCCACGCCGTACGTGGACGGCGTGGCAACTGGACGGTCGGTGGCGTGCGTGCGGACGCGGGTGGTGCCACGCGCGGATGGTTGACGGGACGCATGGTTGGCACGGACGTCACCGTCGGAGCGCTGCGTTTCGATTTCGGATCCGGGCTCGGGGTGAGCGACGCTCTCGGGAGATCGAGACTCGGCGCGGTGCGCCGACCGCGGACCGCGCGGGTGCGCGGGCGGACCGATGCGTCGACGACCGTGGGGTGGCGTGGTGTCGCCCTGGGGAGAAGATTCGCTTTCGGTCACGTGCACACCCTCGTGGCACGCGACGTCGCCGACGACCTGTCGTGCGTGCTGGCCTTCGACCGTCGCGATGGGCGGGGCGGCGTCGTCGTGCATGCCGCGGAGACCGGCGTCCGCGGCGCGACCTGGATACGGCGCGACCTGACCGCCGCCGTTCATCTCTGGGCCGAAGGGAGTGCCGCTTCGACGCTCGATGATGCCGTGACCGGCGTCGGGCTCCGGAGCCGGGGCGCTGCCGGCGAAGTGGACATCGCATGGGTCCGGGCGGACGGAGCGCGCGGCGGTGCGACCGATCCGATCACCGGATCGAAGATCGACCGTACGCATGCGGCGTGGCAGATCGATGCACGGACCCGGCAAGGTCCCCTCCGGATCGAAGCCCTGTTCCGACATCGGGAGCGAGCCGAGGACGTCGACGAACGCCTGCGCGTGGACCTGGCGTGGACCGCCGCACGCAAGCACGACGGTGCGCCAAGGTGGAACGCACGCGCGAGCGTCGGCGTGGAGGAAGACGTCGAAGCCGACGCGGTGGAACCGATGCTTCGGACCGAGCTGCGTCGTTCGACCGATCTGGCGCGCGTCGTGTTGGCCTGGGCACGTCGCGGGAGTGCCGCGAGCGGTCGGGAGGCCCTGGCCCTTCGTGTCCTTCGCCGCGTGGAATGGGGCGGCTTCGCGTCGATCGAGGCGGCGGTGGGCCACGCTGCCCGCGATGCCAGCGCGCCGTGGTTCGTCTCGCGTCCCCTGGCGGGCATCCGGCCGCTCTGGATTCCGGCACGAGGTCACGCGGGATGGTTCGCGGTCGCCGGAGGACATGGCATCGTGCGTTGGGGTGCGTGGGCCTGGTGGCGCGGACCCGTCGCCGACGGTGCGACCGGGGCTGGGTTCGCCTTGCGGCTCGAACAGGGCGACGTGGTGCGAAGGTTGCACCGTGGACGCTGAGGCGACGGTTCCACATCCGGCGGCCGATGCCCTCCGTGCCATCTGATCCGAGGCCCGACGTGTCCGAGATCCACGCGCTGCCCACCGAACCCCTTCTGGCGGAGACCACCGTCGGGGTCGACTCCTATCGGCTCCCCGCCGAGGTGAAGCGCTGGATCGACGAACTTGCCGGGGAGTCGGACACGAATGCCCGTTGCGGTCTGATCGCCCAGTCCATGCGCAAGCAGATCGACACGCCGCTCTTCGAGCAGTTGGGGCGTGGGATCCTGGCCCGGGCCGTCCTGGGCGACGCCGAGGGCATCGCGGCGCTGGCCGGCTTCCTTGCCGTCGACGGGCCAGGCGACGGATTGATCGACAGGGTCTACGAGTTCTCGAACGTGCACCGCGAGGCGGACCAGCTTCGCCGGCGCCGCAACGCTGGAAACGTCCTGTCGACGCAGGAGCAGAAGCTCCTCGACGAACTCGACACGATCGACTCCGCATTGGCCGCGCGATGGCCGGAGCCGGAGCAGGGCGCCAAGGTACGCGACCGCGGACCCGCGTGGCGCTGTCGACGTGCATTCGCCCGGCTGGTCCACGAGCTGCGGCGCACCGTACGCCTCGAAGACGCCGAACTGGATTCCTTCGTTCGCCTCGCACGTCTGGAACTCGATGCCCTCGAACTCCGGGCGAGCAGTCTGGCGGGCGCGATCAATCCCTACTCGGCCCGCCAGGTCTCCCAGGTGATGCCGATTCTCGGGAGCGTGGACGAAGACCTGCGTGACATGCGTCGCTTCGTCGGTCAGCTCGAGGAGACGCGGCGCACGTCGCTGTTCAACGAACAGTTCTCGACCCTGTCGTCGAGCCTCGACGACCCCGACGAGCGGCGCTTCCGCGATCGCATGAGCCAGGAACCGAAGCTGCAGATCCTGTGGCGACTGTGGCGGAGTCTGGATCGGACCTCGGTGCGACAGCGCCATATCGCGTGGTTCGTCGACCGGGTCCTGGACATCGGCGAAGTCCTGGCCGCGCAAGATCTACGCAAGCGCCCCTTCGACGTGGTCGACGCCCTCCTCGTCGTCTACGACAACTACTCCGACGACGAGGTCGTGTTGCAGGCGACGTCCGCCGTGCGCGAGGCCGTCGCGGGCGCCGGTCTCGAGTCGGTGCGCGTCGACGACGGACAGGTCCGGATCGAGCTCGACCGCACGGCCGTGCGGCGACTGGCCCTTCCCTACGGCTTCCCGGTGCCTGCTCGTGACGAGATCGAGAGTGGCGAGGAAGCCAAGGAGAAGGACGAGACGGTCAAGGACCTGGTCATGGCGAACATCAACAACACCAGTGTCCTTCTGGGTCTGCTCAAGAACCAGAAGATCGTGAACACGCCGGGGGTGGTTCGGATGGTCGTCGAACGCGTGCGCAACATGCGCGTTCTCGACACGATCTGCACCCAACGCAACCTTCACGCCGGCTTCGCCAATCGGGACGTACCGCTCGCGTTGCTGCGTTCGCCGATGCCGATCCCGATCAAGACGCTGCGCAAGTTCGTCAACGCGCGCTACGTCTCGAAGGTCGACCTGCGACGCATGGCGAAGGACAAGTCCATGGTCCGTCGAGAGGTCCTCGAAGAGGCCGAGGCCTACCTCAAGTCCCTGGCCTGACACCGCTCGCGACCGAGCCGGTCGCCGATGCTCCAAGTCCCTGGCCCGCGGGCGTTTTCGAGCATTTTCCGACGTCACGGAGTCGCGTCTGGTCAAGGCCACGGCGGTGGTCTACCTTGGCTCGATGTGCCGCAGACGCGACGTCGCGGCCCCCATCCAACGGCCCGTTCGCCGGGCCTCTCTCGAGGCTCGTCCTAGGAATCAGGGAGGATCGGCATGGCCATCCAACTCGCGAAGCGCATGCAGCGCCTCGGCACCGAGACTGCGTTCGAAGTCCTGGCCCGCGCCCGTGCGCTCGAAGCGAAGGGCAAGTCCGTCGTGCACCTGGAAATCGGCGAGCCCGACTTCGACACGCCCAGGAACATCGTCGACGCGGGGGTGAAGGCTCTGCAGAGCGGCGCGACGCACTACGGGCCCTCGGCGGGACTCCCGGAAGCGCGCAAGGCCTTCGCCGAGCATTTCTCGGCCGATCGCGGCGTGAAGGTCACCCCGGAACAGTTCGTGATCTGCCCGGGCGCGAAGCCGATCCTCTACTTCGTCATCACCGCGCTCGTCGACGAGGGCGACGAGGTCGTCTATCCCAATCCGGGTTTTCCGATCTACGAATCGGTCATCGACTTCGTCGACGCGAAGGCGGTGCCGTTGCCGCTCCGCGAGGAGAATGACTTCCGTATCGATCACGAGGAACTGCGCAAGTCGGTGAACCCGAAGACGAAGCTGATCATCATCAACTCACCGGGCAATCCGACGGGCGGCGTGTTGACGAAGGAAGACCTGCAGGTCGTCGCGGACGTCGCCAAGGAGAACGACTGCTGGGTGTTGGCCGACGAGATCTACAGCCACATCGTCTACGACGGCGAGCATCATTCGATCCTCGAGATCGACGGCATGGCCGAGCGGACGATCGTCCTCGACGGGCATTCGAAGACCTACGCGATGACCGGATGGCGTCTGGGCTACGGAGTCATGCCCGAGGAACTCGCGCCCGCGATCGCGCGTCTGATGACGAACGTGAACAGCTGCACGGCGAGCTTCACGCAGCTCGCGGGTGTCGAGGCGCTGATGGGTGACCAGTCGGGTGCCGAAGCCATGGTGAAGGAGTTCAAGGTCCGACGTGACCTGCTCGTCGAGGCACTGAACGCCATCGACGGCGTGAGCTGCAAGAAGCCCGGCGGTGCCTTCTACGTCTTCCCGAACATTTCGGCACTGGGTGTTCCGCAGGACGAGTTCGCGCGGACGCTCCTCGACGAGTACGGCGTGGCCAGCCTTGCCGGCACCAGCTTCGGCGCGCACGGCGCGGGCTACCTGCGCTTCAGTTATGCGGCCAGCCAGGACGATCTGCGCGAGGCCGCCACGCGTTTGCGCAAGTACGTCGACGACCTGGGCAAGGCCGGCGCCTGATGGCAAAGGTCCTGGTGATCGGTGGGGGAGGCCGCGAGCACACACTTGCCTGGGGACTGTCCCGATCGCCGGGTGTCGACGAGGTCTTCGTGGCACCCGGCAATGATGGCATGGCCGACGTCGCAACCCTCGTCGAAGCCAGGGACGTCGAGTCCTGGGTCGCGGCGGCGAAGGACCTCGCCGTGGATCTGGTCGTCGTCGGTCCGGAACAGCCGCTCGTCGACGGTGTCGGGGATCGTCTGCGGGCCGAGGGCTTCGCGGTCTTCGGACCCGACGCCGCCGCCGCGCGCATCGAAGGCGACAAGGCCTGGGCCAAGGAGCTCATGGTCGAGGCCGGTGTGCCGGCCGCGTCGTCGGAGACCTTCACCGATCTCGACGAAGCGCTCGGCCACGTGCGTGCGCTGGATGGCGTGTGCGTGGTCAAGGCGACCGGCCTGGCGGCCGGCAAGGGCGTGACCGTCTGCTCCGATCTGGACACGGCCGAACGGGCGGTGCGCGACTGTCTGGTCGACGGCGCTTTCGGCGAAGCCGGTGCGTCGATCCTCGTCGAGGAGAAGCTCACCGGTCCCGAGTTGTCGGTCTTCGCCGTGTGCGACGGGACCCGCTTCGCGACCTTCACTCCCAGCCGTGATCACAAGCGACTGGGTGACGGTGACGCGGGACCGAACACGGGTGGCATGGGAGCATACACGCCCGTCTCCGACGCGACCGCCGACCTGGCGACCTTGGTGCGGGAGAAGGTCATCGCGCCGACTCTCGATGCCCTGCGCGCGCGGGGACTCGAGTACCGCGGCCTGCTCTACGTCGGTTTGATGCTGACTCCGGACGGCCCGAAGGTGCTCGAGTACAACGCGCGTTTCGGCGATCCGGAGACGCAGGTCGTGATCCCTGCCTTCGACGGAGATCTCTTCGAAGTACTCGACGGTGCGGCACGCGGGAAGCTTCCTGTCGACGGTGAACTGCCGTCGCAGGGGGCGGCCGTCGGGGTCGTCCTGGCGTCGGCCGGTTACCCGGCGTCGTCGACGAAGGGCGTCGCGGTTCCCGGACTCGACGAGCTGACGGACGTCGACCTCGTCTTCCATGCCGCGACGCGTCGTGGCGATGATGGATGGGAGACGAGTGGTGGTCGTGTGCTCTGCGCGGTCGGGGTCGGTCCCGACTTCTCGCTGGCCCGGGACCGGGCCCACGAGCTGGCCGACCGATTGGCCTTCGACGGCGCGCAGCGGCGTACCGACATCGGGCGCCAGGAATTCCACTGAGTCCCCGCGCGTCGAGCGCGGACGGGCCCGAGCGGCTCGCTTGACGCCCGCGACGGGCCCCGGTAGCTTTCGCGGGCTGGAGTCCGCCCCCTCGGGTCGCATGGACCGGAGACACATGTTTCGAGTCCTGTTCGTCTGTACTGGGAACACCTGCCGGAGTCCGCTCGCAGAAGATGCGGCACGGCGACTCCTGGCAGACGTCGAGGGTGTCGACTTCGCGTCGGCCGGGGTGGCGGCGGCTGACGGTCAGCCGGCCTCGAATCATGCCCGCTTCGTGGCACGGGAAGCGGGAGGCGATCTGGAGAACCATCGCAGTCGACCGATCGGTCGTGTCGACCTGGACGCGGTCGACCTGGTGATCGGCATGACGCGGCGCCACGTGGATGCGGTGCGGCACGGAATCGAAGGGGAGGAACCCGCGGTGCTCGGACTGGCCGAAGCGGCGGGAGAAGACCCGATGCTGGACATCGAGGATCCCTTCGGGGGCGGCCTCGAGGACTACGAGAGGTGTGCTGCGCAGATCGAGCCGCTCGTCCGGGCCCTACGGCCGCGGATCGAGCGCCTGCGCGCTGCCGACTGATCTCGACTCGTGCACACCACGAGCCCGGATTTCGAATCGAAAGGACCACGCATGAATGCAGCCGCCAAGGGACCCCGCGCCGACTACGTCTGGATGGACGGCGAAATGGTTGCCTGGGACGACGCGAAGATCCACGTGTTGAGCCACGTGATCCACTACGGCACCGGCGTCTTCGAAGGCGGCCGCGTCTACGAGCATCCGCGCGGGGCCGCGATGTTTCGCATGCATGACCATGTGCGGCGGCTGATCGAGAGCGCCAAGATGATGCGCATGGAGATCCCCTTCTCGCACGACGAGCTCTACGAGGCGATCCGCGAAACCATCAAGATCAACAAACTCGAGACCTGCTACGTCCGACCGGTCGTCTACCGTGGCGTCGGTCCGGCCGGCGTGAACCCGCTGGGCAACCCTGTGAACGTCTTCATCGCCGTATGGCCCTGGGGCGCCTACCTCGGCGAGGAGGCGCTCAACGAAGGCGTCGACGTCTGCACCAGCAGCTTCCGTCGCATGGCGCCGGACACCCACCTGCCCATGGGCAAGGTCGCCGGGAACTACGTCAACTCGCAGTACGCGAAGATGGAAGCCGTGCTCGGTGGCTTCGCCGAGGCGATCATGCTCGACACCTCGGGCAACCTGGCCGAGGGCAGCGGCGAGAACCTCTTCGTGGTGCGCGACGAACGCATCTACACGCCGCAGTTCGGCAACACCGTTCTGGGCGGCATCACGCGCAATTGCGCGATGACCCTCGCCAAGGAGCTCGGCTACGAGGTCGTCGAGCAGTCGATCCCGCGCGAGTTCCTCTACGTGGCCGACGAGGCCTTCTTCACCGGCTCCGCGGCCGAGGTCACCCCGATCCGCAGCGTGGACCGCCTGCCGGTCGGCAAAGGGGCGCGCGGACCGATCACGAAGAAGATCCAGTCAGCCTTCTTCGACATCATCGAGGGCCGGGCGGACGACCGCTTCGAGTGGCT
>JGI12109J20283_10554760_pt1 | contig 10399 bp, 11 predicted proteins | sample ElkSlonscriptome_12_FD_20283 | JGI IMG/M metagenome (IMG submission 20283) | reverse complement strand
GTTCTGCTGGATCGAAGTCGGCGTCTGAACGGTGGGCGTGATAAAACCACTCGAAATAGCATAATAGTTTCGCTTTGGGGAAACTGTCTTTGATAAAGAACGTCGGACCCCAACCGGAATGACCGTAAACCACATCGGGAATAAACCCTTGGGCTTTGAGTTGTTCACATAGGCGATAAACCGCTTGTCCTTGTAGCACTGCATTTTCCAAGGGGCGGACATAGTGATGGGTTTCTGGACGGGCTTGGCGGGAGGGTGCGTAGATGGCTTTGGCAACACCGGGTAATTGACCTTCTTTGCGGGTTGTGCCAAAGACAACCTGGTGACGCGGGTCTTGCGCCAAGGTAACAGCGAGGTGGCGAAATTGGGCGGGAAAGTTGGAATGCAAAAATAAGATTCGCATCAGATGATGTTTCGTAGTCTGGGATACAGTTTTTCTCTTGTGGACTTTTTCCTCGATAACTGGGGGATCTCGTAATCCATTATCACAGATCGGGGATTCGTTCAGAGTCTAATCTGTCGGTGATAATTAAAACTTTTCTTAGGAGTGGATTTAGATGAGAGATTTGTTGCTTTACAGAACGTTACGGGCAAAAAAAAATGTGAGAATAATTCTCATTTTAAAACGAGTTTGCGTTGGTTCAGCGATTTGGTAAAATCAAAAATTGGGGACTAGTGTGTCTAGTTTTAGGCAATTCCAGCTCAAGAGTCGCTGTCATGCCTGATTTAGCGAGAGTGATGCGCTAATTTGGCACATACAGGCGCAAAAAACTGTAGAGCTTGGATGTATGTATTTTTAATAAAAAATAGAAATTTTTTTTGACATTATTAGGTTAATGTAGTATATGCGATCGCGGCTATGGGGAAGTTATACCAAATTCGCTTTAGTTTGTAGTAAGGGCTTTAGCCCTAGATTCTGTTTGGTAACAGTCGTCAAGCCAACCTAGGTGGTATAGATTTTACCATTGAATCGGGCGCACGCCATGCGCCCCTACAGTTTCCGGGCGTAATTCTAATTCATTAAATAAGGTGTGCCAAGCTAAAATTGTGGAATAGGTTGTAGGTTAGGTTGACGCATGTTACTAGGGCGGAATCTAGGGCTCGCATCCCCTACTACAAGCCGAATCTAATCTATCAAATTAGGTGTGCCACGCCACTAGATTGGGATGGGTATTGATTCAATTGAGATTGTGGGGTTTATCGCGGTTAGGTTGTAGGGGCGAGTCGCTGTTTATCGTCGGCGGTTTAGGGTTAACTTGTCTAGACTCGCCCTTGTCTAAATGTATGCGGTGTCAGATATTTATTGATACTGGATGCAGGGGAACCCAATATTATTTATTATTTTCCATTTTACCTGTGCCACGCCAGTTTGTGACCGGCGAAGACAGCGCAACTACAAGCGCAACTACGAACTTAAGCTAAATGGCGCTGACTGGCATAGCCGGGAAAGAAATGAATTAACTCTTTGAACCCGTTTCAACGGGACGCGAGCTCTTAGCCCCAACTTTAGTTGAGGGTTAAGGGTTGAGGAAGTCTAGATGAGTTCCTTGAATTTGGCGTAATTCATCGGGGGTTCCGGTGAGTTTGAGTTGTCCATTTTCGAGGAGAACAATCCAATCAGCACGGTTAATTACGCGAGGACGATGACTAATCATTATTGTGGTTTTCCCCTGTCTATTAAACAGTAAATTGTCCAGAACTTCGGCTTCGCCTACGGGGTCGAGAGCGCCTGTTGATTCATCTAAAATGAGTATCGGGGGGTCAGTAACAATTGCTCTGGCGATAGCTAATCGCTGGCGTTGTCCCCCAGAAATATTCGCCCCGAATTCACCTAAAACCGTTTGATATTTATCCGGAAGTTGTGTAATAAATTCATCAGCATTGGCAATTTGACAGGCGGTGACAATTTCCTCAAACGTGGCGTTGGGATAGCTGAATAGGAAATTCTCTAAAATGGAACGACTCCAGAAATGGGGTTCTTGGGGAACCAGAATAACCTGCTGTCGTAAACAGTCCAAGGAGAGATCCTGGAGATTATAAATGCCAATGCGAATATTGCCCGATTGCAGGGAATAGAGGCTGGCGATGAGTTTGGCTAAAGTGCTTTTACCACAGCCGGATTTACCGATTAATGCGGTAACTTTTCCGCCGGGAATTGTCAGGGAGAAATCCGTGAGTAGGTTAACTCTTCCGGTATGATGAAAGTTAAGATTGGTGCAGATAATATCCGCCGCGTCGGGAATTTTGGCAAAGGGTTTTTTGCTGTCCTCTGGGGTTTCTGGAGTGGCGTCAATGACTTCGGTGAGGCGTTCGGTTGCGGTTTTGGCACGGGTGAATTCATCCACAAAGGTAATTGTGGTTTTGATGAAGCTGGTAAAATTACCATTCATGCTGTTAAATGCCAGCAATTGACCGATGGTTAATTCGTCTCCAATAACGAGGCGACTCCCAAACCAGAGTAAGGCAATACTACCAATATTGGAGACTAATCCAGAGAATACGTTATTATAAATGGCAATTTGAATCGTGCGGAAGGTGACATTGGCAAGGCGACCAAATCGACTTTGAAATTCCTCCCAGGCTTGGGGGGCGGCGTTGGTGGTTTTTAGGGTGAGTGCGCCTTTAAAGGTTTCGACTAAAACCCCTTGGTTTTCGGCATCGGTGACTAGAACTCGGCGGGTTTTCTGTTGTAGGGTGGGGAGGAAAATGATTGTGGACAGGGTCATTAACACAGCAATTACCGCCGCCGCTATTGTCAGTTTCCAGCTATAGAATAGCATGAATCCCAAGGAAACTAGGGCAATGAAGAATTCACTGGGGAGGCTGATAATCGCTTGAGAGACGAGTTGGTTAATTTCACGGATATCGCGGAGACGGCTAACGATTTCACCACTGCGACGGGATTCGTAGTAACTTAAGGGAAGGCGCAGGATTTGCCGTCCGAATTCCAGGACGAGTCCTAATTCTAAGCGTTGGGCAAAATGGGCGATGAGATTTGACTGGACGAGTTGTAAGCTGCTTTGCACCAGGTTCATGATCATCACTGCAATCACGATTCCGGTTAGCAGTTGGGTATCTCCCTGTACCAACACCTCATCAGTAAGAATTTGAATAAAGAAGGGGTAAGCTAGGGAAAGTAAACCGAGAACTAGGTTAATTAATAAGGCTTCGCCGAGAATGCCTTGATAGGGTAAGACGCGCTTGAAGAAGCGGATAAAGCCACTGGGTTTGTCGCTATCATCCGGTTGGGTAAAAAAGCGACTGGCATCCGGTTGGAGTAAAAGCATTACCCCATTAAACCAACCTTGGGCGAGTTCGGATTTGGACAGATAACGGATACCTACACCGGGATCAGCGATGATGTATTTTTTGCCCCGTTGTCCATATAATACGACCCAGTGATAGCCTTTCCAGTGAATGACAGCAGGTAGTGGGGCTTGATCTAATTTGTCGAGAATTTCCGGGGTGGCTTTAACGGAACGGGCATTAAATCCTAGGGCTTCCGCGCCTCGTTTTAATCCCAGTAATGTGGTTCCTTGTTGTCCGGTGCCAACGGCTTCTCGGATACGACTAATGGTAAAGGTACGCCCGTGATGTTTAGTAATCGTTGCCAGACAAGCGGCGCCGCAGTCTTCTTCGCTGTGTTGGAGAACACTCTGATATTTCTTCACTCCTTATTGCTAACTCACTTAACTTTTATACGTCCTATGGTTAAGTGTACAAACCTTTGGGCATAGGTTGTGGCATTCTATGATGTCATTGTTTCTCCTTCTCTCTAGTTCTCAGATTTCTTTAAGACATCGGGAAACTCGCCTTTAGTGTCGGGAGCATGTCACCGTTGTAGGTTGGGCTCTTGGAACGTAGGCGGAAAGAGTAACCCAACGCGAGCAAACTATAGCAGTAGACACATCGATTAGGACTTTCGGCACCATTGTTCCAGACGTTGCATGCAACGTCTGGAACATAAATGATCTGTCCTAAGCTGTCATGCATTTAAATTGGGTATTAGTAGCGAGCTTTCTGGCTCGCACTACAAGGATTTCGCCATTATTGACATTAAGGTTTAAATGCCGAACAGCTTAACCACTATGGCAGTTGCTATAACTTGGACATTTTCTGCAAACTTGACATGCTCACTTAGTGTCTCATTCTTTGCAGTTTTCGGCAAGGGCAATGACAGTATTATGCCATTGAGTTGTCTCATTCTTACCATCAACTTGGCAGAAAGAGGAAAGACATGGCTTGATTTATTGTCTTATCTTGTTAATTAAGGCTCAGTTTTTTAGCCATCACAAAACTCTCAAGGAGAAAGAAAATGAAAATTGCCATAGAGGAAAGTAAGCCATCGGCTCAGGGGAAGCATGAATTAGAACAACAAAAACAGGAACCTACGCCAGAAATCTGCTTATGGCAGGAATTAGAAACAAAAGAACTGGAGAATATAGCTGGGGGTTACCCGTATTTGAATTGGCTTAGGGCTATAAGGTATACTCTCTATTAGGGATAAGACCTCTGTTTATCCCAAGAGGGAACAGGCAACAGGCAACAGTCCAAATGTCCTAACCTGCTTGGGTACTGCTATACCCTAATAATCTAACCTACTGGATGAGGGACGCACGGAGTGTCATTGGTGTCAACTTAAGGTAGAAAACCAATGCTGGCAAGGTTTTAAACCGTGTCTATCTACTCCTCAACATTTTCCCCCTCATCCCCTAACCCCTTCTCCCACCCCCCTCGTTCCCCCCTACGAAGAGGGGGGAGGACAGAGGATGCTTCGCTTTTGTTGCACGGGAGAAGGGGAACCGGATTCTCTTACTCCCCTCTCCCCTTATTCCCCCCTTTCTCCCCCCCTTTCAAAGCAGGGCTAATTCATTGTGATGAGAGAAAATTAGGACGACCAGAATAAGCGCGTAAACTAAATCTTGCAGCCATAGTTTAATCGAGTCATTTGCTTGCTATGAAGGTCAATCTCCTGGAAGCCTTAACCCAAGTGCCAGACTTTCGTGCCGCAAGAGGACGGCGTTATCCTTTGTGGTTACTTCTTTTGCTGGTGATTATGGGAACTCTGAGTGATTGTTTAGGTTATCGTGCCCGCTTAAGATTTTTGTCGGAGGCATCATGAGGCATTGGTGACAACTCTGCAATTACCTCCGACTCGTTTTCCTTCTGACTCAACTTTTCGGCGGGTGATGATGGGAATAGATTTTGCCGATTTAGCCAAAATTTTCAATAGTTGGGTATATAGTAGTCTTCCTCAGGGAGAACAAGACTGGTTAGGAGTTGATGGTAAAAGTATTAAGGCTACTGTCAGTAATTACGACCAAGCTTATCAAGATTTTATTAATGTCGTTTCGGTATTCAGCGCTCAACAAGGAGTCCCCATTGCTCTCCAACAATTTCACAATAAACAAGGGAGTGAAATTGCTGTTGTGCAAAATATTTTAGCTACTTTAGACCTAGAAGGAGTCGTTTTCACTTTGGATTCCTTACATTGCCAAAAAAAACTGTACGGTTAATTATAGAAGGTGGCAATGATTATGTGATTGCTGTTAAGGGTAATCAAAAACGTCTACATGAACAAATTAAGCTGACTACTGAACAAAGGTTACCTGTTAGCCTTGATATCACCACAGAGCGCCGAAGTGATCGCATTACTACTCGCTCCGTTTCGGTTTTTGATGACCTGAGTGGCATCAGTTATGATTGGGAAGGGAAAGCAACGTTTAGTTAAGGTAGAACGCTTTGGTACACGAGCAGGTAAACCCTATCACCAAATAGTATATTACATCAGTAGTCTCACTATCAATGCAGCACAATTTGCCCAAGGTATTCGGGGTCACTGGGGCATCGAGAATCGTTTACATTGGGTTAAAGACGTGGTGTTAGATGAAGATAATTCTCGGATGCGACAAGGTAACGCTCCCGCTAATTTTTCTATTATTCGTAGTTTAGTATTAACTATCTTGCGCTACAATGGCTATTCATCTATAACCACCGGAATTCGGCTGATTAGTCCTAGTTTATTCGCGATCGCCTTGTTGAGCCAAACCCCAGAACCTTTGTGGTAACCAGCTCCTAGGTGAGTCCTAGTTTATTCGCGATCGCGTAAAGTAACTATTTGTTCTAATGGTGTTCTTCTAGCCCAGAGTCGTCTTGCCGTCTGATACCAAATCCAGTTCCCATACCCCCCTTACAAAGACATTTTTGAAAACGGTAAAAGCCTTATGTAACATTGTTGATGGCGTTTTGCTGTTCTAATTTATAAGGTGGTTCTCGCAATCGGATTTGGTATGAATAGTCCTGGTTGCCCTAATTTTCTCTCATCACAATGAATTAGCCCTGCCTAGGCAAGGGGGGATAAAGGGGGGTTAAGATTAACCTGAATGGGCTTTTATAATCTAAAATTTTGCTTGCTAATTTATTATGCTCAGTGAATCCAACCCTAACATTCTCCGCCCGATTCAAAGCGATGAATTTCTCCCGCCCATCAGTCGCTGGACAACCCTTGGTGGACTGTTTCTAGTGGGAACCTGCGGTATTGCGGTAGCCCTGGCTGCTTTCACAAAATACAATATTACCGTAAAAGCCCCTGCTACCATTCGTCCAGCAGGTGAACTGCGTCTGGTACAAGCCGCCACTCAGGGAACGGTTAAAAGTATCCAGGTAAAAGAAAACCAACCTGTTAAACAAGGGGATATAATTGCTACGATTGACGACTCCCGGCTGCAAACGCAAAAAAGTCAGCTACAAAGTAACCTCAACCAAAATCAACAACAACTTAGGCAAATCGATGCCCAGATTATTGCCCTAGATAAACAGATTAGCGCCGAGAGCGATCGCACTCAACGAACCATCGCTTCCGCTAAAGCTGAACTCAATCACAGCCAACGGGATTATCGCGATCAACAAATCACCAGCCAATCTCAAGTTCAAGAAGCCGAAGCTAATTTAACCCAAGCCCAAGAGGATTTACAACGACAACAGGCACAGTTACAATCAGCCCAGGCGAACTTAAAATCAACTGAAGCCGCCTTAAACGCTGCCAAAGCTAGACGCGATCGCTACAAACCCATTGCTGAATCGGGCGCCCTGTCTGAGGATCAATACCAGGAAGCCCAATTGTCTGTCACCCAACAAGAACAAGCCTTAGAAGCCCAAAAAGCCACCGTAGAAGCCCAAAAACAAGACATCGAACGATTCGCCGCCGCCATTGATGCAGCCCAAGCTAGACTAGCAGGGACATTAGCTAGCCTGAATCCCAGTAATGCTACTGTCGCCATCGCCCAAGAAAAAATTGCCCAAGAACGAGCTACGGGGGAAGCCAGCCTATCCCGATTAAACCAGGAAAGGGAACAACTGATCCAGAGGCGGGTGGAACTGTTGAACCAACTCAACCGAGATAGGAATGAACTCAAACAAGTGGAAACTGAACTCACAGGTACTGTGATTCGGGCGTCGGCGTCTGGGATTATCCAGCAACTGAATCTCCGCAACACTGAACAAGTTGTTAATTCCGGAGACGCGATCGCCCAAATTGCTCCCACTGAAGCACCCTTAGTGATTAAAGCTCAAGTCCCCTCTCAGGATATCGGTAAAGTGGAAACAGGTCAACGAGTACAAATGCGCGTTTCTGCCTGTTCCTATCCCGACTACGGTACACTTCCCGGTACAGTTCGCACCATTTCTCCAGACGCCATTTCACCGCAACAGAATAATGTTAATACAACTACAACTACANCGANTCCAGCTTACGATGTAATCATTCAGCCCGAACGTTTGCAGTTGAATTCTAATGGACAAAATTGTCTGATTCAATCGGGTATGGAAGGGAGAGCCGATATTATTACCACCGAAGAAACCGTTTTGACTTTCATTCTCAGAAAAGCGAGATTGCTTACAGACTTGTGATCGGTATCCATAATCCCCACAGCCCACACCCAATAGTTAAGTGTCGGTATTACAGCTACGCCGCGTGAGGTATAGTGAAAATAGACCTCTGAAGGAGAAGGTGAATGCCAACCAAGAGTACTCTTCAAGATACGCTGAAAGCTACATACGCCATTAATAAGAACATTACCCAATCTCTATCTGCGGTAGAGTGTGAACAGTTATTGAGCCTGCTACAAGATCAACCGAGTGCGACCAAGTTGGTTGAGTCATTCATTGCCAAAAATGAAGAACTCAGCCAAAATAATCGTAATTTTGGTCAGCAGCGGAGTCAAGCACAGAAAAAGCTCAAATCTCTTCAAGTAGAGCATGAAAAGTTAGAAAAAGATATCGCCAAGCTAGAGAAGTCAAATACCTCCCTAGTCACTCACAGGGATCAGCTATCCCAGGAACAGGAAAAACTCGAAGCACAGATTAAGCAGTTATCGGATCAGGGAAAAATATTATCAGGCAAAGTGCAGAGTCTAACCACTCACAATGATGAGTTGGTTGACGCTAATGAGAAACTTAAAAAAGATAACAAAGATTTAAAGAATATTGTTGACCAAATTCGATTACGGTTAGCGCGAGATACTAAAATGTTGTTGGAATATGAGGATAGCGAGATTCGCAAAGCGTTGATCAGACTGTTTCGATGGACGTTAGGGTAGGGGTAAATTAGTATGGCAAGGCGAAAACACCAAAGTCGCACATTTAGCGGTATGGGCTATCGTGAAGTCCAGCACTCAAATTCAATTCGTCGGAGTAAATTACCGAAAAATCATCAAGTCTGGCTCAAAGAAAACGGATATAAAAATGTTGGCTGGGATAATGTGATTCAGCTCTATCAAAAAATTAATGAGTTACTGGCTCAGCCGGACGCGGATGAGCAACCCACCTTAGAAGAATTGTTCTTAGAAGCTGATCGCATCGGTAAAAAATACCAAACGCCTGAAGAAATAGAAGCGTTTAATCAAGAAATGGCGGCGGAAGTGAATGCAGTATCAGACTTAGTTGACCAGCAATTTCCCGAAACGGGAGTTGAAGTGATTGATTACAGTAAAACCGCTCATTATCCGGCACGAACACGGCAATTTCGCCATCAACATTCCTAAATTAAGTTTGAATTAGATAGACCATGAACCTGCATGAGGATAATCTAGAAAACCTGTTTAAATTAGCCGATAAGGTTGGCAAAAAGCGGTATAACAGACTAACTCGCCAAGATTTAGAAGACTATCGCCAGTTTGATCACTGGCGTTATGTCAATGGTGACGTTGAATGCGGCACAACTCAACAGAGTAAAGACTGGGTGAGAAATAATTCGGATTGGCATTGTCCAGTTTGTGGTAGCCGATTTGCCGATGTGGGTGGGAGAAGCATCGATCACAAACTTCCGCGATCGCAATATCCCTGGCTATCCTTAGACTTTAGAAATCTGTGGGTCATTTGTCGTAGTTGTAATCTGGAAAAAGGTGAAATGCACTGGTACGAGTACGAACATTATCTATTTATCCACTATCCTGATCGCTATCAAGATATCCAGCTATTTCGCCCTAGGCAATTGCTGAAATCACTGAAGGCAAATCAATAAAGTCAGCACATACACCGTTAGGCTTCAATGATGACTCCTAAATTGCTGCGTTTTCGCACCACTCTACATATCTCAAGGAAACAATACTAGCCCAACGATAAAGAAGAGTAAACCACCTATCCAAACGAGAAGAGGTTTGGTTTGTCGTGTCCTTTTCCTTCTCGCATAGTAGATAATATATCCAGGAAGAACTAGGCAAAGCAATCCGTCAAGAGCCGAATAACGAAAGGCTTGCACGAGGATGTAGACTTGTGCAGAAAAAGAAGTTATCAACCCTGCCAAGATCATGAACTGCGCTAGTTTTGCCATTTCTTTACTCGCTGCTAACGTGTCAGGTTGCCAAAATTTTTGATGGTGATTATTCAGGAGAGTTTATCTGAGATTGTCTCCTCGTCGAGGATAAAAGTTGAGGAATTTCACGAAATTTTAAGAATGATTGCAATAAACAACCGTTAAGTTGTTTTAATTATAGGCTGAATCCCAGTCATTAAGCGGGTTTGGGCGATTTTGCCCCCATAACCATCCGCGTAAATACCTACTCACGAAACGCTTAAAGTCTGAGACAATCAGAAACGACCTCAACCATAAACTTATCGATAACACTGCCCATTCGTCCTCAATCGGGCTTTGTGCAACTAATACAAGGGAGAAACTCGTATGAAATTAGCTTACTGGATGTATGCAGGTCCGGCTCACATTGGCACTCTCCGCGTTGCCAGTTCGTTTAAGAATGTCCACGCGATCATGCATGCACCACTGGGCGATGATTATTTTAACGTGATGCGATCGATGCTAGAACGGGAGCGAGATTACACCCCAGTAACCGCCAGCATCGTAGATCGACACGTTTTGGCACGGGGTTCTCAGGAAAAAGTGGTG
>JGI12109J20283_10098869_pt1 | contig 10400 bp, 5 predicted proteins | sample ElkSlonscriptome_12_FD_20283 | JGI IMG/M metagenome (IMG submission 20283) | reverse complement strand
CGAAATCTCGGGCTGCGTTGGAAGGATCTTACATGGTCCGCAGCGAAGACGTCCATTACGTCGGGTTGACTGTGTTATCGCACCGGTTGGTCACCACCTTTGCCGCCCAAGCGGAAGGCCTCACCGCTCGTGACATCGTCCGTCGATTGCTCGACGAGACCGACTGAACCGACTGAATCGGACGGCCGTCCGGGCTCTGACCGGCCCGAGCGTCAGGTCCTCAAGTTTTCGCCCCGCCCGAAATCGACTCCCACGCCTATGCCTTCCTCCGCCACCGACCGCTCCGCACCGCTGCGCAGCTTTCTCGATCCCAACGTGCTGGCGGGATTGGGTGGGCTGCCTCTGTTGGCCCGTCGGCCGATGCGGGGCACCGTTTCGGGCCGACACACGAGTCCGACAAAGGGGTCAAGCGTCGAATTTGCTCAGTACCGCAAGTATGTCCCTGGTGACGACCTGCGGCGACTTGATTGGCGGGCCCACGGCCGGAGTGATCGGTTCTACGTCAAAGAGTTCGAGGCCGATACGAATCTGCGGTGCTGCCTGGTGGTCGACACCAGCGGCTCGATGGAATTCGGCTCGGGCGATGTCAACAAGCTGGAATACGCCCGCCGGCTGGCCGCGACGATCGGTTACCTGGCGGTGCAACAGGGCGATGCGGTCGGGCTGTCGTGCGTCGCCGATGGAATCATCCAGCATCTGCCGCCCCGCCGAAATCCGTCCCACCTGCGGAGCGTCTTCGACACGCTGGAACAGGCGACCGGTCAAGGCGGGACCGACTTAATCGAAGTGTTGCACGAACAAGCCGAAACGATCAGCCAAGGCGCACTGGTCGTGGTCATCTCTGACCTGTTTGTCGACCCGGACCTGTTGCGGGACTGTTTCGAACATCTGCGGTTTCGCAAGCATGACCTGGCGGTGTTCCACTTGCTGGATCCTCAAGAATTGGGCTTTGACTTTTCTCGGCCGACACGGTTTTTGGATATGGAAGGCGGCGAGGCGATCTTTGCGGACCCCAGCGAAATCGCGCATCGCTATCATCAAGCGTTAAAAATTTATCTGGACCGGGTCCAGGAAGTGGTGACGCAAAGCGGCGTCGATTACCACCGTGTCAGCGTGAACGAACCGCATGCCGACGTTTTGGCGAAATTCTTGGTCCGCCGGGCGACTGCGAGGAGCGTGCGATGAATTTTTTGCAACCTTGGATGCTGTGGGCGCTGCCGCTGGCCGTCATTCCTGTCGTCATCCACCTGATCAATCAGCGGCGGTATCAGACGACTCAGTGGGCCGCCATGATGTTTCTGCTGGCCGCCAACCGGATGAACCGCGGTTACACGCGGATCCGCCAGTGGGCGATCCTGCTGTTCCGGATGTTGGTGATTGCGGCGTTGATCATGGCGATCGGTCGTCCGTTGGTCAGCGGTTCACTCAGCAGCGGGATCGTCGGATCGCTGACCGGCCAGACGTCGGACAACGTCATCGTGCTGGTTGACCGATCTCCATCGATGCACGCCCGCGATGCCGACGCGCCGATGTCCAAACTGGAAACGGGACTGACGCAGATGAAACAAACGTTTGAGACGCTGGGGATCAATCGACTAACCGTCATCGAAAGTAATCAGGCCGACACGATCGAGATCGAATCGCCGGAAGAGCTTCTGGAACTTCCTCAGGCGACAGCATCGGACGCATCGGCCGACGTGCCGGGAATGATGCTGACCGCTATCGAGTACATCCAAACGAATCAACTTGGCAAAGCGGATATCTGGGTCTGCAGCGATCTAAGGGACAACGATTGGCGGTCCGCCGACGGCCGCTGGGAGACGATTCGGCAGACGCTGGTCGAGATGGGACCACGAATTCGCTTGCGTGTCCTCGGATTGTCCGACCGGCCATCGACCAACGCTAGCGTTCGCGTCGTCGAAACGGAGAGTCGCAAACGGGGAGACCAATGGATCGCTTCGCTTTCGCTGGACGTTCGCGAAGACAGCGATCCCGGTACCGACGCGCCGATTCCGGTGACGTTCGAAGTGGATGAGAACCGTTGGACCGTCGAAGTGCCGCGTCAGCCAGGGGGCGCGACGCTGGACGGTTATGAGTTTCCGTTGTCTTCCGGGCAAACACGAGGTTGGGGCAAAGTCTCGATCCCGCAGGATGCCAATCCGGGTGACGATGAAGCCTATTTTACTATTGATTCGCCACCGCCTTACCGAACCGTGGTGGTCACACGAGACCAGGAAATCGGCCGCGTGCTGGAACTGGCTGCCGGGATCCCGACCCAAGATGGCGTCGATCAGCTGGCTCAGGTCGTTTCCCCCGATCAACTCGACGGCGTTGCCTGGGAAGAGGCCGCATTGGTGCTTTGGCAGGCTGCGCTCGATCAGGCGGATGTCCTTCAGACGGTTGTCGACCGTGGAGGCGCCGTCATGTTGCTTCCTCCGTCGAACCTTCCCGAAGCAAACGAATCGAGCGTCGAGGGCAGCAGTGACGAAGCCGGGTCGGAAGACGCCGGACCCGGCGATGGCGACGCTTCAAACGAGCAAAATCTGTCCAGCTTTGCTTGGACGACTTGGCAGACGACCACGGAGCCGGAACAGATCGGATCGTGGCGTGGTGACGCCGGTTTACTGTCGAATACCCGCGGCGGTGCCGCGCTTCCGATGGACGACTTGGCGATCCGGCGTTGGGCCAGTTTTGACGCCGACGCGACCGTCCTGGCGGAATTGTCCGACGGATCGCCACTGGTCGCTCGGTTGGAATCCGACAGCGGCAACGTTTACGTCTGTGCGACCACGCCCCGGCGACAAGATTCGTCGCTGGCCTATGACGGCGTCGTCCTCTACGTGATGATCCAACGGGCGATCGCCGAGGGTGCCGATTCGTTGGGCACGACCCGACAAGTCGAAGCGGGAGACCTGCCGGCGGAGGTTGCCCAACGTTGGCAACGGCTACTCGGTCGCGATGCCGCCGTTTCAACGGAAAACGCATTCACAGCAGGGGTCTACGCCGACGAAACGGTCGCCGGTGAACCGGCACGCTGGATCGCGGTGAATCGTCCGGCCAGTGAAGACGCCCTGCCGACGGTTCAGCCGGATCAGTTGGAACAACTGCTTCGCGACGTCAGCTGGCAACTGGTCGACCGACGCCCGGGCAGCACGGCGTCTCTGGTCGAGGAGATCTGGCGGCTTTTCCTGATCGTCATGTTGGTGGCGTTGATCAGTGAGGCTTGGCTGTCCATGCCGCGCCAGGTGACGGCAAGCGAAGAAAACATCCCAGGAAGTGTGGCGGCATGAGCGAAACGAGCACCCTGACGTTCCAGTGGACGCCCTCAATGGCGGTCCTTGCGATCCTAGCCGTGGCGGCCACGGTTTGGGTCAGTGTCAAAGCGTGCCGACGAACCCGATGGCGTCCGGCGACCGTGGGACTGGAAACGCTGCGTTTGGTCATTGTGATCGTCGGCGCTCTGTTGCTGGGAGCACCCGAGTGGGTGGAACCTTTTCGACCGGACGAAAAGCCCGTGGTCGCGGTGCTTTGGGACGATTCGACCAGCATGCAGACTCGCGACGTCGCTACAAAACAAGCGATCAACGCAGACCGATCTTCTGGCGAGGATCGTGCCGATGAGCCGGATGCCGAAGCCGACGAGGCGAATGGTCCGGCGGGCGACGAGACCGCGGCGGGGCAGGAATCCGCTAACAACTCTCAATCGGCAAGACCACCCAAACGCACGATTTCGCGTGCCGACGCGATCGAACAATTGACGCGAAGTGAAGCATGGGAAAGCCTGCGGCAGCGAGCGGATGTGGTGATCCAGCCGATCGGTCGATCGGATTCGGCCAGCCGGGCGACGACGGTAAAACGAATCTCCGCAAGCGGCGGCGACGCCGGGGCGATCACGGGCAATAAGGCTGAGAAGGGTACGGATCTTTCGAAACCGTTGATCGATGTCGCCGAATCGAACCGGCAACTGCTGGGGGTCGTGCTGGCGTCCGACGGGGATTGGAATCAAGGCTTGCCGCCAGTCGCAGCGGCAGGGCGACTGCGTTCGATCGGCGTCCCGGTCTTTACGGTGCCTGTGGGCAGCCCGGTCAAATTACCGGACCTGGAATTGGTCAGCTTTGACGTGCCGACGTTCGCGGTCACTGGCAAGCCGGTCCGGATCCCCTTTTCGATCGAAAGTTCGCTGCCGCGTGATACACAGTTGACCGTCACGATGAGCACGTCCGACGGCGAAGAGATCACCAAGCAGGTTCGTGTCGACGCGATGAGCCGGACCAGCGACGCGCTCGATTGGACGCCGACCCGACGCGGCGAACTGACGCTGGAATTGGACGTTCCAGGCCAGGCGGAAGAGACCCGCGAGGACAACAACTCCAAAACGGCCCCGATCTCGATCCGGGAAGAGAAACTAAAAGTCTTGGTGATCGAATCGGTTCCTCGTTGGGAATACCGATACCTGCGTAACGCCTTGTCACGCGATCCGGGCGTCGAGGTGGCCTGTCTGCTGTTCCACCCTGGGCTGGATAAGCGTGGCGGTGGCAATTCGGATTACATCAAAGAATTCCCCCCGACCAAGGATCAGTTAGCCACCTACGACGTGGTCTTTCTGGGTGACGTGGGCCTGAACGACAGCCAGCTGACCCCGATGCAGTGTCAGTGGCTGAAGGGCTTGGTGCAGCAACAAGCCAGTGGGCTGGTTTTCTTGCCGGGCTGGCAGGGCCGACAATTCGAATTGCTCGACACCGATCTCGGCGAGCTGATGCCGGTCGTGCTGGACGATTCACAGCCCGGCGGTTGGGGTTCGCGAACGCCGCAACATTTCGATTTGACTCAGTTGGGACGACGCAGTTTGCTGACCAAATTGGCGGATACGGCGGACGAGAATTGGACGGTGTGGGCGAACCTTCCCGGCTTCCAGTGGTATGCCCCGGTCGTCGTCGCCAAGCCGGGAACCGAAACGCTGTGCGTGCATCAAGAGGTCAGCAACCAATACGGCCGCCTGCCGCTATTGGTCACCCGGACTTTCGGCGCCGGAAAGGTGTTGTTCATGGGCACGGATGGGGCTTGGCGTTGGCGGAAAGGGGTGGAAGACCTTTACCATTATCGTTTCTGGGGCCAAGTGGTCCGCTGGATGGCGTATCGCCGGAACATGTCGCAAGGCGAAACGATGCGGCTGTTCTATACGCCAGAACAACCAGATGTTCGACAGACGTTGAGTGTCAGTGCCAACGTGATGGAACTCAGCGGCGAACCGTTGTCCGACGGCAACGTCACGTTGCAGGTCGAGGCACCGTCGGGACAAACGCAAACGGTTCGTTTGAAATCGACGGGCGAGGAATGGGGAGCTTTCGCCGGAGAGTTGATGCCGGTCGAACCGGGCGAGCATCAGTTGACGCTGTACTGCGCCGAGACCGGTCAGAAACTGGAATCCAAACTGTTCGTGCAAGGCGAACCACTGGAACAGGTCGGCAACCCGGCCCGCCCGGAGGTGTTGGAGGAAATCGCTCGCGTCACCCGTGGCCAAGTGATGGCGATGGACCAGATCGATGAGATGGCGGCATGGCTGTCGTCGCTTCCCGACCCGCCGGTATCGATCCGCCGGGTCGCTCTATGGAGTCACCCGCTGTTGGCGGGCAGTTTAATCGTATTGTTGGCGTTGTTTTGGATCGGACGCAAAATCGTGGGGTTGGTATGAGCGCGTTGCAATCAGGAAAGTCATTGTTGAACGTCGCTGGAGCGGGCCTGCGGGTGCCCGATTCGTTGCGAGGCCAGCTGCTGTCGTATCGACGTCGCGTCTGGACGATCAAGCTACTGGAAGCTTTCGCCATGGCGATCTCTGGTGCCTGCGCTGCAATTCTCTGCGTTTACGCGTGGGAGCGGATCGTCGAGATGCCGCTGCCGCTTCGCTTGCTGTTCTTGCTGGGCGTGCTGACCGTTGCCGCGGTCATTCCCTGGTTCACCTATCGGTGGGTGTGGCGAAATCGTGGGCTGGAACCGCTCGCTCGGCTGCTCGGCAAGCAGTTGCCGGCCGTCGGTGATCGCTTGTTGGGTGTTCTCGAACTTTCTCACAACGCCACCGAGCAACAGCGTTCGCCGGCGTTGTGCCAGGCGGCGATGACTCAAGTGGCTGACGACGCCGCGAAGCGAAATTTTGGTGAAGCGGTTCCGCCGTCGCGATACGCCTTTTGGTCCTTCGCAGCCGGCGTAACCGTTGTCGCCGTCGGCGTATTGGCCGTTCGTACTCCCGAGGCCCTCTCCAACGCGATCGCCCGCTTGGCGATGCCTTGGGCGGACGTGCCGCGGTATACGTTCACCCGCTGGGAACGACTTCCCGAAGAGCTGATTATTCCGCTGGGTGAGCCGACCCCGCTGACAGTTCGCTTGACCGAAGAGTCTCAATGGCAACCGCTTATGGCGGAACTGACGATCGGCGGCCGCCGGCCGATCGAAGCGGAATTGCAAGGTGACCAGTACACGTTCATGCTGCCGCCGCAGATCGAGCCGGAGCCGATGATGTTGAGCCTTGGGGATGGCTATCAGGCGGTCGATTTGCAACCGACACTCCGGCCTGAGCTCACCTCGATCTCCGCCGAGGTCGAATTGCCGGAGTATCTTGAGCGCGACGAGCCGATGCAGATGGATTTGCGCGGCGGATCATTGGCGGCCGTTGCCGGCAGTCGGGCAACGGTTCGCGCGACGGCAAGTCGCGACCTCGCTTTCGCATCCGTCAACGATTCCACCCGGCCCATCGAAGGGGCTGAGGTATCCAGTGAGCCGTTCGAAGTCGATGATGCCCCGGCGTTGACTTTCCAATGGCGAGATCAGTACGGATTGGCCGGTGAGGAGCCGTTCGAGCTGATGGTGCGGCCTCAAGAAGACCAGGCGCCACGAATCCTCGGCGACGGACTGGCCCGGCAAACGGTTGTCCTGGATTCCGAGTTATTGCAGTTCGAACTATTCGCCAATGACGATTTCGGCGTCCGCCGCGTGGGAATGATGTGGCGGGCACTCGGGTCCGGGGGTGATTCGAGCGGGCTGCAAGGCGAACGGGTGCTAGCGGCTGGCGGGCCGGAAGCAGAATCGGTCACCGCTCAGGGGACTTTTTCCGCCAAGACGCTAAAAATCGATCCGCAGCCGTTGGAATTGTTCCTATGGTCGGAGGATTACTTGCCGGGTCGCGGGCGAACTTACTCCTCGCCTTATGTCATCTATGTTCTGACGCCTGAGGAGCACGCGGTTTGGATTACCGAACAGCTGACCCGGTGGCAGCGGCAGACGCTGGACGTCCGTGATCGCGAGCGTCAACTGCACGAGGCGAACAAACAGCTCCGGTCCCTATCGGCCGACCAACTCGACACGCCCGAGCGTCGTCGTGAGCTGGAGCGGCAGGCGTCCGAGGAACGAGCCAACGGCCGCCGGCTGGATCGACTCGGCGAAACCGGCAAGGAACTGATGCGAAACGCGATGCAAAATCCGGAGATCGATCCGGATCAGATGGAATTGCTAGCCAAGTCACTGGGTGTCCTTGAGAATATGGCGGAAAACCGGATGCCTTCGGTCGCCGACTTGTTGCAACAATCCGCCGATGCTCCGCCGCCCGGCTCGTCGGCCGCGAAGCCCGAGACGTCGTCGCAGCCATCCTCCCCGTCGCAACCATCCGGCTCCGCCCAGCAAGATTCCTCGCCGAGCGACTCGGATTCGCAACCGTCGTCCTCTGGCGATCCGTCTTCCTCGAAACCTTCGCCCTCCTCGGGGGAATCCCAGTCCAGTGACAGCAAATCGCCGCCGAGCGGATCGCCGAGTTCATCGAACGCATCCTCCGACCCCTCCGATCTGGAAACGGAATCGCCCTTCGGCAGTTCGGAAGAGCCGTCCGGCGGATCCGAGGGATCCGAATCGTCGGAGAAAGACGGATCGGAAGAGCCCAATCGCACACTCGGGACAAACCGCAACCCTTCGTCCGGCAGCGGTTCCGAAGGCGCATCTTCCAAGCAACCCTCCGTGCCCCAGATAGTCGATGTCGAATCGTCGATGGACGGTAAGGAAGAGGAATCGGGCGAAGAACCTCCCGCCTCTTCGTCGTCATCGTCCAGCCCACCGACGTTTGGTCTGCCTAGCACGACGCTGCAGGGCAAACCGAGCTCTGGCGGCGGCGGATCGCCCGGTTCGCAAGGCGAGAAATTGGATGAAGCGATTGAGGAGCAGGAGGACCTGCTGGCAGAATTCGACCGCCTGGCTGACCAGTTCAACGCCGTGCTGGCGAATTTGGAGGGCAGCACGCTGGTGAAACGTCTGAAGGCTGCATCGCGTGAACAATTTATGTTGGCTGGAAAATTGAACAGCCAGCTGGAAAACAGCTTCGGCCGTCCCAAAAAGGCCCGGCCCGACGCGACCGAGGAAACGCTGGAGGAGCTCCGTGAAACGGAAGAACAAGCGACACAAAACGTCTCCTACATCATCGATGACTTGGCCGCCTACTTCCAACGCCGCCCGTTTGAACACTTTGAGAAGGTACTCGACGAGATGAGTTCTTCCGACGTGGTCGGACAGATGCGTGCGCTCGCCGACGACGTCCAAAAGCGCCAAGGTCTGTCGATAGCTCAAGCGGAATTCTGGGCAGACACATTGGATCGGTGGGCCGAAATGTTGGTCGAGGCGTCCAAACCGGCACCGCCATCCAGCGGCGAGTCGCCGCCCAAGGACAGCTTGCCACCCGCAATCGTCTTGGCAGTGATGCAGGTCCTCGACGGAGAAATCGACCTGCGGGAAGAAACCCGAGTGGCGAAACAGGCCCGCGATGCGGTCTCGCCGGCCGAACATGTGCTGACGTCGCTTCGTCTGGCCGACGTGCAGAAAGAACTTTCCGATAAGATGATGAAAGTCGTCGAAGACGTTCAAATGCTGCCCGATGGGGCTCAGTCGTTCGGTCAGGAATTGAAACTTTTCAATGCCGCTTACCGCGTCATGCGAGAAGTCGACGGCTTGCTGCGAGAGGGTGAGACCACGACCGCGACGATCGCCGCGGAGACGGAGGTGATCGAGTTGTTACTGCAATCCAACCGCAACAACCCCGGCGGTGGCGGCGGTGGCGGTGGCGGATCACCGGGTGGCGGCGGGACCGGCAATACCAACCAGTCGGCACTAGCCCTTCTCGGGCGTGGCCAACCGGGCAAACAGACTCAACAAGATTCGGAAGCGACGCGCAGCACCGGAAAGACCGGTCGCACACTGCCTCCCGAATTCCGCCAAGGTCTGGATCAATACTTCAACCGGCTGGTCGACCCGACGGTCGGTGCAGGAGCGACACAGGAGTGAACATGATGACGAACGTACTGCAAACCCGCGGCGAGAAGACCTTACTGCCGCCCTTGCCAAAGTTACTTGGCGTGGTGATCGTCCCCCTATTGCTCAATATGCCCAACGGTGTGCGAGCCCAGGACGCGCAGGTGCAAATCGCCATTGAGGATATTCAGATAAGCCGAGTTGTTATTGCTGCCAACGACGAGAAAAAGGTCCGCGAGGAAAAAGCCGCTGACAACAATCAAAAAGAGAATCAAGAAGCCGAGGAAAAGTCAGACGGGAAAGCTGATGCCGAACGCCTGAAAGACGCCCCGGCAGACGAGAAAGAAAAGGACGACGAAAAGCCCAAGCCGAAAAAGCCGCCGAAATATCTTCGTGCAGTCGTCAATGGCGAACTGTCGTTTATCAAAAGGGTTGCGAATCCGACCCCAGAACAGATGGATCAGATCGTCAAAGAGGCGAAGTCGATGTTGCAAGACGTCACCGACGATATCGTGCAGTCTAGGAACAAGGCGGTGCGGTGGAATAAAGGCGACATGTTTATCTACGGCCCTCGTGGCGGGCGTCTGAAAGAAAATCCCTTCAAGCGGGTCCCTGACGAATTTGCAGCCATCCTCAAACCGATCCTCGACGAAAACCAGTTCCAGCAGTACCAAACGGAAGTGAAATTGCGGAAGCAGTATGAGCGGGACGCTTCCATTCGATCGGCCCTTCAGGCGGCCGATCACCGGGTCGTATTGACCAAGACGCAGCACGAGAAGTTGTACAAGTTGTTAATGAAGGAATGGAAGCAGTTCGATTTGGCCGCCATCACCGTTTTCTCTCGCCGCAACAACATGGCTCCGCCGATCCCGGACGAGTTCATTGATCAAGTTTTAAATGAACGGCAGAAAGCGGTTTGGAAAGACACTCGCACCGGCACGATGTATCTGCGACTGTCCGACAGCGTGCTGAGCCAGCTCGACGAGGAGTGGATCAAATGAGCAAGAAAATTTGCCTGTGCGTCATGCTTGTTGCGGCCAATTGTTGGACCGCGACGCCTGTCTCGGCCCAGGCGAAGCAGCGGACTCGCAGTTACACCGTCCGAAATTTCCTTATCAACG
>JGI12109J20283_10015222_pt1 | contig 10400 bp, 10 predicted proteins | sample ElkSlonscriptome_12_FD_20283 | JGI IMG/M metagenome (IMG submission 20283) | reverse complement strand
AGCGAATGCACCAGCCCGCCGGTGCCCTGCCGCATCCTGGCCTCCCTGAAGCTCCGGCAGACCCACACCGTGGACGCGGTCACGGCCCCGTCCAACTTCGTGCTGCAGCGGCACCTGCAGGCCGGGGGTTTTCGTGGCGCCCTGAGCCGGGTGGTGCCCAATGCCTGCGAAAACCTGCCGGACAACGTCCCGGACCGCCCGCTGGACGGTGCCGTGCGCGGCCTGTACCTTGGCCAGCTGGATGACCACAAGGGCGTGGGTATCCTGCTGGAGGCCCTGGAGGTCCTGCTCAAGCAGCCCGGACTGGAGAACCTGGAATTCGATATCGCCGGTTCCGGACCGGCCGAGGACAAGGTGCGGGATCTGTGCAGCCGGCATCCGCAGCGCGTGCGCTTCCATGGCGTGGTCAAGGGTGATGAGAAATTCGCCCTGCTGCGGGCGGCCGCCTTCCAGGTGGTGCCCTCGGTGTGGAACGACAACTTCCCGCGCAGCATCCTGGACGGTTTCAGCTGGGGTATCCCCGTCATCGGCAGCAACCGCGGCGGAATCCCCGAGGTCATCCGCCATGAGCAGGACGGCCTTATCATCGATCCCACCGCCGCCGCCCTGGCCCAGGCCGTCACCCGCTACGTCGAGGATGCCGGACTGCGGCAAACCCACGGCCTTTCCGCCCGCAAGCGCGGCGAGGGTTACACCCTGGACCATCAGGTGGACATGTTCCAGGAGATCTACCACACCCTCTCCACCCGGCAGGATCCGGATCATGCCTCGACAACCTGAGAGGCTGCTGCCCTGGCTGGGCGGATTCCTGATCTCGGTCAACCTGTATCTGCTGCCGTTCATGGACGACTCGCCGCGGGCCACGGACCTGGCCGGCGGTCTGCTGCTGGTCTGGCTGGTGATCGAACTGGCCCGCCACCGGCAGCCGGCCGCGCCCCTGGCCCTGGCCGGGGTGCTGGGTCTCACGCCCCTGCTGTGGCTCTTCTTCAGCGTGCTGAACGACCACGCCACCACCCTGGTCCTGGCCGCCCGCTGGCTGCTGGCCATCCCCTGGGCTTTGGCCCTGATGCGAATCCTCGGCCACGAGGATCGTCAGTCCCGCTTCGCCTGGGGGCTGATCCATGGTGGCCTGGTGGGCACCGTGGTCATCGTCCTGCAGTGGCTGGGCTTCGAGCAGATGCTGCAGATGGCGGGCCTGTCCAGCACCCATGCCGAATACCACCACTACGTGGCCCTGACGGTGCGCATTCCCGGCATGCACGGGCAGCACAACGCCAGCAGTTCGGTCGTCAGCCTGCTGGTGCCGGCGGCCTTCTACCTCTTCTACACGGGCCGTTTGCGCCTGCCGGCCCTCTCGGGCATCCTCTTCGCCCTGCTGGTGACGCTGCACCTGACCAGCACGCGCAGCCCGCTGATCGTGGCGGTGCTGACCATCGGTTTCGCCTCGGTGCTGGCCAAGCGGGTGGGGCGCAGTCTGCTGATCGCCTTTTTCCTGGTGAGCGTGCTGGTGCCCGTGGTGGCGGTGTACGGCCCGCCCGGCGGCTGGGCCCGCTGGAGGAACCTGGAGGCCCTCAACAGCAACGCCACCGAACGTCTGGACAGCACCCTGGGCGCGGCCGAGCTGTCCATCACCCACCCCTGGGGCTGGGGAGCCAAGCTGGGCCAGCGCATGCTGAGCGAGAAGACGGGCATCGGGGCCACGCACAACGCCTTCCTGCAGACCAGCCTCGTCTTCGGACTGGTCCAGGGCATGATCCTGCTGTTGGGGTTCGTGGTGCTGATACTGCGGGGTACCGGAGGGGCGGACGGTCCCTATTTCCTGCCCAGCCTGCTGGCTTTCCATACGGCCGGGCTTTTCATGTTCGAGGAACACCTGAACAACCCGACCTTCATCATCCTGGCCGCCTGGGTCATCCTGGCGGCCTTCACGGGCCGGGTCAGGACCGGAAAATCTCGTTCCGGTTCGCCATGATGTAGTCCAGACCGAAGCCCAGGACCAGCCCCCCCACGATACCCAGGAAGACCAGGATCATGGTGGCGCGCCCGGTGCGTGGTCGCACGGGTTTTTCCGAGACGAAGGTCTCGCCGATCTGCTGCAGCGAGGTCAATGATCCCAGCTGCACCTGCTTGCCGGTGATGTCGTTGCGCACCTCGGAGCGTTTCACCGGCAGGACGAAGTCCCGCTCCAGCTCCAGCTCGCCGATGCGTTTCTCGATCTCCCGCAGCTTCGATTCCACCGTGGCCTGCCGCTTGATGGTGCGGCGCTGGAATTCCAGCTCGGCCACCCCCAGCTCGAAGCGGAAGCTGTCGGCCAGGGCCATGTTCCGGTCCAGGCTGTGCTGCAGTTTCAGACGCAGCTCGCCCAGCCCCTCCAGCACATCGCCCCCGTCCAGGACGGCCTCGCGGCGGGCCCAGGCGGGGATCTGGTCCGGGCTGATCTCTTCCTTGTTCTCCACCACCGAGGCCACCACCCGATTCAGCTGCTCCAGGTTCTGCTGAAGCTCCGGGCGCTCGGCCGCCAGGTTCTCCAGCCGCCGGTTGTGCCACTCCAGGCGCTTTTCCAGCTTATCCAGCTCGATGCCCAGTTCCTGATCCAGGACGGCCACCACCGCGCTGTCGGCACGGGCCTGCTCCAGGTCCAGATTCAGGCCCACCTCCTGCTTGTCCACGGAACTGAAGCGCGTCTCCAGCACCTGGATCTGCAGGCCCAGACCCTCGCGGGTCAGCTGGATGCTGCTGGTGAAGGAATCCCCCTCGGCGTAGCCGCGGAAGATGGCGATGCTGGTGTCGATGATGGCCTGGGCCAGTTCCGGGCTCCTGGCCGTGGTCCACAGGGTGACCACCTCACCGCCGGCCAGGTTGGTCAGGCCGGTGGCGATGAACTCGGTGCGGATGACGGGCTTGAAATCCCGGTCCATGCCCAGCCGCTCGGCAAGCTCCCGCTGGTAGAGCATCTTGTCGTACCAGGTGGTGATGTCCTTCAGCTGCCACTGCCGCAGGGGAAAGCCCTCCGGCGAGTAGGCCGTGATGCCCGGCCGCACGGTGGCCGTGGCCGACCACCGCTTGGTCCCGAAGGTGCCGTAGAGCAGACCCACCACCAGCCCCAGGGCGGGCAGCCCCAGCACGATCAGGCGCCGGCGCCAGATGGTATTCAGGATGGTGACCAGGCCGAATGTTCTTTCCTCCGCCAAGGGCGTCTCCTATCAGAGTATCTTGTTCAGTTTGTCGGTGCTGTCGGCCAGGACCTTGGCGTGCAGACTACCGCCGTGCGAGTCCATGGTCACCACCGCGGGGAACCTCTCCACGCGGAACTCCCAGATGGCCTCGGGCGAGCCGAACTTCTCGGCCATGTGCACACCCTCGACCGCGATCACGCGCTCGGCCAGGACCTGGGCCGCCCCGCCGATGGCGTGCAGATAGACCGCGCCCACCTTCTGGCAGTACTCCAGGGTCTTGGGCCCCATGCCTCCTTTGCCGATGACGGCGCGGATGCCGAACTGCTCCATCAGCGGGCCCTGGTAGGGTTCTTCGCGGATGCTGGTGGTGGGGCCCGCCGCCTTGACGACGTGCTTGCCTTTTTCCTTCACGACCACGGGGCCGCAGTGGTAGATGATGCTGTCCTGCAGATCCACCGGCGGCTTGCCGCCGTCGTGCAGGTACTTGTGGACCGCGTCGCGGCCGGTGTAGATCAGGCCGGTGATCTCGACCTGGTCGCCCACCTTCAGGGCGCGGATCTTCTCTTCGGTGAACGGGGCTTCGAGCAACATGATCCGACCCTCCTAGGAATCGTACAGCCAGCGGGAAAGCTTGCCGCTTTCGGTGAGCATGATACCGTTCCGGCGGTGCGCCCAGCACATGTAGGCCACCGAAACGAAGAACGAGGCGGGCACCCGGTTGCGGTGCGTGATCTTCAGGCCCAGCAGCGAGGTCTCGCCGCCGAAACCCATGGGCCCGATGCCCAGGCCGTTGGCCTCCTTGAGAACCTGCTTCTCCAGCCTGGCCAGGCGCTTGTCCTCGTTCACGTCGTCCATGGGACGGAAGAGGGTCTCCTTGGCGGCGATGTAGCCGCTGCCCCGGTCCCCGCCGATGCACACACCCAGGATACCCGGGCCGCAGCCCTTGCCCTGGGCCTGCACCACGGCATCCAGGAGGCATTTGCGCACGCCCTCGAGGTCGCGGCCGGCGCCCAGACGCGTATCGGGCAGGCTGTACTGGGTGCTGACGTTCTCGCAGCCGCCGCCCTTGAGGATCATCTTGACCGTCAGGCTCTTGCCCCTGGCCGGGTGAAAGTGGAAACTGGGACTGCCGGGGCCCAGGTTGGTGCCGCTGTTTTCGCCGGTGATGCTGTCCACGGAGTTCTGGCGCAGATAACCCAGCCTGGTGGCCTGGACCACGGCCTTCTCGTAGGCCTTGCGGAACTTGATCTCATCCATCCACTTCGGCAGATCCGCGTAGCAGATGATGGTGCCGGTGTCCTGGCACAGGGGCTGGGACTTGTCCTTGGCCATGATGACGTTGTCCTTGATCACCTGCAGGGCGTACTGGCCGGTGGAACCCTTCTTCTCCTTGCGGAGCCCCTTCTCCACGGTCCGGACCACATCCTGGGGCAGCTGCGTGCTGGTGCGCCGGATGAGTTCCAGAAGGTGCTTTTGCAGAGTTTTCGCGTCCATGAGCACTCCTGATCAGTGGGTGGTTTGCGATGTTATGGACAGAACGGGAAGATAGTAGCCCCCGCCCGGGTTTTGGTCAAAGGTTGTTGACCCGCATGGGCTGGCGTTTCCAGTAACTCAGGCTACGCCACAGCCACTCCACCGGCCCGAACCGGAATCGTCGCAACCACCAGGGCGAAAGCCAGAGCTGGATACCCCAGATCAGCACCACGATTCCCATCTGCCCCACGCTGGGAACACTCCCGTACAACCCCAGTCCCCGGCCGTAGAAGATGAAAGTGGCCAGCAGGGTCTGCAGAAGATAGTTGGTCAGGGCCATGCGGACCACGGCAGCCAAACGGTTCGCCAGTTGCGGGCAGCGTCCCGCTCCCAGGGCCAGGAACACCAAGCCCGCGTACCCGAGGGCGATCAGCAGGCTGCCCCAGTAGCCGAACTGGCTGTCCAGGAAGAAGGCGCTGATGGGATCCCAATCCGAGGCGAACTGACGCCAAGCCCCGTACGCCGTCAGCGGGAGCCCAACCAGCAGGCCCAGCCCGATCCAGATCCGATAGACGCCTGGCCGCCCTCCCTCCAGAAGGCCCCACTTGAAGAGGGCCATGCCGATGAGCATCAGATGCATCTCCCGGACGGCCGGTGCCCGGTGCACGATCTCTTGCCACCAGTTGCCGCGCATGGCCTCCAACTCGGTGCGAATCTTATCCTGGTCCGGCTGCCAGTCTGACTGGAAGGACTCCCTCTCATCGGGAGCCCAGTAGGGAGCCGAAAACCCGGCCCCCAGATTCAACCCCGAGCCGAGGACCAGAATCACCATCCCGATGACCCACAGCCAGAACATGCGCCGGTGGTATATGCCCGCAAAGGGCCGGCCTAGTTTCTCGGCACGCCGGGCCTGCAGAACCACCACACCGTCAGGTTGAAGCCGCCCAGATCCCCGCAGGCGGTGGGAAAGAAATAGGCCTCCGGGATCATGGCGAAGGATTTGATGTTCATCAGCAGGATGCCGGTGGCTTCGTTCATCCGTTGGTTCTTCCGAATTCGATGCTGAAAAATATTGGATCTACCGTTACCCTGACGGAGAGTCCACCATCATCCCCAAGGGAGATCAACGTGAAATACCTGCTCCTGGGTGCCGGCCTCCAGGGAACGGCCATAGCCCACGATTTGTTGCACCATGCCGATGGCACCACCGATCTGATGGTCGTCGACGGCAGCCAGGATGCCCTCGACAGCCTACGGGACCGCCTGGACGATGCGCGGCTGCGCACCTCCTGTCTGGACGTGCAGGACGCGGACGCCCTGGCCCCCCACTTCGAAAAGGCCCAGGTGGCCATCAGCGCCGTCAACTACTGGTACAACGCGGGCCTGGCCGCGGGCGCGGTGGCCGGCCGCTGCCACTTTCTGGATCTGGGCGGGAACAACGATATCGTGGCCCGGGAGTTCGAACTGGACGCGGAGGCTCGCGCCGCCGGCGTGACAATCGTGCCCGACTGCGGCCTGGCGCCGGGTCTGGCGGGTATCCTGGGTTACTGGCTGGTCGATGGCCTGGCCAAGGCCGAGTGCCTGCGGCTGCGCGTGGGCGGTCTGCCAGCCAACCCGCAGCCGCCCATGAACTACAAGATCGTCTTCTCGGTGCAGGGGCTGATCAACGAATACATCGAACCGGCGGTGGTCATCCGCGACGGCCGCCTGGGCACCGTGCCCTCCCTCAGTGAACTGGAGACGCTCTTTTTTCCCGAGCCCTTCGGCGAGCTGGAAGCCTTCCAGACCAGCGGCGGCACCAGCACCCTGCCGCGCACCTTGCTGGGACGGGTCCCCTACCTGGACTACAAGACCATCCGCTACAAGGGCCACTGCGCCCAGTTCCGGCTGTTGCACGAGCTGGGCCTGACCGACAACCGGCCGCGCGAGTTCGGCGGCGGCAAGATCAGCCCGCGCGAGATGCTGGCCGCCGTCATGCAGGATAAGCTGGAGATGCCCGGCGAGGATGTGGTCCTGCTACGGGCCGTGGCCGAGGGCTGGGACACCGCAGGGCGGGCTCTGAGGCGGGCGGTGGAAATCATCGACCACCACGACAGCAAGAACGACATCTCAGCCATGATGCGCATGACGGGTTATCCCGCGGCGATCATCGCCTGGCTGCTGGCGTCCGGCGAGATCGAGGCGCCCGGATCCAGGGAGCAGGAACTGATCGTGCCGGGAGACCGCATGATCGAGCTGTTGCGCAAGCGCGGCGTCGGCATCGAAATCACCGAGAATCACCCGGCGGACCCCGTCTAGAAAGGCTCGACCATGGATGGATTATTCAACCTGGACTGGGGCCAGATTTCGTTCAACCTGACACACCTGGGTATTGCCTATATCCTGGCTCTGCCGATCGCCCTGGACAGGGACCGCGAGCAGAAGGGCGCCGGTCTGCGCACCTTTCCCCTGGTGGCCATCGCCGCCTGCGGGTACACACTGGTGGGGGTCTCGGTGCTGGATGGAAGCCAGGCGGAGAGCCGGATCCTGGAAGGCATCATCACCGGCATCGGTTTCATCGGTGGCGGGGCCATCCTGAAGAACAAGAGCGCCGTCATGGGCACCGCCACGGCGGCCAGCATCTGGAATACCGGGGTCATCGGCATAGCCGTGGCCTTTTCTCGATACGAGATCGGGCTGCTCCTGTCCCTGATCAACTTCGCCACCCTGCGCTTCATCAAGACCTTCAAGAAGGATGAGGAGCAGAGCGAGGTCAAATGAACCGCTTGCCGCACTTGAAGCTCTGGACACCGGAGCAAGGGGGGGACTCTCGTTATTTTTTTAACCCTTGAGCCGCCATTCCTCTCCCATTTCTTGACCAGCGCCCCTGTATAATCCCACAAAACGCCACTAAAGTTTGATTTAATTGCAGATATTTTTTTCTTGCTTTCCCTGAATATTTGATAATTTTTTAACAACAAACAAGGCAGGGAATTTCAATTTTCTGCCTTTTTTCTCAAAACCGTACCAGGAGCGTGGAAAGATGGATCTGGTGGTTTGTGTAGGGGAAAAGTGCCATTTGAACGGCTCGGAGCTGGTTCTCAAGAGCTTCATGGACATCATCTCCTCCGAGCAACTGACCAACGCCGTGAAGCTGAAGGCGTGTTTTTGCATTGGTGCCTGCACCGAGAACGATCTGGTTAACGTGCGGCTGGGTGACTTGACCTTCCCGGCCGACCCCACGGACCCCGCGCGGTCTTTCGCCGAGCACGTGCGACCTGTGCTCACGAAAACGGAGGGATAACATGGCCAAAGTCGTCATCGGCGCCTGGGACGACCTCGTGGTCGACAACCGGGGCAAGCGCTTTTTTGAAATCGACGAATTCACGGAGCTGGGAGACTTCCGCGAATTCGATCCCGGCAACCGCATCAAGGCCTTCCTGGGCGGGCGCGGTTTCTTCGTCTTCGATCGCGAGGTCTCCGTCATCGGGGCCATCCGCGACTACCTCATGAAGGCGGCCGAGGAGAGTTGCGGGAAGTGCACACCCTGCCGCAGCGGCACCCGCATCCTGGTGGACAAGCTGGCGGACCTGTGCGAGAACGGCCGCTGCGAACGCAAGCTGGCCGAGATACGGGAACTGGCCGAGCACATCCACTCCTCCAGTCTCTGCGGTCTGGGGCAGTCGGCCACCGTGCCCCTGCTCAAGCTGCTCGATACCTTCCCCGAGGTGATCTGCGAGGAGATCAAGAGCGGCGCCGCCACCGTGGCTCAGCCGGGCCAGTCCTACGTGACGGCCCCCTGCATCGAGGAGTGTCCCTCCAAGGTGGACGTGCCCCGCTACATCGATTACCTGAAGGACGGGCAGTTCACCCACAGCGTGGGCGTGGTGCTGCAGAAGTACCCGATGGCGGCGACCTGCGGGCGCGTCTGTGTGCGTTTCTGCGAGATGGCCTGCCGCCGGACCCAGGTGGACGAGCCGGTGGGCATCAAGGTGCTCAAGCGCTTCGTGGCCGATCAGCAGAAGTACGCCACGGACCACTGGTTCGGCCCCGAACTCATCGAAGACCCCAAGTCCCCCGACCTGAAGGTGGCCGTCATTGGCGCCGGTCCGGCCGGCATCAGCGCGGCCTACCACCTCCTGCTCATGGGCTACAAGGTCGAGGTCTTCGAGGCCATGACCGAGCCCGGCGGCATGGCCGCCGTCGGCATCCCCGAGTACCGGCTGCCCAAGGAGGAGATCCTGCGCAAGGAGGTCTCCATCATCGAGGACCTGGGCGGGACCATCCACTACAACAAGCGCATGGGCCGCGACTTCACCCTTGATACGCTCATTCAGGACGGCTTCAAGTCGGTCTTCCTGGGCGTGGGCGCGCACAAGGGCAAGGCCCTGGGCGTGCCCGGCGAGGAAGGCAGCATCCAGGGTTACATCACCGGCGTGAAGTTCCTGCTCTTCATCAACCACTACCACATCAACATGGGTGTGCAGATGGACCTGGGCGACCGCATGGTGGTCGTCGGCGGCGGCAACGTGGCCATGGACTGCGTGCGCAGCGCCCTGCGCATGGGCGTGGGCGAAGTGCACCTGGTGTACCGCCGCAGCCGCGAGGAGATGCCCGCCGATCACGAGGAGATCGAGGGCGCCGAGCGCGAGGGCGTCATCTTCCACTTCCTGACCCACCCCACCCGTCTGATCAGCAAGGACGGCAAGGTGACGGGTCTGGAACTGACGAAGATGGAACTGGGCAAGCCGGACGAGAGCGGTCGCCGCGGCGTCCTGCCCATCCCCGGCAGCGAATTCACCCTGGAGACGGACTTCGTGGTGCCGGCCATCGGCCAGAAGGTGGACCACAGTTTCATCAAGCCTGAAGAAGGCGTGGAGTTCAACCGCTGGGGCCTGCTCCAGACCAACGAGCAGACCCTGCGCACCACCCGCCGCGGCGTTTTCGCCGGTGGCGATGCCGTCACCGGCCCGCGCACCCTGATCGAGGCCATGGCCCAGGGCCAGCAGGCCGCCGAGAGCATCGACGATTACCTGACCTACGGCCGCACCCGGTTCCGGCCCGAGCGCCGCTTCCAGACGCTGCTGGCCGGCATGCGCAAGTTGCAGAGCGAACGGGTCGAGCAGCCCATCCGCCATCTCTACCGGGTGAAGGTGGACGAACTGGATCCCGAGACGCGCAAACGCAAGTTCGAGGAAGTGGAGAAACCCATCTCCGTGGACGCGGCCTACCGCGAAGCCGACCGCTGCATGCGGTGCTACCGGGTCTACTCGGTGGTCACGGAAAAATAGGAGGCGAATGATGAACGCAACGATCAACGGCAGGAGCGTGGAATTCGCCCCCGACCAGACCATTCTCGAGGCCGCCCGCGCGGGCGGGCAGTTCATTCCCACCCTGTGCGAGCTGGCCGACATCGGCCACACGCCGGGCACCTGCCGCATGTGCATCGTGGAAGTGACACGCCCCGACGGAAAGCCCCGGTTGCTGACCGCCTGCGACACCCCCATCGAAGAGGGCATGACGATCCTGACCCGCACCCAGGAAGTGCGGCAGCATCAGCGCCTGCAGATGGAGCTGCTGCTGGCGGACCACAATCAGGACTGCGCCTCGTGCGTGCGGCATGGCGACTGCGAGCTGCAGGACGTGGCCCAGTTCGTGGGCCTGCAGAATACCCGTTTCAGTGACCCGGAGCTATTCCACGGCCGCTGCGTGGATCGCACCAGCCCCAGCATCCAGCGTGACATGACCAAGTGCGTGCGTTGCCAGCGCTGC
>JGI12109J20283_10409633_pt1 | contig 10403 bp, 8 predicted proteins | sample ElkSlonscriptome_12_FD_20283 | JGI IMG/M metagenome (IMG submission 20283) | reverse complement strand
CGCAATAGCCGGCAAGGCTTATCGCGTGAATGACAAGATCTGCCCGGCGTTCAGGCGCGGTTTGGCTGGGAAACATGGCGGCGTCGCAATCTCCGGTTTACCGCTTTCTCTAGGCGAATAGCGGTGATGTGCAATCGGCCAAAAGTTGGCGGCGCGCGCAGCCTGTTTGCGAACGAAGGCTGCTTCTCAGCCAAAGCCCACATCAAGAAAGCCGGGCTTGGGTCCGTTCCATTCGCCGGGCGCTACGGGCTCATCGTCTTCATCGCGGCGTTTCGAGCGGCTCTTGCGAGGGGGCTTGTCCTCCGCGCTATCAGCACGTGAGCGGCTTTCGCGGCGGGGCTTTTTCGCAGGCGCATCCTCATCCTCGCGCTTTCTCGAGCGCGAACGTTTAGGCTTGGCCTCAGCGCCGGCGTCGGCACCGCTATCAGCATCGGTATCTGCGCCGCCCTTGCCTGTATCGCCTGCCTCGTCGCCAGTTTTGAGTTCGACACGAACATCTTCCTTGCCGAACACCTTGATCTTGGCGCCGGTCAATTTCTCGACATTGGCGATCGCTTCCGCATCCTCGTCAGCCACAAAGGTGAAGGCGCGCCCCTTGGCCCCCGCCCGGCCCGTGCGCCCGATGCGGTGGACGTAATCATCCGGGTGCCATGGCGTATCGAAATTGAAGACGTGGCTGACGCCTTTGACATCGAGCCCGCGCGCGGCCACATCGCTGGCGACGAGGATATTGACTTCGCCCGCCTTGAACCGGTCCAGCTCCTTGTGCCGCGAACTCTGATCCATGTCGCCATGAATTTCACCGCTAGCAAAGCCGCGGCGCTGAAGATGCTTGTTCAGGTCGCGCACCGTGGTCTTGCGGTTGGCAAAGATAATCGCCGTCTCCACCCGGTCATTGGCCAGCAACCATTCGAGCGTGTCGCGTTTCTGGCGCGATTTCACCGGCACTCGAAAAGCGGTGATGTCCTTGTTCGTGGTCGCCGCCCGCTCGGTTTCGATGCGCTTGGGGCTGGACATGAACTTATTTGCCAGCTTTTCGATCGGCGCTGGCATGGTAGCTGAAAACAGCATCGTCTGGCGGGTATCGGGCAGCTTGTCGCAGATGAATTCGATGTCCGGGATAAAGCCCATGTCGAGCATCCGGTCCGCCTCGTCGATCACCAGCAGCTCGCAGCCGTTCAGCAGGATCTTGCCACGCTCGAACAGGTCCATCAGGCGCCCGGGCGTTGCGATCAGCACGTCAACGCCTTCGTCAAGCGTTTTGAGCTGATCGCCCATTTGCACGCCGCCGATCAGCAGCGCCATTTTGAGATCGTGGTTCTTTCCGTATTTCTCGAAATTCTCTGCAACTTGCGCTGCCAGTTCGCGCGTAGGCTCAAGGATGAGCGAGCGCGGCATAAGCGCACGCCTGCGCCCCGCTGCCATCACATCAATCATGGGAAGTACGAAACTGGCTGTCTTGCCTGTTCCCGTCTGCGCGATGCCGATGATGTCCTTCATCATCAGGATGGCCGGAATCGCCTCCGCCTGGATTGCGGTGGGCGTGGTGTAGCCGGCATCTGCTACGGTTTCGAGCAATTCAGGGGAAAGGCCGAGATCGGCAAATGTCATAGTCAGGTTCGTATTTCCGGATGGGCTTGAAGCCATGGTTCGCAGGACGCGGACGGATAGCTGGGCACAATGTTGATGCGGACCATATCCGCAGGCGGCGCTGCTTTGTGCAGAAAACCGCGAAAAGTCAAGATTTCACCTCTTGTGGGGGCGAATGGATACTTCTCGCGGCTCATTCTTCGATGGCGACGAGCTCCATCATCCGTTCGATATCGCAGCGCGCTCCATTGCGCGATTGAAGCGTATCACGATCCACGCAAAGCTGGCCGTCCTTGGCACGCTCAACATAAAAGCCAGAATAAAAATCGCGCGCGCGGCAGGCTTTTTCAAGATTGATGCTGAGGATATCGGCATCGAGCAGGAACAGGATCAACCGGTTGCCGCTGCCGGTTTCAACCCCGGCAATATTTTCGAGCGGGACGCACCGGTCGGTTTTGCGCTCCTTGTAACGGGTGGACTGTCTGCGTGCCTCCAATTGCGCCATCATGTTGCGCCGTTCACCCGCACGGCGCGGGGCAATGCGCACAACAACGCGCTGTTCGATGCGGATTTGTCGCTGTTGCAAATCGCGCCTCAGGCTTTGCCGCAATGCCCCAAGCGTTCCGTCTGGCTGCAGGGCCTGCGCTTTTCGCAGTCCCCGGCTTTCGGGCGCTTTCTCGCTCATGCCAGCGGATGGCGCGGGCGTATGATGTGCGCTTTGGCTGTCCTCCAGAGGCGCCGCTTCACGCGCAGCATCGACGCCCAAATGCAGCCCACCACCGCCCAATGGCAGGATAAGCGCAAGTGATGCAGCGATGTCTGCAAAGCCGGGCACGTCGCCAGTAAGCCTCCTGATTACCTTTTCAAATTCCGCTGCGCGCCCTATCACTGGCGGTTGAACGGCGGCTTAACTTGCCCATGTCGAAGCTCAACCACGCGAGGACTCTATGGCGATTCCCTGTCCAATTGTGGCAAAGGTGCAACAATGAGCGAAGCGATATCCGACGTCATGTCCAACACGAATGACGGGCCTGAAAACCGGCCCAAACACTGGGCTGACGGCTTCATCGAAGAAGCGGCACAATTGTTGGGCGCCAAAGGTTTCACCCGCGATCCCGACTTGATCGATCCGTGGCTGACCGATTGGCGCGGACGTTACACCGGCCGCGCGCTTGGCCTTGCATCGCCGGCGGACACGCAAACTCTGGCAGAGCTGATCAAGCTGTGCGCACAGCACCGCGTGCCGATCGTGCCACAAGGCGGGAATAGCGGAATGGCGGGCGGCGCCACGCCTGATGAAAGCGGCAACGCCATCGTGCTGTCGATGCGGCGCATGAACGCAATCCGCTCGTTCGATGCAGAGGCGGGCCAGGTCGTGTGCGAGGCCGGCGTGATCCTTCAAACGCTGCACGAGGCAGCCGAGGCGCAAGACCTTCGTTTTCCATTGACCCTTGGCGGCAAGGGTTCGGCAACGATCGGCGGACTGATCTCCACCAATGCAGGCGGCACACAGGTTTTGCGTTATGGCACGATGCGCGCGCAGGTGCTGGGGATCGAAGCCATCATGGCCGATGGCGCCGTGCTGGACCAGTTGACAGTGCTCAAGAAAGACAATCGCGGATTTGACCTCAAGCAATTGCTGATCGGCTCCGAAGGAACGTTGGGCATTGTGACAGCTGCCACGTTGCGCCTGCTGCCCGCCACGCGTTCGCGAGCCACTGCGTGGGTCGGGCTTGCCAACGCCACGGATGCCCGCACGCTGCTGCGCAGAGCTGATGCGGCGCTGGGTGATGCGCTGGAAGGGTTCGAGATTGTGCCGGTGCACTGCCTCGAAAGTGTGCTTGCCCATCTGCCCGATGCGCGCCCCCCTCTTGCCAACGCGCATCCATGGAACGCGCTGCTTGAGTGCACCAGCCGCGACAGCGACGGCAGCGCGATCACGGAAAGACTTGAACAGGTGCTCGCGCTTGCGCTGGATGACGGGCTCATCACAGACGCGGCGATTGCTGCAAACGAGACGCAGGCCGAGCAATTCTGGACCTTGCGCGACTCGATCTCTCCGGCAGAGCGCGCGCTAGGGCCTGCAATGCAGCACGATATTTCCGTGCCGGTTGAACGAATGCCCGAGTTTATCGAAGCCGCGATCGAAAAGATCGAAGCCGAATTTCCAGGCACCACAGGCGCAGCCTTTGGCCATCTGGGCGATGGCAATGTGCATTTTCATGTGCTTGCGCCGCGCGGTGCTGTTGCGGGCAAATGGGAAGAGAGCGAAGGCAAAACGATCAGCGCGCGGGTGCACGATCTGGTCTCGCAATGGGGCGGATCTATCAGCGCCGAACATGGCATCGGGCAGATGAAGGTTTCCGAACTCGGGCGACTGGGCGATCCGGCAGCGCTTGGCATTATGCGCCAGGTAAAGCGCGCGCTGGATCCGCATGGCATTCTCAATCCCGGCAAACTCGTACCGCCTGAGTGAAGCGTGATGCTTGCCAAAAGGAGCCGCGCGCCGATTGCTTCCGCAGGCAACTTGCACCGGCTGGCGATCCCGCCTAAGGCTCGCCGCCATTGGGATACAGCCGCGGGGGGAAACTTGGCCGATTTCGGCCAAGCCAGCTTGCCGGGGTTCGCGTCACAGAAACATAAACCATCCAAGCTTTCGGAGAATTCTCAATGGCGACCGCGCCTCAGCAGCCGCAACTTCCGTTGTTCTACAACGATCTGCTTCCGCTCAACTCGAAAGAGCATGCTGACTGGAAAGTCAGTTCTTTCGATGATGCGAGCTTTCTTGCCAGCACCCACGCAATCCCGCTGACGATTGACGAATTTGTCGATGCGCAGCGCGATTACCCGATCGTGTTCACAGCTGGCGAAAACCCGCTGCCAATCGCGCTGTTCGGCCTCAATGAGGGTGTCAACACTTTCATCGGCGATGACGGCAAGATGGTCGCCGACGTGTATGTGCCCGCCTATATTCGTCGCTATCCCTTCCTGCTTGCCAAGCTGCAGCCGACTTCGGACGATATGTCGCTATGCTTTGATCCCACCGCCGGCGTCATCGCCAAGCAGGATGAAGGCAACGTGTTGTTCGACGGCGAGGGAAAGCCCACCGACTACACCAACAGCGTGCTCGAGTTCTGCAAGAAATTCGAAGAATCGGGCCAGCGCACTCGCGCCTTTCTCGAAGAGCTCAAGAAGCTTGATATCCTGATGGACGGTGAAATTGCCATCACCCGTTCGGATGCGCCGGACAAGCCTTTCGTCTATCGCGGCTTCCGTATGGTAGATGAAAACAAGCTGCGTGAATTGCCGGCTGAAACGCTTGAAGCGCTGAACAAGAACGGCATGATCATGCTGATCCATGCGCACCTGTTCTCGATGAACCTGATGCGTCGGATTTTCGAGCGTCAGTCAGCACAGGGCAAAGTTCCCGAGCCTGCGCCTGCACCGGCCGCCAACTGAGCTGCTGTCCGGACGGACAAAAGAAACAAGCCCATGACAAAAGGGCCGGACAGTTTCTCGCTGTCCGGCCCTTTTTTATGACGCAGTGTTCTACTCTTCGCATGGCCTATTTGGCGCGTTGGTCCCACTGATACGGGCCTTGCTCGGCCAATGCTATTCAGCCGCTTCGTCCAACCCGCCTCCATCAGCCATGCGCGCGGTTTCTGCTCCCAATTCGCGCACCAGCCCGCACAGCATGGCCGCGACCTGATCAAACCCGGCGGACACTTCCGATAGCGCCTCATCCAAGTACAGCCCCCGGCACACCTCGATCTGGATCGCATGGATACCGCGCGTGGGCACAGCGTGGCGATCAAGCACATAGCCGCCCGAATAAGGCCGGTTATGCGCCGCTTCATAGCCAGAGCCTTCGAGAAAGCGCAGCGCGCGTGACAGCAGAGTTGCGCCGCAGGACGCGCCGAAGCGATCACCCAGTACAATTCTGGGTGCGCGCGTCTGGCCCGATTGCGGCCTCAGCGGCGGCATCGAATGCAGATCGATCAGCAGCGCGCTACCCCATTGATCGCGAATGCGCTGCAATTCTGCCGTCAGAAATTCGTGATAGGGCCGGTGAATGTGATCGATGCGGGCATCAAGCTCCTCGCGCGGCAGGGGCGAGCGCCATATCTCGCCAAATCCCGGCAAGCGCCGCGGCACCAGACCCAGCCCGCTTCGCGCGCGGCGATTGGCGCTGAGCGCCTGTTCGCCGGTAATGGTCTGGATACGCCGGTAGCTTCTTCTTGCTCCGCCGATCATATCCCAATCAACATCGTCATGCGCCCGATTAAGATCGAGCATGGCGCGCGGAGCATGGGCAACCAGCAGGCCTGTGCCGGTGGCCTTCGCAATAGCGACGCCCAATTGATCGACATGGCGATCTTCAAGCCGCAACCGGCACAGCGTGCGATCCCGGAGCTCGCCCAGAACATGATCAGGATAGGCGCGCCCGGCATGGGGCACGGCAATCAGCACGGGAAGCGGCATGGATCGCGGTGCTGCATGCGTGAATGCATGCCCTCCAGCACCCTCTCCAACACGCAATGGCACCCGCCCACCGGAAAAGCCCAGCATCGGGCCATCGCGCGATGTGCCCTGCGCAATAGCTGACGGCCCCGATTGAGGAATTTCAGAAGATGGATTGCGACGCATTCTCACCGTTGTTTGCTGCCCGTTTTGCATCCTGAAGTCAAAGGCCCATCGGGCTGCGCTGTATGGTATCGTTGCACCAGATGTTTCTCTAAACGCGCCAACGATAAAAATGTCCCGGAATGGAGGTGTCGGGCACAAAGCGATAAGATTTCTTAAGCGGCTGATGCTAAGGACCATTGCATGAGCGAGAACACTGCCCCCAAAATCCTGCTGGCCGAAGATGAGGAAGCGATGCGCACCTACCTTGCGCGCGCTTTGACCAATGCCGGATACCGCGTCGAATCGGTTGATCGCGGCACTGATGCGATACCGCTGCTGGAAAACGGCCAGTTCGATCTGCTGCTTTCCGACATAGTAATGCCGGAAATGGATGGAATTGAGCTTGCGCAGCGCTGTGCGGAAATATCTCCGCGCACAAAGGTGATGTTCATCACCGGCTTTGCCGCTGTATCGCTGCGCGCCAGCCGCGAACAGCCAACAGCGAAGGTGCTTTCCAAACCCTTCCACCTGCGCGATCTGGTGCTTGAGGTTGAACGCGTATTCGATGAACAGCGCGAGGCGAGTATCTAGGCACCAGCGTGAGGCGCAGACGCGCGAATCGCTTGCATGCCCGCTAGCTTCGCGTTAATGGCGCGCTCCGCTTAGCGAGAAACGTGTCTGGCACGCTCGCGCAGCGCCCATTCGATGGTCGGGGCGTATAGCTCAGGGGTAGAGCACTATGTTGACATCGTAGGGGTCCCAAGTTCAAATCTTGGTACGCCCACCATCGAAATTTCTCCGGCCAGGCCGGAACGAAAGTTCGCCCAATGGCGGGCTTTTTTGTTGCCTTTCGCAGACCTTGACATGTTCTCCCGAGAGGCATGATGCAAATGCCTCGCATAATCGCGAAACGAGTGCGCCACTCGGCTTGCACAGCGCTACGCCTCTGCTAAAGCCCGTCTCAGGGATTATATCGATACATAAGAAAAGGCACACGCGGCTTTCATGCAGGAAGCCTGAGTGCTTGGACGCACACACGAAGACGGGATACTTCACATGCAGAAAATTCAGGTCAAGAACCCGGTTGTCGAGCTCGATGGAGACGAGATGACCCGGATCATCTGGCAATGGATCCGCGAGCGGCTGATCCTGCCCTATCTCGATATCGACCTGAAATATTACGATCTTTCCATCGAAAAGCGTGACGAGACGGACGATCAGATCACCGTGGATGCGGCCAATGCGATCAAGGAATACGGCGTTGGCGTAAAATGCGCGACCATCACTCCCGATGAAGCGCGCGTTGAAGAGTTTGACCTTAAAAAGATGTGGCGTTCACCCAACGGCACGATCCGTAACATCCTGGGCGGCGTTGTGTTTCGCGAACCGATCGTCATCGACAATGTGCCGCGCCTTGTGCCCGGCTGGACCGATCCGATTGTTGTGGGTCGCCACGCATTCGGTGATCAATACCGCGCCACCGACACGCTGATCCCCGGCCCCGGCAAGCTGCGCCTTGTATATGAAGGCGATGACGGCGCTATTCTTGATCTCGATGTCTACCGCTTTGAATCCTCGGGCGTCGCGATGGCGATGTACAACCTTGACGATTCGATCCGCGCCTTCGCCCGCGCTTCGATGAATTACGGCCTTGACCGCGGCTGGCCTGTCTACCTTTCGACCAAGAACACGATCATGAAAGCCTATGATGGCCGCTTCAAGGATCTGTTTCAGGAAGTGTACGATGCCGAATTCAAGGACAAATTCGAGGAAGCCGGCATCATCTACGAACACCGCCTCATCGATGACATGGTCGCATCTGCGCTCAAATGGTCGGGCAAATTTGTCTGGGCGTGCAAGAATTATGATGGCGATGTGCAGTCCGATACGGTTGCGCAAGGGTTCGGTTCGCTTGGCCTGATGACATCGGTGCTGATGAGCCCCGATGGCAAGACCGTGGAAGCCGAAGCCGCGCATGGAACCGTCACCCGCCACTATCGCCAGCACCAGCAGGGCAAGGCAACCTCAACCAACCCCATCGCCAGCATTTTCGCCTGGACGCGCGGCCTCATGTATCGCGGCAAGTTCGACGAGACGCCGCAAGTGGTGAAATTTGCCGAAACGCTGGAGCGGGTGTGCATCGAGACAGTCGAAAACGGTTCGATGACGAAAGACCTCGCATTACTCATCGGTCCGGGCCAGAACTGGCAAACCACCGAACAATTCTTCGAATCCATCGTGACCAACCTTGAAAAGGAAATGGCCAACGTGGTCTGATCGGCACACGCCAATCGCTGTAAGGGTGGAACCGCCACTGTAGTCCGATCATAGAGAAAGGGCGGCCTGCTGCTGATCGAAGCGCCGCCCTTTTCTTTTGGAGGATCAACACCGCATGACCACGCCTGCCCAAAGCGCCAAGAACAACACAGCCAACCGGGGCAACACGGCCCGCACCGCCAAAGCGCGCCTGGAGGTGAGGCAGGCAAAGCTCAAAGATGTGCGCGCAATCGGCGATCTGGTGGCCCGCGCCTACGATGATCTGCCCGCTTACACGCAGGGCGAAATCCGCGGCCAGATCAATAATTATCCCGAAGGCTGCTTTGTCGCAAAGCTCGACGGAAACATCGTGGGCTATTGCGCATCGATGCGGCTTGATGCCGATGTAGCCTTCTCAAATCACACCTGGGACGAGGTGACGGGCAATGGCTTTGGCTCCCGCCACGACCCCACCGGCGATTGGCTTTACGGCTATGAGCTGTGCGTTGATCCCAAAGTGCGCGGCACCCGTCTTGGCCGTCGCCTTTATGAAGAACGCCGCGCTCTGGCCGAACGCCTGGATCTGACCGGCATCGTGTTTGGCGGCCGTATGCCCGGCTATGCTCGGGCCAAGCGGCGCAAGACCAACCGGGCGGAAAATCCGCAGGAATATCTCGACCTTATCCTAGAAGGTAAAGTTCACGATCCGGTGCTGCGCTTTCAACTCGCCAACGGGTTTGAGCCCGATGGTATCCTGCAAAAATACCTACCCGAAGACAAGGCGAGCCGCGGCAACGCTGTGCGCATGGTCTGGCGCAACCCTTATGTCGACAGCGATTCCCCGCCCAAGCACCGCCTGCCGCGCGATGTTCAGGGCGTGCGCATCGCGACGTGCCAATTGCAGGCGCGCGCGGTCGGCGATTTTGATGAATTCATGCGCCACGTTGAATATTTTGTCGATGTGGCCGCCGATTACGAAAGCGATTTCATCGTCTTTCCCGAGCTTTTCACACTGATGCTGCTTTCTGCCGAGGAAGAGGAGTTGAACGCACTCCAATCGATTGAACGGCTGTCCGAATATACGCCGCGTATTCGCACGCGATTGTCCGAACTCGCGCTGTCCTACAATATCAACATTATCGGCGGATCGCATCCCACGCGCATGCCCGATGGCGACATTCACAACATCGCCTATGTGTGCCTGCGCGACGGCTCAATCCACGCGCAGGAGAAGATCCACCCCACCCCGAACGAAGCCTATTGGTGGAACATCAAGGGCGGTGACAGCATCGATGCAATCCCTACCGATTGCGGCCCGGTGGGCGTGCTGATCTGTTACGATAGCGAGTTTCCCGAGCTCGCCCGCCGGCTGGTGGATGAAGGGGCACGGATCATCTTCGTGCCGTTCTGCACCGATTCGCGTCAGGGCTACATGCGGGTGCGCTATTGTGCGCAGGCCCGCGCCATCGAAAACCAGTGCTATGTAGTGCTAAGCGGCAATGTCGGTAATCTGCCCAATGTCGCCAACATGGACATTCAGTACGCGCAAAGCTGCATTCTCACCCCGTGCGATTTTCCCTTCGCGCGCGACGGGATCGCGGCTGAGGCTTCCGAAAATGTCGAAACGCTCACTATCAGCGATGTGAACCTTGCCGATCTCAGCTGGGCGCGCGCGGAAGGCACGGTGCAAAACCTGGCTGATCGCCGCTTTGATCTATACCGGATCGAGTGGGACAAGCGTGTAGGCAATATCTCCAACGCGATCGGAGAGCAGGAAGCGCAAGGTGCGCCCAATATCGGCCGCGCGCCGGGCGCAACGGGCCACGCCAAGGGTTAATCGTTCGATTTAGGTGACAGGCGCTGGCCACCCCGCTACCTGCAATCCATGGCGGGCGAACTCACAGTAACACCCCAGATCAAGGACGCGCTGG
>JGI12109J20283_10391197_pt1 | contig 10408 bp, 5 predicted proteins | sample ElkSlonscriptome_12_FD_20283 | JGI IMG/M metagenome (IMG submission 20283) | reverse complement strand
AATCGCTTGGGTTGTTGTGGGATCTGGAGCTTTAATCGGAATGTTGAGGGAGTTATAACCCAACTGGGAGATTTGATCAGCTTGCTGTTTTAGCTGTAGTTTTTCCTTTGGCGATAAATTTGGTGATAAGGCTTTGACACGACGCCTCTGTATCTTGAAGGGATTCGGCACGGGGGTCGAATTGGGCTTTGAGAAGCCTTTTTTCCAGAGGTGTTCGTGAGAAGACATTGCCGAGTGCCTCAACGATAGCGGTGATTCTGCTGAAGAATCCTTCTATTCTACCTGCTTAGTGCTGGACATTGATTAAATTTTTATCAAAATTTAGGCAGCTAGCTAAATAAGTTTTGTTAAGGGGCACGATCGCATGGTTGAGTCAGTAGCTGTGGGGGTGATCATCTCCGATTAAAGAGAAATGGTATGATCACCTTTTAGAGTAGGTTCCGGTTAACCTATCGCCGTTTGCCGACGTCTGAACCAGTTAATCACCAGTTTTTCCAGTTCAATCCAAACAAACATTAAAGCGCTAAAACCAAGACAAATTAAAAGTTCTTGAGGACTTAACCAGTGAGTGCCAAAGAAATCCCGTAGGGGAGCCACATAAATTAGCATTAATTGTAATGCCGTGGTCAAGGTGACAGCACTCAGAACATAAGGATTGGAGAAGGGATTCAGTTGCACCGTTAGCTGAGTATCAGAACGAATCGCGATCGCGTGTCCCATCTGGGCTAAACATAAGGTGGTGAATACCATCGTTTTCCACCGATCCGGATCTCCTGATGCATGGGCATAGTTATATGCCCAGACCATGAGTATGATGGTCAGGATAGCCAATATAATCCCAATCCGCACCATGTAAAGCCCCAACCCACGGGCAAAAATACTCTCGCGTGGATTGTAGGGGGGACGCTGCATCACATTGGGTTCGGCGGGTTCCATTGCCAGGGCGAGGGCGGGTAATCCGTCGGTGACGAGGTTCATCCAGAGAATTTGTAGGGGGGACAGGGGTACGCCACCTAAGCCAATTAAGGGTGCCGATGCAATAGTTAGCACTTCTCCAATGTTGCTGCCCAGAATATATTTGATAAAGCGGCGAATATTCGTATACACCACTCGACCTTCTTCCACCGCATGAACGATAGTGGCGAAATTGTCATCCAGCAGAATCATATCGCTGGCTTCTTTACTCACGTCTGTTCCTGTAATGCCCATGGCTACGCCAATATCCGCTTGCTTGAGGGCGGGGGCGTCATTGACTCCATCCCCCGTCATTGCCACAAATTCACCTTGAGTTTGTAAGGCTTGGACAATTCGCAGTTTATGTTCCGGGGAAACACGGGCGTATATACTCACCTGGTTCACCTGTTGCTCTAATTCGGCTTGCGAGAGTTTTTGCAACTCTTGTCCGGTGAGAACAATATCCCCGTCTTTAGCAATGCCCAAATTAGTTGCGATCGCGCGTGCTGTTAACTGATGATCGCCTGTAATCATCACTGGGCGAATTCCCGCCTCCCGACATTGAGCCACAGCCTTCCGCACCTCGGAACGCGGCGCATCCAGCATTCCCACTAACCCCAGCCAAATTAATCCTTGTTCACTCTCCTCCCAAGCACCATCCGGGGGAATATCTGGCAAGGGTTTATAGGCAAATCCCAATACCCGCAAGCCTTTCCCAGCCATCTGGTTATTCTGTTCCAAAATCTGCTCCCGTTGTTCCGGCGTGAGTTTACCCTCCTGAATCCGGGTGCAACGCTCTAAAATTAGCTCCGGTGAGCCTTTGGTAAACATGATGTAGGATGTAATGTCTTCCCCATGCTGCGTCTGAGCGATCGCACTCATCCGCTTACGTTCAGAGGAAAAGGGAAACTCGGCGACTCGGGGCAACTGTTGACGCAACGACTCTTCAAAAAATCCTGCCTTACCTGCCAAGGATAGCAACGCCCCCTCAGTGGGATCACCCAAAATCGTCCATTCCTGCTTTTCCTGCTGTAATCGGGCATCATTACATACGACACAAGCGGTTAACAGGGTTTGCAAGTCGGGATAGTCTTGAACGGTAATCGCTGATTCCTGAATCCGGAATTCTCCAATCGGTGCATACCCGTCACCCGTCACCGCAAAGGTATCTCCAGGGGTATGAACATACTGAACAACCATTTTATTTTGGGTGAGGGTACCGGTTTTATCAGAGCAAATCGTCGTCACAGAACCCAGGGTTTCCACCGCAGGTAGCTTACGAATCAAAGCATGACGGCGCACCATCCGCTGCGTACCGATCGCCAGGGTAACGGTAACCACAGCAGGTAAGCCTTCCGGGACGACTGCCACTGCCATACTTAAGGATACTTCTAAAAGTTCTTCAAACAGTCCCAACCCCCGGTTCAGCATACCGCCAACAACAACCAAGGCGACTAAGAGTAGGGAACCACTGACTAAGACATTTCCCAACTGAGACATCCGCTGCTGTAGCGGCGTGGCTTCCGTTTCCACCGATTGCAGCATTGTGGCAATTCGCCCTAATTCCGTCTGCATCCCGGTGTTAGTCACCAGTACCTTGGCTCGCCCCTGAATGACTTCGGTTCCCTGAAATACCAGGGTTATGCGATCGCCTAAGGGGGCGTCTTCACTCAGTTGCACGTCGGGTTGCTTGTGTACAGCTTCAGCTTCCCCAGTTAGGGCAGATTCGCGGATTTGCAGGTTTTGCGCTTCAATTAGACGACCATCAGCCGAGACTTGTACCCCTGCTTCTAATAGCATGACATCTCCGGGCACCAATTCCTTACCGGAAATTTCCATTAGTTTCCCGTCTCGCAGCACCCGCACTTTAGGGGAAGAGAGGCGCTTGAGGGCGGCGAGGGCTTTTTCAGCACGGCTTTCTTGGAGATAGCCGAGCAAACCATTTAAAATCACGATCGCAAAAATCGCGATCGCGTCTTTGGGAAATACCCTATTGCCTAAATCCAGGATGGCTGAAACGATGGCTACGGCAATCAGCATCACTAACATGATATTGGTGAACTGATCCCATAAGATTGCCAGAGGACTACGCCCCCCTGTTTCTGTTAATTCATTTAACCCATACTGCTGCTGTCTCTGGCTAATTTGTGCGGGAGTTAAACCCCTGTCGGGGTCACTTTCTAGATGTTCTAGTGCTTGCTCAATATCCAGGGTATGCCAGGGTTGAGTGGTATCGGGAAGAGGACTTGAAGATGCAGATGAGGGTGTAGTAAATGACATAGTTGGCGGTGATTAGTCTAAGCGGAAAACGTTGCGGAATAAACCTAACTAAAAAATGAGACACCTAAAATCCGCCCTTGGGGGGAATTTTTAACTTAGCGCTCTCGGTAAGTTGTTTTGCCAGATACCTGACGTTGACTAGCTTTTATTCAGAAAAAATCCTCGATCACTCTATTGTTTTTATCCAATTCTATTATCCACTATTTCTTCAAAATGAAATAGGCAGGAAATGAGTACTTTGCCAGAGGGCATAAGCAATAAAAGCAAAAGCTAGAGTCACTAAAGCGGTTAATCCATATCCCACACACATCAACAAACCATCTTGCTCTAAAGTAGCAACAACCAATAACAAAATGGCAGCAGTTGGCATCGGATTCGTGAACGGAAACGGTAATATCAGTAGCAGGGTTAGCCAAGACATACAACACCCATTCCAGCGCCAGACTTTAGGACTTTCCGCTACAGTTAGCCAACGAGGGCGCACAATTTTTTCCAGCACCCTCATCACTCGCTTCAAATTTTTGAGCAGTTTTAAACTCAAACTAGGGGGGAATCGGAAGTTGGCTACTTTTCGCGGTAACCACGGTTTTCGCCGTCCTAAAGCCATTTGTACGGATAACACTAAGCAGCCTAATCCTAATACACTTGATGCTCCGGGAGGCATGGGAAACAAAAAGGGTAAAACTAATAAGCCAATGACCAAGCTGAATCCTCGCTCAGAGGTTTCTGTGAGAATATCTCTAAGCGTTAGGGGTTGATGGGTTAATCGGCTGAGTAGGGATTCAATGTCTTGAGTAAATTTTAGGTGCATTTGTTATTGGTCATTCGTCATTCGTCATTGGTCATTTGTCATTGGTCAAGTCGGTGCTAAACCATACAACCAAATAATCAGCATCGGCGTTATTACCGTCAGCAGCAAATTGAGAGGCGCACCAATTCGAGTGAAATCCAGAAACTTATAGCCACCGGGTCCATAAACCATTGTATTCGTCTGGTAGCCAATTGGAGTCAGGTAGCTGTTAGAAGCGGCAAAGGTGACAGCAAACATAAAGGCAAGGGGATTAAGATGCAGCGTTGTGGCAACGTTTGCGGCAATGGGTATCATCAGAATTACGGCAGCATTATTGGAAAGGAGTTCGGTGAGTATGGACGTAGCTAAGTAGAAGAACATTAAAATCCAGTAGCCCGAAAGATTCCCACCCATAGCAACTAAATGGCTAGCTAACCATTCCGTTGCTCCCGATTTATCCATCGCGATACCGAGAGGAAAAAGTCCAGCTAACAGGAAAATAATATCCCAGCGCACGGCATTATACATCTCTCCCGGTTTCAGACAGCCTGTTACAATCATCAAAATAACTCCTGCTAATGCCGTTACTAAGATAGGTACCCAATCGAAGGCAGCAATAACCACAACACCCAGCACAATCGCCAGGGCAATTCCTAGCTTATCTTGGCGGAGGGTTTCGGTGTCTCGCTGTTCAATGACCAGTAAATCGCGACTGGTTTGTAATCCGATTAAACTTTGCTTGGGACCTTGGACTAAAAGCAAATCGCCAAACCGTAAGGGAATTTGACCGATTCGTTCTCGCAGCAGTTCTTCTCCTCGCCGAATTGCTAATACTGTAACATTATAGCGTTGGCGAAACCGTAATTCTTTCAAGCTAGAACCAACAAGATTGGCGTTCGATAAAATTAAGACTTCTGCCACGCCTTCTTCTACTGAACTGAGTTCAGTTTCCCCAAACGCTTTCCCGCCAAACTGAACCTCTGGCAGGATATCTAGTCCCCGTTTGGTTCTAATTTTCAATAAATCCTCTCGGCTCCCCCGCACGAGTAAAATATCACCAACGGCTAAGGTTTTATCAGCCAAGGGTTGAGGGAAGTGGATATCATTACGAATGATTTCCAGTACGTCTAAATCGAACGTCCGCTGAATTTTACTAGACCCTAATGTTTGTCCGACTAAACTCGATCGCGGTGTAACCACAACTTCGCTAACATACTCATTAAGACCGTAATTTTGGGTGACTAAATCGCTGCTGGATGGTTTGCGATCGGGCAGAAGCCGGGGTGCGGCGAGCGTCAGGTAGAGTAATCCAACCATAAAAGTAATAATACCTAAGGGCGTAAACTGAAATAATCCGAATTCGCCATACCCCAGTTCCTTAGATACACCACTTGCCACAATATTAGTGGAGGTGCCAATTAAGGTAATCATTCCCCCTAACACCGTGGCATAAGATAGGGGAATGAGCAGTTTAGACACGGAGATATTTTGCTTTTTACCCCAATCTTCCACAATGGGTAAAAAGACAGCAACAACCGCCGTATTGTTGATAAAGGCAGTAATCGAACCGACAATCGCCCCCATAACAAAAATTTGTTGTCTGGGATTCTTTCCGCCCCATTTAATCAGCACGTCTCTAACCACTTGAATCACACCCGTGCGTCCAATTCCTTCACTCAGGATAAACATTGCCATTACTGTAATGGTAGCCGAGTTACTAAAGCCAGAGATTCCTTCTTCCGGGGTAACTAATCCCAACAGCATTAAGACAACGGCAATAAGCAGAGCGGTGACATCGACGGGCAGCCATTCGGCAATAAACGCAATTAAAGCGAGGATTAAAATGCCAAGGGTGAGGGCAATTTGCATAGATTATTTACAAGTAAATTGGGAATTATAAGAAAAAGCGAATCGTAATATATAAAGCTGCCGTTACGAGTTGTATCACCATTACAGGTACGCCGTAACGCAAAAAGGTTTTAAACGAAATCCGGCGTCCATGGAGTTCAGAAATACCCGCCGCTACGATATTGGAAGAAGCGCCAACGAGTGTGCCATTCCCTCCCAAGGTAGCCCCAAACATCATGGCATAGAAAAGGGGTAATACTTCTGGGGGAAATTGACCCTCAAAAGTTGGAGATAGGACATCTGCTCCCACAGAACCCACGTTAACCAGATACTGTTTAAGCAGTGGCACCATTGCCACAACTAGAGGAATATTGGGAACAACACTGGATAGTAAACCAACTAAGAAAAGTAGCAAGAGTGAACCGAGGAAAATATTTCGTCCCAATAGTACGGCTAGGAGTCTGGATAAACCGCTAACGATACCCGTTTTTTCCAGTCCACCAATAATCACAAAAATAGACATAAAAAATAGCAAGGTACTCCAGTCTACATCCCGTAAAATGTTGTTAACGGTATCAATCTTGCTATGGTGAGCCAACAGTAACGCTAACGCTGCTCCCATCAAAGCGACAGCCGCTGGGGAAATTGGAATCGGTAGGGATTCTCCTACGACAAAAAACACCAGCACAAACGCCATGATAAACCCCCCAGCGATTAAAACTCTAGGATGATTGATTTTAGGTTGGGGCAGTTGATTCAAATTATCCAGCTTTTTATGCCAAGTTTTTGGGAATAAAAAGGGCAGCATGACGACAATCACGGCAACAGCAATGACCCCCCCTAAACTCAACTGAAACAAGTAGTCGGTAAAGCTGATATTGACGGCATCTCCGACAATAAATGTTGCCGGATCACCGACAAGTGTAAGTAATCCAGCACTATTAGCCACCAACACCATTAAAATTAGTAATGGCACGAAGTTTACCCCAAGTTCCTGCGCCAAGGGGGGCACTAAAGGGGCTAATAACATTACCGTTGTCGCATTCGGCAACATGGCACAAATCGGGGTAGTAATGGCAACGATTCCCAGCAGAAGTCGCTTTCCTTCTCCTCCCGCTAATACCACCATTTGTGTAGCCAAGTAGTCAAACACTTTAGTGGGTTCAAATGCCCGGACTAGAACCATTACGCCAAAGAATAAAGCCAGAGTTGCATAACTCTGACTGATGTAGCCAACAGCTTCGTTCAGCGTCATAACGTGGACAAAAATTAGCAGTAATGCCCCCAAAAAAGCCGCAATTGTTAGATGCATCCATTCAGTCATAACCAAGAAAATGACACCCACAAACGTTGAAACTGTAATAATTTGCGACCAAGTTTCCATAGATTCCCTGATGATTGAAGTGGATAAGGGGAAGATGTTCAACGAACAGTAAAAAGTACCCAAAGGATAAAGGGGGTAACAAAAGCAGATTGGGTAGAAAAAACAACCCCATGCCTATAACCTAGGTCTAGTTATAGCAGTTAGTAGAGACTTCTAAGAAAAGTCTCTACCAAAGGGCTAATTGGGTTGCTTTTGTTACATTATTGTGGGCATTCTTGCATCGATTTGGATTACTAGACTGGTGTTTTATAGCACTACGCATTGAGGTTAGGACAATAAAATTGGGTGAAAAGGCAACAGGCAATAGGCAATAGGCAACAGAGAAATGTCCTAACGTATCCCTGTAGTGCTATAGTCACTGGTAAGCTGTCATGCATTTAAATTGGGTATTAGTAGCGAGCAAGATGCTCGCACTACAAGGCTTTCGCCGTTATTGATATTAAGGTTTAAATGCCGAACAGCTTATCCTCACGTCAATGTATACCCATTACACCCGCAACAAATCGCCGCAACGCTGAACTGAAACGACATGGACAACGCCTCAACTTCAAAAAGCAGGTACAAAAAACTGAGCAGTACCAGCGCCTGAAACTGATGAAATCGAGACATTCCTAAAAATGCTGATTCTTCAGTCTCCTCCCAATGCCTACGGAGTTAGCTGACGGGCTAGGACTGAGAGTTGTCCCTCTCGACTCGGGTTTCGAGTCTGAGATATGCCCCAAAAGTTGGTTCCCCCGCTCCAGCTTCACCTTGTCACTGAAACAGATTTCTCGGTGAAGTCTTGGATTAAGCTGACTTACTCGACTTAACCTTTTATTATATTGCTGTGGGCAAAAAAAGTCAATAGAGTTTGTTCACATTCCAGGAAAGAGAATCAAACTCATCAAAAACCTTGCACCGCTATCAGGAAAAATGTGCCCTTGCTCCCCCAGCTTCCCCAGCTTCCCCAGCTTCCTAAGCTGTCATGCATTTAAATTGGGTATTAGTAGCGAGCAAGATGCAAAGCCTGCGGCATGGCTTCGCTAAACGCACTACAAGGATTGCGCCATTATTGATATTAAGGTTTAAATGCCAAACAGCTTATTAGTAGCGAGCAAGATGCAAAGCCTGCGGCATGGCTTCGCTAAACGCACTACGGCAAGGATTGCGCCATTATTGATATTAAGGTTTAAATACCGAACAGCTTACCCCCCACAAGACTTATTCAGCAGACTCTATTTGGGTTGCCGAGCCAAGGTTACGATACTTTGGACTGAGTAAACCATCGATAAACGGCTAAACTGATACAATAACCAATGCCAATACTGAGAAGAACACTCAATGATGCCCCTAGCCAGGAACTTGCGATTGAGGGTTCAGGTTTACCTTTATCCAGACGGTGAGAAACTGTGGCGGTGATGGGGGCTTCAATAATTTGACCGACGCCAATCGCCGCACCCACACCTGCTAAAATTTGTCCCAGTTTCGCTTGTTGTTGATTCTGCTGATTTTGATGGGCGGCTTCATCAATACTCACTTGGGTTTGTACACTCAGCATGAGTTTCTCATAGAGTTGAATACCGGGACTGAGAAAACCAATATTCGCTTCCATTTGTTCCCGGTAAAAACTAATCTCTTGCTCAAATTCTGTGAAGAATTGCGGTGGGGTCTGTCCGGTTTGCTGTTGAATTTGTCGGAGACATTCTTGATAATTCTTTAAGTTGACGCCAACGGTTTTGGATTGGTCTTGCAGGAAGGAGAGTTTTTTATAATAGTCCAGAGAGTCTTGCGGTAGCTTTTTCAGAGATTGACTATCCCATTTTTGTTGATTGTAATCCTCGGTGAGTCGTTCGATAGCTTCGTACTGTTGACCGAGGATCTTTTTTAAGATAATGCTTTGAGAATGGAAAAAGTGAATTTTATGATAACTGAGTAGCATATCTTGGAAGATGCGATACACTTTATCCGCTTGCTGCTCAATGGTTGGGTCTTGATAGAGGAAAACACAGCTTAGATGGATGGATTCGATAGCATAGTTATTAAATTTTTGGATAGTAACGGGTTTGGCGTAAATACAAAATGGGCTGTTTAAAAATTCCTCAACTCTCAGGTTATTGGGGTCAATTTGTGTACCATAGTAGTGACTGAGACAATTGGCGGCGATTTGGGGAATATCGCTAGGGGAATAGTAGGAATTGGGTAAAATTCCGCCCAGGATGACGGTTTGTCCGAGTTCTAGAGGTAAGTTGGCAATATGTTCACCTAGATTCGCAAAAATGGGTAGGGCTTGTTCTTGATGAATTGAGGGAACGTAGCTGGTGAAGCGCAGCAGGTAGGTGTCATTGAGGCGACGTGCGACTAGGCGACTGTGAATAATTCCTGTCTCTAAATACAGTCGGTCATTGTTGGGTTTTTGGCATTCTGGCGGAACAGTGGTGAAATCGAGGACGTTTCCAGAGGGGGCTAATTCTTGTTCAATGGGGATGAGTTGAACAAAATCTGATGCCCGTTTATTGGTGCTGCTGGTGAGGTGGGTGGAGAGGTTTTGTAGGTTTTCTTGGAAGAATTGCCGTCGCTTGTCTGTGGTTTCTGGGCGTTCGTTGAGGCTATTTCGCAGCACGTAATGATAGAGGTGCAGCGTGGGGGATAAAAGTTTAATTGTGGTACTGGTTTGGGTGGGATTCATGGTTAAACTTGTTGCCCTCAGACTTAAGGTCTGGGATGATATAAATGGAGCCTGCTGATACAAATTATGAATAATTCATAGGAGTTACGAAAAAGCTTTATCTGTAGTGGCGTGGCACACCTTAGCAAGATGAATTAGAATGGGAGACCCGAAACCGTAGGGGCGCAAAGACTTGTATCCGTGTCAATTTAAGCCAGCCCTCACCCCCAGCCCCTCTCCCAAGCTTGGGAGAGGGGAGCAAGAAGGGAGAGGGGAGCAAGAAAATCCGGTTCCCCTTCTCCCATGCAACAAAAACGAAGTATCCTCTGTCCTCCCCCGTGCCACAAAAACGAAGTATCCTCTGTCATCCCCCCTCTTGTAGCTATGCATTACTCACATCTTTCTTAACATGAATGCCCTTGACAAAAGCAGTAGTTTTGGGGGAAAGTAAAAGCCAAGTCTGGGCAATGTCATGGAGTCGTCGCAGACCTTGCCAAATAGTTTTAAC
>JGI12109J20283_10384173_pt1 | contig 10408 bp, 8 predicted proteins | sample ElkSlonscriptome_12_FD_20283 | JGI IMG/M metagenome (IMG submission 20283) | reverse complement strand
TTATTCAACTAAACGAATACTATTTACTATAAGCCATTAGTAGTACTAATGTCCTATCTGGGTTCAGTTAAATGAGTTTTGTGTAGGGGCGGGTTTCACGATTAACGGTTTTGACCTCACCCAGATGTAAGTAAACCCGCCCTGACTTAAACATAGGTTTTACCCCTGCGCTCCCTCATGGGGATTGGGCGAAGCATTCGCGTCGAAACTTGGGTAAAAAACCGATAGATATGGGCACGAATGCTTCGCCCCTACGAATGTATTTCCTCCTGTACCCCCGCGCCCCTCTGCTGGCTTAATCCGCGCCTAAAAGACTAGCGAGTAACGCTTTCTGGGCGTGCATTCGGTTTTCGGCTTGATCCCATATCCGCGATCGCGAACCTTCCATCACCTCGTCAGTAATCTCTTCGCCTCGGTGGGCGGGCAAACAGTGCAAAACGATCGCATCCTTTGCCGCTAAACTCAAAAGTTGTTCATTGACCTGGTACGGTAAAAAGACTGGAATTCGTGCATCGGCTGACGACTCCTGACCCATACTTGCCCAGACATCGGTATAAATCACATTAGCGCCTTTAACGGCTGAGGCAGGATCATCCGTAATCGTCACTTCACTGTTGACCGCCAGTTGTTTAGCTCGATCTACAATTAAACTATTCGGTTGGTAAGCTGATGGTGTGGCAACTCTGACATTCATCCCCATGAGGGCGCATCCTACCATGAGTGAGTGAGCCACATTATTACCATCTCCCAAGTACACTACCGTCGCACCCGCTAGTGAGCCGAAGCATTCTTGAATCGTCAACAAGTCTGCCAAGACCTGACAAGGGTGTTCTAAGTCAGTCAGGGCGTTGATAATCGGAATCTGAGCATACTCAGCAAATGTTTCTAGTTCTTTTTGCTCGAAGGTGCGAATTGCCAGGATGTCCAGATACCGATCCAAGACCCGGGCTGTATCTACCACAGGTTCTCCCCTCCCCACCTGGGTGACATTGGGGTTCAAGTCAATCACTTGACCCCCCAGTTGGTACATTGCCACCGAAAAACTGACTCGGGTTCGGGTCGATGCCTTATAAAACAAAAGCCCTAACACCTTATTGCATCGCAGGTTAACCTGACCGGTTTTCAACTGGATAGCTAGATGCAACAGTTCGTGAATTTCATCCGCACTCAGGTCAGCTAAACCTAACACGTCTCGTCCTTGTAATACCGTCATGTTCCTTCTCCGATGACTCAGTGGATCGGCGCTTGCCAGAAAGCACGTTGGCTGAGGTAATCTCACCCAGCACCAATTTTTACCGATGTCAGTCTCCTACGGCTACCCAGGTTTTGGCAAGAAGCACCGTGCTAAAAATTTAGCAGATTTTTATCGGATCAGTTTAATTTTGAGGCGGATGATGTAGAATAATAGTTTTTTTTCGGAAGCGTTGAGAACCGATCGCCAATACCAACTCTCGATCCCCTGTAGATTCTGTGAGTTGGCATTGACTTGATTAAATCGATGCATTTAACCCTCCTAAACTCTAAACCTTATGAAACGCTCCGTCATCCTTCTCTGTGTCGTTGCCATTATTAGTACCAATCTTGGTTTTTTCTATCTGGCATCTGGGTATCTTACTGAAGAATTCTATCCCACTCAGAAACTCCTCTGGCTGGTTTTGAGCTTAGTGAGTCTGAGTTTAATTTTGGCACTCCCGATCGCCTTAGGATTGATTAAGGCTTTTTCTAATCTTCAAGATGATGCCGAAAACCCTCGGTTTGGTGAGGTTCCCACCTCGCTCCCGTTTCCGGATAACCCCAACAGTAAACAATCGGGCGATCGCATCTCCTCAATCATCGCTGCCCAATTCGCCACGAACCAAGCCTTAACCACCAATAAAGATACCAACCCCCCCATTCTCAACCAGCCCGTTAACCAAGAGCCACCCTTTCGCGATCGCCTCCATGAAATCGCTGACGATTTGTCTGATCAAGACCTTGATTTTCTTTCACAGGAGTCAAATGCTAACCCTTCTGCATTGATGGCAAATGTTAAGCCGGTTGTCAATTTTACCGATACCCTTTTCGATTCCTTCAGCTTAAAGCCCAATCCTCCTCAACCTCTCAATCCGTCAGTCGATCTACGCTCCATCACTCAAGACGTGTTAGAGCTTTGTCAACCCTTAATCCGGCAAAAAAATTTACAATTACGCAACTCCATCGCTGCCGATTTCCCCCAATTTAAGGCTGATGCCGATCAATTGCAGCAAATTTTGTATAACTTAATCATTGACATGATTAAGTTTACCGAACAAGGCGCGATCGAGGTTTCAGCCACGATTACCCCTGATCAATTAGAACTGACTATCGCTGATATCGGCATCACTATTCCGGCAGAGCAATTACTAGAGAATGCCTATAGTGCCACCATCCAACAGTACAGCAGTACCGCCGTAGGATTGATCTTAACCCGACGTTTAGTCGAACTCAATGGCGGTCAACTCCGGGTTGAATCAATCGGCAACCAGGGTTCACGTTTTATTTTGACGCTACCCATTTATGACAATCAACAAACCCGATTAGCCGCCTCTGGTAAAAACTCTCTCTCTCTAGTAAAACCCACCAATAAAATAGCTGCCAAATTTAAACCATCTCCTGTTTTTAGCCAATCATTCAAGATTTTAATTGTAGATAATAAATCTGTCAATTGGCAACCCCTGCTCAAGCTATTTTTGTCTTCTCCCAATTACGACGTCAAACGGGTATCTAATGGCAATCAAGCTTTAGCGGAAATCGAAAAAGGCTTTCAGCCGGACTTACTGATTGTGGATGCCGTAATTCCTCCCATGGATGGCTATGAACTTTGTCAAAAAATTCGCACTTTTTTCTCAGCCAGTGAATTGCCAATTATTCTCGTTGACGATAAAGAAAACCAACCGGATTGGCAAAAAATAGGGAACTACCGGATCAATGATTATTGGACGAAGCCGATTAACCCCAATGAGATGATTGCTCGAATTAATCCTTATCTGAAACTGAACCAGATCAATGCCAACTGCGACCGCTTCATCCCGCCTAAATTACTACAGATCTTAGGGTATACCAACCTCGGTGAGGCTCAATTAGGGGATTGCGTTCAACGAGATATGACGATTATGTTTGCCGATATTCGGTCATTTACTACTCTATCTGAGAAAATGTCGCCCCAGGAAAATTTTGATTTCATCAACAATTATTTTAAGAAAGTTGTTCCCACCATCCGTCAGCACAATGGTTTTGTGGATAAGTACATCGGGGATGCAATCATGGCAGTCTTTCCCGAAAAAGCTGAAGAAGCATTAGACGCGGCGATTGAAATGCAAAAACAGATCGCTATCTATAACGGTAAGCAGCAAGAAAAAGGAACCCTACCGATTTCAGTGGGTATGGGACTCCATAATGGTAGTCTGATGTTAGGTACCATTGGAGAAGAACAACGGATGGAGGCAACAGTCATTTCTGATGCCGTGAATCTGGCATCTCGCTTGGAAGGATTGACGAAGATTTTTGGCGCGTCGATTATCTTTAGTGAAAAGTTTTTGCTGAGTCTGGATAATCCGTTAAGCTATAATTACCGATTTTTAGGTAAAGTTCCGGTCAAAGGAAGGAAAAAAGCCGTCTCTGTCTTTGAAGCCTTTGATGGTGAACCCCTGACGTCGGTTAACCTGAAAATTAAGCATCGAGGCAAGTTTGAGTTGGGTATTCATCTTTTTTATAGCCGAAAATTTGCCGAAGGATATAAAATATTTAAAACAATTTGTCAAGAAAATAATCAGGATAAAACGGCTCTTTTCTACATGAAGCGTTGCCGCAAGTTCCACAAGCTATGGAGGTGGGGGCAATGGGATGATTTTAATAGCAAGAGATATCAATTTTAGAAGGAAGCTGGGGGAGCTGGGGGAGCTGGGGGAGCTGGGGGAGCTGGGGGAAGTTAACTCAAAATTATATTTTACCTGTTCCCTGTTCCCTGTTCCCTGTTCCCTGTTCCCTGTTCCCTAACAAATAACAAACGACAAATGACAAATGACAAATAACAAATGACAAATTTAAAATTAGGACTTGCCTTAGTGAATCTGGGATTATCGGTTGCGCCTGTGGTGATGGCGACTCCGGTTCAGGGTGCGACGAAAATTTATATTCCCTATGGTCCGTTAGAATTTTCTCTGCCCATTGAGGCGCTGGAAGTTTACGCCACCGAGGGTAAAATTGAGCCAGAATTGGCGTTTTATGCTAGTTATGTGGAACCGCAACAGTTAGAACGGTTGCGGCAAGTTTTAGTTACCCCCGTTGATGTGAGTCCAGTCGCGATCGCACAGTTTCTTTATTCGCCTCAAGGGGAAGCCATCTTGGAACGGTTGGGGGAAGTTATTCAAACCAAAGCTGGTCAAGAGGGATTTTATGCGATTCGCGCTGCATTAATCAAAGCGGCGGCTAAACCGGAGGGGCTAACCTTATTAAATGTACTGCGGGAGTTTCCCACCTATGGGATACGGATTAACTCTGCCCGGAGTTTTGAGATTATTGAAGAACTATCTCGGTTAAGTCGGCAAACTCAACAAGCGATCGCAGGGGTGAATCAGGAGGCGATGGCGGAAGTTCAAGCCCAGATCGAGTCCCTGTTTCCCCAAATGCTACCCGACTTGTCCGAATTACCTGACTTGCGAGAACCGGGACCCGTTGCTTATTCTCAACAAACCCTGACATTGAGTGATCCCAGTCGCGGACGCCGATTTCCGATGAATTTGTATTTACCGTCGTCTGATACAGCTAGGGATGGGTTAACTCCCCTAATTGTAATTTCCCACGGACTCGGTTCTGATCGGATGACGTTTGAATATTTAGCCGAACATTTAGCGTCTTATGGGTTTGCTGTAGCCCTACCGGAACATCCTGGTAGTAATGCCGAACAATTACAAGCACTGAGTCGAGGACTAGCTAGTGAGGTGACACCGCCGTCAGAATTAATTGACCGTCCCTTGGATATTACCTTTTTGCTAGATCAACTGGAACAGTCCTATCGCGGACAGTTAGATCTGGATAATGTTGGCGTATTGGGTCAATCCTTTGGCGGTTACACAACCTTGGCGCTGACGGGTGCTGAACTTAATTTTGAGCGATTACAGCAAGTTTGTGGTGATTCAGAGGATTCTTTGAATGTATCGCTGCTGCTGCAATGTCGCGCATTAGAGTTACCTGTGGCGGACTATGACTTTCGTGATCGACGGATTCAAGCCGCGATCGCGATTAACCCCGTGGGTAGTGCTATCTTTGGCAAATCGGAGTTTGCTCAAATTCAAATCCCCCTGATGCTGATTTCGGGAAGTAATGATACTGTCGCACCCGCCCTTCCGGAACAGATTCAACCCTTTACCTGGCTAACCACACCGAACAAGTATCTGGTATTGCAGAATAAAGGCACTCACTTTTCTAACCTCGGTATCTCGACAACGGCGGTAGAATTGCCGCCAGAAGTGATGGGTCCTGATCCCGCGATCGGTCGTGCTTATACCCAAGCGTTGAGTGTTGCCTTTTTTCAAGTCTATATCGCGGGTCAATCCGAATACCAGCGTTACCTCAATGCAGCTTATGCACAATTCCTCAGCCAAGACCCCATGCCGTTGAGTTTAGTGGAATCTTTAACCCAAAATCAGCTTTCTGAACAGACGGATGAACCGCAAAACTCCTCACCCTCACCACAGGCACCGTTTTTGATTCCGCTTCCGTAAACTTATGTTTCAGATTTTTGTAGTTTTTAAACAAATGTAAAAGACTCTATCAAGGGGTTGCTTATCTCAGAGAACGTGCTAAATTGAATATAAAGCTAAATAACTTCTGGTGACAGATAAAACAGCTTAGTCTACAAATGTTGAATGAAGTTAGGAGGAAGAAAAAACCTGTCTCATTTAATATCTGTCTCATCAGAAGATAGCAACAAACACCATAACAACAGCAACATTCATCGAGAACGTTGATATTTCCTCAAATAGAATCTAGGAAGCTGTGTAACTGAATAATTGATTTATCAGTACCACTTCAAGTTTCATTGCCCAAAGGAGGAAGTCACTCAATCAGTATTGCTTGAATGTTGTTGTTTGTTTTGAACACTGATTGCACGGATTTTGTCGAACTGGTAGGGGTGGGGTGGGAGAGGTTAGTCGCACTGATTTCACAGAGGTGTTGGTGGTGAGGGGGCAAAGGATGATTAAATTGTCGAGGAGATGGTTTAGTTGTCTGTGACATCTGTGTCATCCACTATTGAGTCTTCTTTTAAATGTCATTGCCATCTGTGTAATCTGTGTTGACGAATGCAAGGATTTTTGAATTTAAACAAATCAGCTGGATTCACGTCTCATGACTGTGTAGCAAAAGTGCGGCGTTTGCTGCGCCTGAAGCGAGTTGGGCATGGGGGAACCTTAGATCCAATGGCTACGGGGGTTTTGCCGATCGCACTGGGTAGAGCGACCCGATTGTTACAGTATATGACCTCAGAGAAGGCATATCGGGCGACGATTCGGTTGGGAGTGAAGACAACAACCGATGATTTAGAGGGAGATATTGTGGCGACGGCTTCTGCTTCTGGGTTAACGCTGGAGACAATTGTGCCTTTCCTGCACCAGTTTCAGGGAAAAATTGAGCAAATTCCCCCGATGTACAGTGCGGTTCAGGTTCAGGGAAAACGGCTGTATGAGTTAGCGCGGGCGGGTAAAACGGCGGAAATTCCCAGGCGACAGGTTGAAGTGTATCAGATCGAGGTATTAGAGTGGCGTCCGGGGGAATTGGCAGAATTGGATGTGGCGATTGCCTGTGGTGCGGGAACCTATATTCGCTCCATTGCTCGTGATTTGGGAGAGGTTCTCAATACTGGTGGAACGTTAGCGTCTCTGATTCGTACCCAAAGCAGTGGATTTACGTTAGAGAATAGCTTGAGTTTAGAGGAATTGGCAGCACAGGTACAAGCCGAAACCTTTACTCCAATTCCACCCGAAGCCGCGTTAGAGCATTTAGCCAAGGTGACGTTATCGCCAGATAATGCTCGTCGTTGGTGCCAGGGTCAGCGTATAAAGGTAGAGGGTAGGGAGCAGCAGATAGAAGGAGATGATAACGGTATCGATAAACAGAATATCAATCAAGATACTTCGACTGATTCTGTTGCTAATATCCGGCGAGTTTACCATGAAGATGGGACATTTCTGGGTATTACTCAGGTGATTGAATTAGAAGGTGAGATAGGGTTTGCCCCTAAGATGGTTCTGGTGTAAGCAACCCAAGTTAGATACCCATTCCCTATTCCCTATTCCCTAAATTAGTAATGGGCAAGCTTTTCCAGGTCATCAGTTTTCACAAATCATTTAGACTCACATCGGTTTAATTCAGATGGACAAGAAACCGGATCGCGGGAATCTGCGATCACAGTATTGACTAAGTTTTTTTGTCTTGACTGAGTTAATTCAGGCATGACATAATATATAGTTAAAATTATGGACAATATTCAAGTATGACTACTCTCAACCAGACGAATCCATCTGACCCGTCTGAGGCAGGAGAAACAGGTTCACCCTTATCGAGGTTGCCGATTCCCTGGCTCAAGATTGGACAATACCTGTTCCTGGCTGCATTGATTTGTACAAGTATCATTAGCTTGGTTGTTGAGAACAAAGCAATTCTTGTTATCTGGATAGCTGTTTTTGTCTCATTTTTGGTGTTTCTTGTCTTGCTCGATAGACAGCTAGCTCAAGCAGCAAGTCGTCAAATGCAGCTTGAAGTTGCCAAACGAGCGGAAATTTATCAATATCTCGTTGATGAACAGCAACAACCGGGCAGCAATCCGATCACGGTAGCCAGAGAAAATGCTTTGCAGTATTGCCAAGAACTGATTGAGGACTATAAAAAAAGCCGCCAGACGTCCCGGAATATCTACTATACATTCCAAATGGCAACGATTGTCTTTTCCGGGATTACTCCAATTTTGGTGTTGGTTGATAAGTTAGATATTGGTGTGGTTTGGTTTAAGTGGTTACCGGTTATCTTTCCTGCGGTCGCTTCTATTGTTGCCAGTGTGGTAACGTCATTTCCTTTTCAAGAAAATTGGATTTCGGCAAATACGGCAGTTGAATTGTTAGAAGCAGAACGAGAAAAATTTATCTTGGGAGTGACTCAGGCGTATCGGTGCTATGATATAGCTGATGAATCTCAACGTAAGAAAAAGCTGAAACAGGCAATTGAGAATTTTATTAATCAGGTGAATACGATCCATCTGAAGCAGGTGCAAGAAGCCTCAAAAACTCTGCAACAGCAAGAGGAAAAAGAAACCTATAAATCAGCGGAATAAAACAGGTAAACTGCCCAGATTTCCAACTCATAAGCCAAATCGGTGGATTAGAGGCTTGACGGATAGCATTAATCCTGATCGTGACAGCCGATTTACAGCAGTTTTCAAGTTAGTAGACTACAGACGATGATTGCGCCCAAAAGCAAGTCGATGGGATTTTGTATTCCATAAACGTGAAAAGCGCTGTAAATCTGGCAATAAACGAGGACAACGAACGGAATTGACGATGGGGAATAACGGGGGGAAGTTGGCCCGTTTTACTTTGGTCATTGACGGCGGCGGCGATAAAAACCCAGAGAGTTGAGTTAGCTAAGAAAGCGATTGAAACGGCGGAAGAATACTTACTGGATGATGAGTGGCCCGAATATTATGATGGAGACATGGGTGAAACCATTGGTCGAGAGGCGCGGCTGTATCAAACGTGGACAATTGCAGGGTATTTAGTCGCTAACTATCTGATTCAAAATCCGGAGCATTTGAATTTAATGAGTTTTAATGATAATCCCCAAGTTGGGATTAGGGCGGGTTTCGTTGTTTGGTTTGAGGTGGGTTTCCTGATTTAATTCCTAAACCCGCCCCTACATCTTTACGCCAACTTGCTAGTTTGTAGTTGCGCTTCAGCGCCATCAACGCTGGTATTACCCACTACAAATCCTTAAGTTAGTGACATCCAGTTTAAGGTTCAGTGTATTCACAAAAAGTATTCAGTCCAATTTTGACAATATACAAGACAATAATTGTTGCGATCGCAGGATCAATGGGTAATCCCTGTGATCATTTTGATTCTATATCATACCTCAATCGATACTCACATTAAATAATGTAGTATCTTCACGGGTACTCCAATAATCCTTACCGTGGCTCTGCCTCAGTTGCTCGTCTAACGATTGAATCACCTGATTCAAAGACATTTGTTTGTAATAGCGGAAATTCTCGATAAATATTTTGTCATCTAAACTGAGTTGACTATAGCTTTGATCTAATAAAGCGTAATATCTGGCGGTAGCAGCTTGGAGTAATTGTTGGTAGGTATCTTCAGGCATAAGTCTAGAGGGGTAGACAAACTAATAGTGAAAGGTTAACACTGAGTCAGGGCGGGTTTTGCACAAACGTTACCATCAATAGCTAAAAGCAAGTCCCTAAACCATTGGTGTCAACTTAAGGTCGAAAACCAATGCTGGTAAGGTTTTCAGCTATGTCTATCTACGGCTCAAAATTTCCCCCTCATCCCCTAACCCCGGCGTGGGAGAGGGGCTGGGGGTGAGGGGTTGAGCTTAAGTTGACACGGATGATCCCTAAACCCGCCCCTACAAAAATCTTCCCTCTATGCTGAGGTATTATTCATGAAACTCAACATTCTGACTATTCTCTTACTTCTAACGCCCTTTTGGTCAGCCACTCCTCTAAACGCGGAAAATCCTGACCATCTGAAACAGTTACAAGACACGGGCGAATGTTCTACCTGTGACTTAACCAATGCCGATTTGAGTAATACTAACCTGAGTCAAAGTATCTTGACTTATGCCGACTTGAGTCAAGCCAACCTTACCCAAGCGACTCTCAGTGATGCTAATCTCAAATATGCTGACCTGATTAATGCTAACCTCAGCAACGCTGACTTAAAAAATGCTGATCTAACTCGCGCCTTTCTCGGTGGTGCAGATCTCACGGCTGCGGATCTCAGAGAAGCTAACTTCAAAGCGGCTAACCTAAGTAATGCTATTCTCATTGGTGCTAACTTAACCCAAACGCTGTTAAGTTTAGCCAACTTGAGTGAAGCCAATTTGTCTCAATCGATTCTTACTCTAGCGGAACTCAGAGGCGCTGATCTCAGACGTGCCAATCTAGATAAAGCTAGACTCAATGGTGCTAATCTGAAAGCCGCTAATCTTAGAGAAGCGAACCTGAGTAATGCCAGACTTAATAACGCGAATTTAAATGGTGCTTACCTCAGAGGTGCTGATTTAAGGAATAGCTTCTTAACCAATGCTGATTTGCGCGAAGCGAACCTCTGGGAGGTTGACCTGAGTCGTGCTAATTTACAAGATGCTGATTTAACTGGTG
>JGI12109J20283_11089841_pt1 | contig 10410 bp, 9 predicted proteins | sample ElkSlonscriptome_12_FD_20283 | JGI IMG/M metagenome (IMG submission 20283) | reverse complement strand
TATGCCTTTTTCTATTCCCTTCTCCATCCCTATCTTTTCTACACTGGTCACATACGGCATTTTCCGTTCCTCCTCATAGTCCTGAAGTTCATTCCAGAACAACTTTTCCATTTCCGGTGAAAGACGCATCACCCAGTCGATAAACCGGAACAGCCGGATTATATCTTCCCGGCTGTAGCCTCTTGCGTACAGGCTCTTGCATAGTTCCATCTTCCACCACATGCGGCGGGCATGGTCCTGGCGGGTGTCCAGGGCCCTGAGATGGGTCATCACCACCACCGCAAACGGGTTTTTCGAATGTTCAAGGTCGTCCGAGTTTTCCCGATACGCCAGAAGTTTCACCGACGGAAAGATCATTTCAACCTTGCATCCCCACCGGCCATAGCCGAATTTCTCCGGTTTCCACTTGGGAGATTCATCTGCCAGCACGGCAAGACTGACCACTGTTCGGCGGAACCGGTCAAACAGGCGGTAGTTGTAGACGAACATCCGTTCTTCAAATTCCGGTTCCTGTTTTCCCTGCACTTCCACATGTATCAGCAGCCATTCCGTTTGGCCGTTTTTCAGCCACACTTCCACCAGTTTGTCAGCATACCGGCGCCCCAGTTCAGCATCCGCCACGACCTGTTGCAGCTCTTTGTCGAGAAAACGGTAGCCCCGCCTCCAGTCGATTTCCACATATGCTTCCGGAAAGAAAAAATGCATGAACTCCGGAAAATAGGCTTCCAGTATCTCTTTCCACGGGGTATCGTAATCATCCGTTTGTTTTCCGTTCTGTTCTGTCATTACGGTTCCCGGTTCGACTGCTGCTGTCCTGCATTTATTTCAACATAGTCGAATTCAAAGATGTATCTTTTTGGTCATCATCATGTTCCCAATCGCCACAGACTGCCATCTCATCCGGTTAGGCATAATCCGGCGTGAATTCATATTTTAAATACCTGTTTTATAATATAATTACAAGAAAAACATGCCGAATGACACAAATTTCATTGTCGCCTTTTGGAATATCACACATTAAAATCCACGCAAAGAATGCGGACGGCCCCTTCGGTGTCTTGGTAGACGGCGGACATGGTTCGGCAGATACAGCCGGTGGCCAGGGAGGTGTAGGGGTCGGAGAAATAGGTGTCGAGTTTTAAAATTTGAAGGTAGTAGAAATAGCTTTTCAGGGAATGGTCGGTTCCCTTGGCCGACGGTTTGAACAGGGGATGGCCGGCTTTAGAGGAAATGGTGAAAGTGCAGTGGGTATGGCTGATCTGCCGCCCATCGGGATCGAGCACATAGAGGCATTGGATCTGATCATTTCGACCGACGGCATCTCCTAAAAATCCATTCGCCGCCTCTCGGGAAAGCCCGGACAGTTCCTCGCAGAGTTCCCGAGTGATGGTGTTGTATGCCTCCTGGGTTTCCATTTCCAGAGTGATATGGTCTTTTAAATGGTGCAGTATTCCCCGGGAGACATAATGGATCGATCGGGTGCAGAAATGGTCCAACAGCCGGTCCGGCGGGGCCGGGCGCGCAAAATAGTATCCCTGAAAAAGGTTGACGCCCAGTTCATAGCATTTGATGATATCCTCTTCCGTTTCCACGCCTTCGGCCAGCACCAGGGTTCCGATCTTGCCGGCCAGGTCGCTGATGGAGGCGACGATCGACTGTTTGTAGTAATCCCGGCCGACCCCGTTGATCAGTTCCCGATCGATCTTCAAAATGTCGGGTTTGAGTGAAAGGATGCGGTCCAGATTGGAATGGCGGGCCCCGAAATCATCCAACACGATCAGAAACCCGAAGCGCTTGTACAATTCGACGAAGTGGACCAGGTCTTTGGTGGACACCTGCGGGGATTCGACGATTTCGATGGCCACATTGGCGGGGTCGAGTCCTTCTTCCTCCACCACTGCCCGCATCCACCCCTTTCCGATGGTGACATCGGCCAGAATGGAAGGGTCAAAATTGATGAACAGCATGTGGGCCAGGTTCAGTTCGGCTTTTAAAAAGCCTTTCACTGCGGTTTTCCGGCACAATCGGTCGAATTCCAAGGCCCGGTCCATTCGACGGGCGGTTTGGAACAGGGGTATCGGAGGGACCATTTCTCCGGTGTCCGGGTCGATCCCCCGGGTCAACCCCTCAAACCCGATCACCCGCTTTTCCTTAATGCTGATGATGGGTTGAAACAAGATTTGAATCCGCTGTTCCAGAATGATTTTCCGGAACGTTTCTTCATCGGCCATGAGGTTTTTTGCTGTCTCCCATTCAAAACAAAAAAAGTTTTACTACGCGTATCTTTTCCCCGGCAGAGGGTATTTGTCAAGGGGCGGGAGTCCCTACTTCAGGCGGAATTCCATTTTTACCTTGAAAAAAATATTTACTTATGTCATAAACTTTCCCTTAAATCTTCTAATCAAGAAAGCTCTTGATTGCAATTACACCGAACCATAAGAGAAGGAGGATGCGATGCGAAAATGCCTTTTGGGCGTTGTTCTGTGTCTGGCAGCGGTTCTGGCACTGACCCCGTGTGCCTGGTCCAAGACCGTCAAAATCGGTTTTAATATCCCGCTCACCGGTGATATCCCCAAGGTCGGGGAAGAATCCAAGTTCGCCGCTGAAATGCTTCGGGAGGATATCAACAAGGCCGGCGGACTTAAAATCGGAGATGAGACCTACATGCTCGAGTTCATCTACGAAGACAACGAATCCAAGGCTGAATCGGCCGTTTCCGCAGCCCTGAAGCTGATCGAACGGGACCAGGTCATCGCCATCGTCGGTCCCAACTCGAGTAAACAGGCGGTTCCGGGCGGTCAGGTCGCCAACGACAACCGCACCCCCATGATCTCCCCCTGGTCCACCAATCCCGATACCACCAAAAATCGCCCCTGGGTCTTCAGGGCCGCCTTTTTAGATCCTTTCCAGGGCCCTGTGGCCGTCGATTTCGCCACGGAACAGTTCAGCGCCGATACCGCCGCCGTACTCTATGCCCAGGCCAATGACTACAGCAAGGGGCTGGCGGAGATTTTCAAAGAGAATTTCGAGAAGAAGCATGGTTCCGACGCCATCGTCGCCTTTGAAAGCTACGGCGACAAGGATCAGGATTTCAGTGCCCAGCTCACCAAAATCATCGCCGCAAAGCCCGACTTCATCTTTCTTCCCAACAACTACAATGAAGTGGCCCTGATCGTGAAGCAGGCCCACGACCTCGGATGGGACAGCCCGTTCATGGGGTCGGATGCCTGGGGCAACTCCGAACTGATGGCCCTCTGCGGGGATGACTGCAAGGGGCATTTCTTCTCCACCCATTATGCCGCGGCCGGCGCCACCGGCGCCACCAAAGAATTTATCGATCGGTATGAAAAAGAATACGGATATCAGCCGGCGGATGTGGCCGCGCTGACCTGGGATGCCACCCGTATCGTGCTTCAGGGCCTTCAGGAGATGGATAAGTACACCGGCAATATTCGAAAAGACCGGAAAGCCCTTCGGGACGCCATCGCCTCCATTGCGCAATTCGAAGGTATCACCGGCAAAATGAAGTTCGATGAAGAGGGCGACCCCATCAAATGTGCGGTGGTGGTCAAAATCAGCGATGAGGGCGAGTTCGTTTTCCAAAAATCGGTCTGTCCTTGATCGTGTCTCGCCCGAAAGATAAACCATAAATTTGTTTTTAAGTTTTGGGGCTACTGGGTTATGTGGATGATCCATGTGATGTCTGAACCTGTAGCGAATTGTTGACCGGATTTTCTATTGTTATCGAGACGCAATGCGGTGTTGACCTGTACCCGTCATCGGAAGCGAATGTTCTTTTAAGCAGCGGATTCTGTGGACCCGACCACGGTGTCGGATCGAAAGCGATTGTTGAACCGGACCGGGAAATGTTCTTCTCCTGTATGTTGCCGAAGCGAATACGGATCGAAAGCGAAAGCGGATTCTCAAGCGGATGGAAGTTGTGGAAGCGAAGCTTGCGGTTGAAACGGAGCGGATTCTGAAACGAAGAGCGTGTACACTTTCTTTTCCCGATGTTGAAGCGGATACGGACGCGGCGTTGAAAGCGGACATTGAAGTTCATGCAGTGCGGTTGCGGTGCTGAAGCGGATGCGATTCTCGATACATTCTTTCCGAGCGATAGTGAAACGGATTGTGAAGCGGATTCTTGAAGTGGAAAACCCATTAGCCCCAAATTTATTTTTTTGCCTTTTCATGGTTGGACCCGCCGGGATGCAGACCGGGCTTCCAACCGGAGTCTAAAACCAGGGCTTTAAGCAGAGTTTTAATAAACCAGAGTTTAAATAAATTGATCGCCACCTTTATTCAGAACCTGTTTAACGCCCTGCAGTGGGGGAGCTTCTACTCTCTCATCGCCTTAGGATATACCCTGGTCTACGGCGTGTTGACTTTGATCAATTTCGCCCATGGGGATATCTTCATGGTGGGCGCTTATATCGCCTTTTTCGTGGCCACCTTCTTCTTAGGCACCGCACTGCTTGCCGAAGGAGGGTGGGTGGTGCTGGCGTTGACCATACCCCTGACCATGATCCTCACCGCCTTCGTAGGGGTGACTCTGGAGCGGATCGCCTACCGGCCCTTGCGCCGAAAAGGGGCCAACCGGCTGTATGTGGTGATCACCGCCCTGATGTGCGGTCTGATTCTTGAAAACGGCAACCTGGCCCTTCTCGGCGCCAGCCGCAAGAGCTTTCCGGAACTGGTGGACAAGGTCGTCTTCAGCATCGGCCCGGTAAGCCTGACCAACCTCAAGGTGGCCGTGGTTTTTTCCGCAATTGCGGTCTTTTTTCTGCTTCAGTTTATCGTCACCAAAACCCAGATCGGAATGGCTATGCGGGCCATCTCCTATGATAAATTCGCGGTTCCCCTGATGGGCATTCCGATCGACACCATCATCGTCTTCACCTTTATTCTGGGCTCCTCCATGGCCGGTCTCGCCGGGCTGTTGTTTGCACTCTCTTATCCCATTCTCGACCCGTTCATGGGCGCCCTGATCGGATGGAAAGCATTCATCGCCGCGGTGGTGGGAGGTATCGGGGATATTCGGGGGGCCTTTCTCGGGGGATTCCTGCTCGGCTTCGTGGAGATCCTGGTGGTGGCCTTTTTCCCGTCCACCTTTCGGGATTTGATCGCCTTTTCCATCCTGCTGATCATTCTCAGCGTCAAACCGACCGGTCTGTTCGGCGTCGCCAAAACCACGAAAATATAAACGACCCATGCAAAGGCTCACCGTTCCCGTCCTGCTCGCCATTCTGTTTTTCGTTCTGGTGGGCATGTCTTATTACGACCTCCTGGACCTCTACATCCAGTCCGTGATCATGTTCGTGGGCATCAATATTATTTTAGGGTCCAGTCTCAACATCGTCAACGGCTACATGGGAGAATTCGCCTGCGGTCACGCCGCCTTCATGGCCATCGGGGCCTATATTTCGTCGGTCATCAATGTGATGCTCTTCACCCAGGACCGGATTTTCGGCGCCCCGTTGCTGCCTCCGGAGATGTCCCTCTACTTTTTCCCCTTTGTTTTGCTGATCGGCGGTTTCGGCGCGGCTATCGCCGGGCTGCTGGTGGCGATCCCTTCCTTCAAAACCCGGGGCGATTATCTGGCCATCATCACCATCGCGGCCAATTTTATCGTCACCAGCACCATCATCAACATGGATACCATCGGCGGTTCCCGGGGGTTTATGGGGATGAAGCAGATCACCTTCGCCATGGAAGACGTGATTTTTCTGCCCTGGATGCTCATCTGGGTGATCCTGTCCACCTATTTCACCGTCTGGGTGATCTATCGATATGTCTCCTCCACCTACGGAAAGGGGATCATCGCCATCCATCAAGATGAGGTCGCCGCCGAAATCATGAGCGTCAACACCAACAAGATGAAGCTGGTGGCGTTTATGATCTCCTCCGGTCTGGCCGGGCTTGCGGGGGGGCTGTTCGCCCACATCCTCGGCTATATCAATCCCGGCTCCTTCGGCATTCTCAAATCCACCGAAGCCCTGGTGATCGTTTACCTGGGCGGGATGGGGTCCTTAAGCGGGTCGATTCTGGCTGCGATCCTGTTCACACTGCTGCTGGAAGGGCTGCGATTCGTGCTGCCCTGGATGAGTTCGGGTCTGCACTGGTTCGACGGGGTTTTCTACTGGGCCGATCTGATTCCGGAGGGCTACCAGGTCAGCCAGGTCTGGAAATGGGTCATCATTCCTCTGATCCTGGTACTGCTGATGCAGTTCAGACCCGAAGGGATCTTGGGCAACAAAGAACTTTCCGATCTGTTTCCCCGGCTTCGGCGCTGGTACAGCTTCAAATAGGCAACCATGAATAGAACCCTTTCCGCAGAAACCACCGGCGAATCCACGGCTGCCGTTTCCGAAGCAAGCTCCGCCCCCACCGGACCGAGGCTTCTGGAGATTCAGCATCTGACTCAGCGGTTCGGAGGGCTGTGCGCGGTGTCCGACTTCAACGCCGCCTTTGAAGGGGGAGAACTTCGGGGGTTGATCGGCCCCAACGGTGCCGGCAAAACCACCGTCTTCAACCTGGTCAGCGGGTTTTACAAGCCGACCGAGGGGGCCCTGATTCTGAAGGGAAAAAACATCGCAGGGATGAAACCCCATCAGGTCACCGGCATGGGGATTGCGCGGACCTTTCAGAATATTCGGCTATGGAACGACATGACGGTGCTCGACAACATCCGTATATCCCAGCATTATCAACTGGGGTATACGATCTGGGGCAGCCTTTTCCGGAGCAGAAATTACATGGCGGCCGAGGAGCGGATTCGAAAAAAAGCCCTGGATATTCTGGAGGCCCTCGACCTGGCCCGTTTCGCCGACGAGGTGCCCAAAAACCTGCCTTACGGCATTCAGCGGAAGGTGGAAATCGCCCGGGCCCTCTCCATCGACCCGGACCTGCTGCTCCTGGATGAGCCGGCCGCGGGTCTTAACTCACGCGACGTTCAGGAGCTGATTCAGCTCATTCGATGGATTCACAAGGAGTTCGATGTCACCATCTGGATGATCGAGCACCAGATGACCGTGGTCATGTCCCTGTGTTCCTGGATACAGGTCCTCGATTTCGGGGTCACCATCGCCGAGGGGACCCCGGAAGAGATTCAGAACAACCCGGCCGTCATCAAAGCCTATCTCGGGGATGAAAACATCTGATGCTGCTCGAAGTCAAGGACCTCCATGTCAAGTACGGCAACATCGAAGCCCTTCACGGCATCTCCTTTCACGTCAACAAGGGGGAAATCGTTACCTTGATCGGTTCCAACGGGGCCGGCAAGACGACCACCCTGCACACCATCACCCGGGTGCCGCCTCCCGAGGGGCCCAAGGTCTCCCGGGGGGATATCCTCTACCGGGGCGAATCCATCCTGAATGTCGAACCCCATGTGCTGGTGAGAGACTACCACATCGCCCTGGCCCCGGAAGGCCGTCACATCTTCGGCAATCTTACGGTGGAGGAAAACCTGAAACTGGCCACTTATGCCCGGAAAAAGGACGAAGCCATTCGGAGTGATTACGATCGGGTTTACAGCCTCTTTCCCCGTCTGACCGAGCGGCGCAACCAGCGCAGCGAGTCTCTCAGCGGCGGCGAGCAGCAGATGCTGGCGGTGGGTCGGGCCCTGATGACCGGCTGCAACTTCATTCTTCTGGACGAACCCTCCATGGGGCTGGCACCCCTATTGATGTACGACATGTTTCGTACCCTCAAGATCCTCAATCAGGAGGGGATGACCATCCTCCTGATCGAGCAGAACGCCCGCCTGGCCCTCAAATTCGCCCACCGCGGGTATGTGCTCGACACCGGCGAAATCGTTATGGAAGGGCCGGCCCGGGAACTGGCCGACGACCCCGAGGTCCAGAAGGCCTATCTCGGATAGCACGGACCCGATCCACAGCCAAACCTGCCCCCGGGCCGCTTGCAGGCGGTAATCCAAACCTGTTTTGCCCGCCTGGTATTTATGAATCGGAAATCGCCTGTCTAAACCGTCACTTCGTCGATCCAGTTGAGATAGTCCTTCAGGCCGCCCCGGATCGGCAGTCGCACAATCTCCGGCACCTCGTAGCTGTGATGCTTTAAGATCAGGGCTTCAAGTCTGTCATACAATGCGGTTCTGGTTTTCATAAAGAGCATCAGCTCCTCATCCTTGTGGATCTCCTGTTTCCATTCATAATGGCTGGTGATCGGCATCAGCTGCACACAGGCGGCCAGCCGGTGTTTCAAAATCATCTCCGCCAGTTTATCGGCCTCCTCCCGGCCGCCGCAGGTGGCGATGACCATGCAATAGGTGTCGGCTACATTCATGAAGTCCTCCTTTTTTACAAGTAATCCCGGGCTATGATCGATTCGGCCACCCCGGGCTATTTTCCCGACCCGGCAAGAACCCGCATCCGCTCAAACAGCTTCCCGGCCCGGGAAAATATCCCGGGGTGGCCTACCCCTTGATCAGATTTGCCCGAAGCGATAATCATGGCCTAATTTTTTTCTCATCTAAATTTCTACCTATCACAGACAAAACCGCCTTTCAATTCCGACCGGCGTTTGCTGTCCCGCCTTATCCTGGAAATCCTTATCTTATCCAGGCCATCCTGGTTCAATAATTGGACAACCCGGGCTCGGGGCTTATATTATTTTCTGTGATTTAATCAAAAGCGGGTTGGAAAAAATATGGACTCACCTCAAAAAAAAGAACGCTCAAGCAAAAACACCCCCTTTTGGCGCCGAAAAACCCTGGCGGAAATGACGGAGGAAGAATGGGAAGCGGTTTGCGACGGATGCGGGCGATGCTGTCTGCATAAATTGGAAGACAAGGAAACCGGCGAGGTCTCCTACACCGGCGTCGCCTGCCGCTTGCTGGATATCGACCGATGCCGGTGCAGGGACTATCCCAATCGTACCGCGGAAGAAAACGTCTGCCTCACCATGACCCCGCAGACCATCTTCGCCTTTCCCTGGCTCCCGAAAACCTGCGGATACCGGCTGTTGTTCGAAGGCAAAGAACTGCCGTCCTGGCATCCGCTGGTGACCGGTGATCCCGAATCGGTGCATGAAGCCGGCATTTCCCTGAGAAACAAGGCGGTGTCCGAAGCCTATATCGATACCGAGGACTTGAGGCCGTTTATCATCGACATCGATTTTTAGCAGGGGGGACGATCATGACCGATACGAAAGATAGCACCGGAAAAGAACGGGGAGGGCTCGGGTGGAAAACCAAGCTCTTGATCTGCGGCGCCATTCTGCTTCTGGGGGCGGTTACCACCGGGTATATTTTCTCCACCGAACCTACCGCAACCCGGACCGGGGCCACACGGGAATCGGCTATGCTCGTGGACGTCGCCGATGTGGCGTCGGGCGCCTTCCAGCCGAGCATTATCGCCATGGGCACGGTCCGCCCGGCCAAAGACATCATCCTGAGACCCCGGGTCAGCGGTGAAATCATCCAAAGGGCCGACAACTTCACGCCTGGGGGATTCGTAAGAGAAGGGGAAATCCTGCTGCGGGTGGACCCGGCCGATTATCGAAACACTCTGCAACAGCGAAAAAGCGAACTGCACCAGGCGGAGGCGGATTTCAAACTCGCCCAAGGGCGTCAGGAAATCGCCCGCAGGGAATACGATCTTCTGGATAAAAAGTTGTCCCCCGAAAACAGGGCCCTCGTCCTTCGAGAACCCCAGCTTCGGGCGGCTCAGGCCCGGGTTGAATCCGCGCAAGCCGCTGTGGCGCAGGCCGAACTTGAACTGGAGAGAACCAGCATCACAGCGCCCTTTGATGCGCATGTGCTGGCTCGGCATGTAAATATCGGGTCTCAGGTTTCCCCCGGCGACGACCTGGGCCGTTTGGTGGGGTTGAACACTTATTGGGTGGAAGCCACCGTGCCCTTGTCCAAACTCCGCCGACTCTTTTTTCCGAAACAACCGGGAGAACTCGGTTCCGAAGTTCGAATTCGCAATCGAACGGCCTGGCCCGAGGGGGCGTATCGAAAGGGGCGTCTTTTTAAAAGAATCGGCGAGCTGGAAGGTCAGACCCGTATGGCCCGGGTGCTGGTGGCGGTGGATGATCCGCTCGCCTATCGGGCCGAATCCGCCGATGTGCCGGCGCTGATGATCGGTTCATTTGTCGAGGTTCGAATGGAGGCCGAAGAGATTCCCGATGTGGTGCGACTCAACCGGGATTATGTTCGTGAAGGGGACACCGTCTGGCTCATGGAGGATGAAAAGCTGGCCATTCGAAATGTTCAAATCGATTTTATGGATGCGGAGTACGCCTATATTCGAGAAGGATTAAACGACCGGGACCGGGTGGTCACCACCAACCTGAGCACGGTGGTGGAAGGGGTCCGGCTTCGATTGAAGGAATCGGATACGGCGGGGTCCCAAGGAGATACCGAATCTGAAAGGCGGGAGACTG
>JGI12109J20283_10668636_pt1 | contig 10410 bp, 8 predicted proteins | sample ElkSlonscriptome_12_FD_20283 | JGI IMG/M metagenome (IMG submission 20283) | reverse complement strand
AAAACGTCTATGGGGCCTCGCCCTATTGATTATACCTTTACTGCTGGTCGCCTGCGGGGATAATGGCGGCAATGGTGAGCTTTCCGCCGAGGAGTTGGCACGTCTGCCGACGTTGATCCCGACGCGCACGCCCACTGACATCCCATCGGAAACGCCTGTGCCGACGGAAACATCAACACCAACCGCAGGCCCACCAACCGAAACACCCTTACCGACATTGACCTTTACACCAATGGCGACGAATACCCCTATCCTTACATCGACGCCATCTATTACACCGACTAATACCCTGCTGCCATCGGCGACGCCACAACCACCCACACCAACATCAGCGTTCACATCGACGCCGCTGCCCTCACCGACCATCGCACCGTCATTGACACCAGCCGGCCCGTCAATCCAAAACTTTACATCGAGTGCATCGCAAGTACCCGGCGGCACTGGCATCACCCTGACCTGGCAGGCCGTCGGCGATACTGCCATCATCGAACAGCTTGACGCCAGTCAGACCATCACCCAGACTTTTAACGTGGCCGCTTCCGGCACAATCAATGTGAACGTACCGCAGACTGGCCCCCAGGTCACTTACCGGCTGCGCGTATCACAAAGCGGCAATCAGGTCACACGCGATGTAAATGTCATCGTAGAGACCACCTGCCCGACGCCGTGGTTCTTCCAGAATGCACCCGCTGATGCGGGCTGTCCGCTTGGCCCGGCCCAGACCGTACAGGGCAAGTTACAACAATTCCAGAACGGCATTATGATCAACCTGACCTTCAACGGCCAGAATAAGGTTTACGGGTTCAACACGGTTGATAACCTGTACGCAGTTTATGTCAATACCTGGGATGGCACCTCAACCTATTCGGATGCGGCTTGTGGGGCACCACCACAGCTTTTACTACAACCCCAGGATGTGTTCAACTGGATGTATTATCAGCAGTTGGGGACGTTTGGCAAGTGGTGTAACCAGGGCACCGGCATCGGCTGGGCTGTACAGGCGTTTAATGGTGGCGCGACCTTCCGCGTGCAGCAGGCGAGTACCGGCACCCTGCTTTTCGTGGAAATCCCAAACTTTGGGATCGTCCGTGTTGCCGGGCAGGAGCCAATCGGCAGTTGGAGCCGCATACAGCAGCAACAACAGGGGCAACCCTAACTCAAGATAAGGAAGATCCAGGGGCGGCTAATTGGTAACCGCCCCTGATGTGCATAACATTTACACGCCGCTGCCGCCGCTGCCACTCTCCAGGCGTTCGATCTCGGCTTCTAACTCATCGCGCAGCGTGGTATCCGGCACCAATTCCATGTAGGCTTCCAGGTCAGCGATTGCGGCGTCGGCGTCACCCAGGCCAGAATAGGCATAACCGCGCCAATAATACGCTGAGGTGTAATTCGGGTTAATGGCAATCGCCTCAGTGTAATCGGCAACCGCTAATTCGACCTCACCCAGCGCATCATAGGCCAGGCCCCGCCCCACCCATTGATAGGCATCATTGGGGCGCAGTTCAATAGCACGGCTAAAGTCCTCTACCGCCTCATCATAGCGGCCCAGGGCATCCAGGGAGGTGCCCCGATTGCCCAGCGTGATACCGTCATCCGGGTTGAAGGCGAGTGCATCATTGAAATCCTGCACCGCCCGCTCATGTTGGTCAAGATCTGCATAACACAGGCCACGGTTATTATAGGCCACGCTGCTCTCCGGGTTGACGATTAACAGGGTGCTGTAATCTTCAATGCAGGGGTCATAATTGCCCAAATACCAGTACGTTAGGCCACGATTATTGAGCGCGGCACTATAGGCTGGGTCCAGCACCAGGGCCTGCGTAAGATTTGCCAGTGCCGCATTGTAGTCATCGAGTTGCATGTGTGTGAAACCGAGGTTGTTCCAATACAGCGGATCTGTCGGTTCCAGGTCAACAGCGATTTCAAAGTCGTCCAGGGCCGTCAGGAATTCGTTGAAATCCAGGTAAAGTTGGCCGCGATTATTCCAGTAGAGGGCGTTTTCCGGGTCAAAGCGAATGGCGGCGTTATAGTCCGCCAGGGCTGCTTCATTATCGCCAAACTGCGACGTGTACAGGTAGCCACGTCCGTTGTAAGCACGGGCAAATTCCGGGTCCACTTCGAGGGCGGCGTTGTAATCGGCCAGGACACTATCCCAATCTTCCAGGGAGAAGTAAATGAGCGCACGATTGAAATAGGCCTGTGCATTGTCCGGGTCGTTGTTGATCGCCGCGTTGAGATCGGCCAGAGCTTCACTGTAGCGGCCTAACTCATCAAAGACCATCGCCCGGTTGATAAAGTACGTCGCCTCGGATTTGGCGACTTCCAGGGCCTGGGTGTAATTGCGTAGGGCTTCGTTGGTATTGCCCAGGCATGCGTTAGCTTCCCCCAGTTGATTGTAGCCGGGGCCATCCTGCGGGCTAAAATCTACCAGGAACGCCCGCGCTTCATCCTGGGACGCGAATTGCTCAGACTCAACTACGCATGCCAGGTCCGCGACCTGCACGCCTGCCCCTTCCAGATACCCCTGAACCTCGGCGAACACCTCCATGTCCGTGGTCTGGGTGATGAAGGTCTCTAAATCAGCGTAAGCACTGTCGTTTTGTTCTTGTGCCAGGTAACTGCATGCCCGGTATAAATACGCTGTGGATAACCCCTCATCCACGTTGATAGCCTGTGAAAATAGAATGACCGCTGTGGCGTAATCCCCACCATTAGCGAGTTGTAGGCCGCTATTTTCTAACGTTTCCGCACTGGTTGGGTCAGCAGAAAGTGCAGGCGCGTCCGCCAGGGGCGCACAGAAATCCGGCAGTACATCTAACTGAGCGGCAGCCGGTAACGCGGTGATCAAAACGAGCAAGGCAACCAAGCCAGCAACGATGCGAAATTTCATAAGGTGTGTTCCTGTGTATCAATATCAAATAACGGGTTCAGCATTATCGTTTATTTTACCGTTTTCAATGCCATGATGCCGTAAAAAGCTATATGGATTATTGAAGATGACAGGATTTCGTCATAATGAGATTTACATAAATATAGTCAAAAAAGCGTTACAATCTCTTCCGAAAACCTTGCACTATTCTAACCGATAGACTACCGTTATGTCATATTGACTAAAGGCAAGAGGAACGATGGACGGAATACTACTCTGTACGGAATGCAACAATGAAAATACGCTCTATGTTGAGCGGTGTATGGCGTGTGGGTCTCGTTTACCAGCAATGGTCACCCGCCATGTACGTGATGAATCCATGCAGGATCGTCTACGTTACCGTGCCCCGAAACTGCCTAAACCCTCATCACAGATCGTGGTGCTCTATTTAGTTGGGCGGCCAACCCCACTTGTTTTAGAAAGTCGTGATCAGATGATCTTCGGGCGGCGTGAACCCGGCACCCGGCAGCTTATCGTTGATCTATCTCAATTTCATGGTGGGGCGATGGGTGTTTCTCGTAAACATGTTTGTCTGCACCGCACACCCGATGGCTATTATCTGGAAGACCTGGATAGCACCAACGGCACCCGCGTCAATGGCAAACCATTACGGCCCTATCAACCTATAATCGTAGTCAGTGGAGATCGTATTCAGCTAGGCAATATGACATTCTTTCTGCATTTCTCCCTCGATTAGCACCGCCTAACCCCCTACAATGAGATGACCGTTCTGCCGGATAGCCGCTATGGTGCGCATCCGGCCTAATATTTTTATGAAGACGAGGGAGCACCCGCATGAGTAATGGTGGCACACAGGTTTTTGAGATCAAGAATTACATGATCATCTGGCGGCAATTAGAATTGCGCATCTTTGGTGAGACTGAGGTCAAGCTGCGTGGTATGGTGCGCTGCCTGGGTGATGAATACAGCATGGATGTGGTATTCGTCGCGCCGGATAGCCCAATGCCAGAGCCGATCTTTGATGAAGAGGCCAAAAAGGGCTTTATGTTTATGCCCATTAGCGATCTACCTGGCTTTGTGGATACCCTGCGCAACGAAAAGCCAATCTTCGGCCATCTGCGCAATGACCGCCCAGAATGGACCAGCGTCACCACCTCACAGGAACCTGTGGGCGAGGGTGAAGTGAGTTAGCAACCGCAAGCTACCAGCAGGGGCACGCTCCGGTGTGCTCCGGCAGCGTTCTTTGCGGTGTGCGCTTTATGATGTCTTCTCGACATCGCCCATCCAACAGAATTGTGTAAGTAATTCGTGAAACACCGCACAAACCCCTCACAAGTCACCTAATCTACGCTAAAATAGTCTTATCATAAGTAACAACTTTCAGGAGAGACCATGCCATTTTTACTGGCACACGGTGCCCTCGGTTGGTGGGATGAGATCATCTTCGCCGGGGTAGTCTTTTTCTTCCTGGTGATGATGGGCCTGCAATGGGTGAAATCTCGTGCAGATGGCGAGACTACCGCAGAAGACACACCTTCAGCGACGGATGTCCCCACCGCAGAGACCAAAACCGATCATTTTCGGCTGGATTAACGGATGAGTAGTTAGTAGTTATCAGTCTTCAGTTTTAAGTTTTCAGACTCTTGTCTTCACAATACATTGTGAACGCAGGTAGGCCACTCGTCACTACTGACACCTGAGAACGACTGTCTAAAAACTAACCGAAGGCTCTAAATGGATGTAGATGATCTACATCCGGTATAGGTTTATGTGGAAACGACTCTGGATATTTAGTGTTTTACTGTTTGTATTCAACCTCACACTCCCGGCAGACGCACACGGTTACATTGTACGGGCCATCCCCGAAGACCGGGCCGTGCTGGACCGCCCACCGACGCGCCTGCAATACTGGTTCAGCGAAGGCTTAGAACCGGAGTTCAGTGCGCTCAACGTGCGTGATCAAAACGGTGATGTCATCGCTAGCGGTGGCGTCAGCGATGATGATGACGCGCTGATGACCGTGCGCTTGCCCAATGATCTACCCGATGGGGCTTATGTGGTTGAACTGCGCCCGGCCTTCGCCAGTGACGGCCATGTGATTGCAGAGAGCCGGGTGTTCTTCGTCGGGGAGGAGGTCGGCGGGGTGGCCGGGCAAGCCGCTACCGATGAGGCCATCCCGTTAGAAGTCGCATGGAAAGCCGTTCACCTGGCAGCGACCATGCTGCTATTCGGCGCGTTCACCCTGTATGCGATTGTGTTGGTACCGGCCTGGGGCAGCAACACTCACGCCGCCGGACGGTTGCCGCCACGGGTCATGCGCCGCCTGAACGTGATCATCGGTTACGCGCTACTGGCCGCCTTCGCCGCGAATGGGGTCGCACTCATCCAGCAGACGATGACCTTTTTTAATATCGGGTTTGCCCAGGCATTAAACCGTGATTTCATTGAACTGGTGCGTATCGGCTCCCGCTTTGGTGATGTGTGGAACTGGCGTATGCTGTTCCTGGGCATCATCGGGTTGATGTTTTTATTCAGCCTGTACAGCCGCACCGATCAAACGACATTCATCTACCCGACGTTAACCGCTGCGGGCTGGGTTCTCGCCCTGGTGCTGGGCAGTTCCAGCATTTTGAGCCATGCGGCGGGGTCATTGTTATGGCCGTGGGTCGCGCTCACTGTCGATTGGTTGCACGCGCTGGCAGTTGGGTTCTGGGTCGGCGGGTTGGCCGTATTGGTGCTGATATTGCCTGTCGCGCTGCGTCCTTATACCGGTGAGCAACGCCGGTTAGCTCTGCTGGCCGCGTTACGTCGATTTTCCCCGGTGGCGGTGGCTTGCCTGCTGATTGTGATCACCACTGGCATTTACAGCTCCACCAACTGGATCTTTGGCCGTGAGGAAGCCGAAACCACTTTCGGAACTTCATTAGCGTTTAAGCTGATTCTGGTAGGCTTACTGGTGGCTGTGGGGGCATTACACCACATTGCACTGCGCCCAGAGCGTTATGACCGCTTCAGCGGTGTGATTGACCGGCTTGGCAATTGGACACGCACCCTACGCCTGGAAGCAATCCTGGCCGCTTTTGTGCTATTCGGTGCGGCTGTTCTGAGTGCAACCCCGGTGCCTGTGCCTACTTTTGCACAGGAAGAAGTCGAAGCACCGACGGCTGTCCTGCAAGCAGGTGATCTCACTGTGGTGATGAGCGTGTTGCCCGGCGGCCCTGGCGTAAACACCTTCGATACCACGGTAACACGCAACGGTCAGCGGGTGGATGGGTTAGAACTGAATATGGTCAGCGTCCACCCGGCAGATGATCAACGGGGGTCAACACATCGCCTGGAACCTGTGGAAGCGGGGTTATACGTCACAGCGGCAGCAGATATTGACGATACCGGGCGGTGGTGGACGCTGCTTGACATCAGCGAAAATGGTGACGACCCGCAGCGGTTGGCCTTTGAATGGCAAATCACCGATGAGGCCGCCGTAATTGAGTCCATAGATCCGCGCCCGGCGAATATACTGGCCTTGCTGGGGGTGCTGTTGGCAGTGGGTTATGCGATGTACCCGTTTATGCGACGGGGTTACAACACACTGGAATTAGATGCGGGATCGGTCAGCGTAGCGGCAAGTGCGGCTATCGCTACCGGGATTGCGCTAGCTGCCGGGTACATTCTGCTACAAGATACCCGTGATGTGTATGACGATGCGCTGGCACCACCGCCGCAGGTCGTCAACGCGGTACTGCCCACCCAGGCCTCATTGAACCGGGGTGAAACCCTATACACGACGGCATGCGCGACCTGGGATGAGCATCCAGCGGATTTAGCCGCCTTACAGGAGCGGCTCTCGCGCTCGCGTGATGAAGATATTTACCGGGCAATCCGTGAAGGCTGGCGGGATTTGCCAGCCTGTAACGATGATCTCTCCGTATATGAACGGTGGGACATCGTCAATTACTTCCGTACATTTGCAGATACTGATGAAACCTAGGACGGGGTGAATAGCACCCCGCACCGCTGAAAGGACCGTTATGAGCACTATTGCTGTAGTCGCGCCGGAGGAACATCAAAATCTTGGCGCACGGATCACAGCCGATCTACGTGAGGCCGGTTACACCGTTACCGACGATCTCGATGAGGCTCCGCAAACTATTCTGGTGGTGTTGCTGGCCCCGCAGGGCCTATGGACTGTTGAACCGGCCATCATCAAGGCATTGGATCAATATCAGCACATTATCGCGGTGAAAGCCCAACCCGTTGATCTACCGCGCCTGATTGATAACCTGCGCCCACTGGATTTCAGCACACAGTACGATCCGCAGCCACTGCTAGCTGAGATTAAACGCCTAAGTTCGCCCGATGCCCCCCGCCCTATGACCGCGCTCACGCCTTCCAAGCGTGCGGCGAACCGGCGAACCGGGCTGGTCTTGACGATACCGATTGTGATTATGTTCTTCGCCGCGATTGTCGGCGTGGCCCTGGAGATTACCGTAGCACCGGAGGACGAATTCGCCAGCGTGGAAACACAGATCTTCCTCACACGTAATTACTTTATTGACGGTCTACTGCCCCAATCTACTGAGCAGGCAGCCAATTTCCAGGCCACCGCAGAGGACTATTTCAACGAAACGGTGCAGCCATTTCTCATCATGACGGCGACGGGTATCGCTGGCAATTCGGAAAGCACCTACTATCCACGCAGCACCGAAGACGCTGCCGGCTTCGAGGCGACAGCGGCCCGTGTTTCTACGCTGGTACAGGATCGCATGCGGGCCACAGTGACGCAACTCGCCGTCACAGCGGCGGCCATCACCCCCACGCCGACACCCGAAATACAGGATACACCAGAAGCAACACCCGAACCGTAGCGTGTGCGGCGTACCAAGGTAAAAGCACAGAAGAATTTGATGTAGGGGGTACCCGTGTGTGCTCCCGCAGATTGCAAAATGTTGTTAGATCTAGGAGATACCCACTATGGCAGAAGATGTTCTTGTGATCGGGGCTGGTCCTGCGGGGATCGCCAGCGCATACAGCCTGCAAAAAGCCGGGATTTCCTACAAAGTCGTAGATCGCGCTGATGAGATCGCCACTACCTGGAACAGCCTGTATCCTTCGTTGAAGCTCAATACCACACGCTTCTTCTCACATCTACCGGAACGCAAATTTCCGCTGAGTTATGGCCTATTCCCTTCTGGCAAGCAGTATCACCGCTATCTGGTCAACTATGCGCGGGATTACACCCTCAACATCCACCTGGGGGTAAGCGTAGACCGCGTTTACCCAGAAGGTGATGGTTGGCGGGTAGAAAGCAGCGAAGGCTCCGAATGGTACCCGGCGGTGATCAGCGCGACGGGGCGTTTTGGCAGTAAGGTTCAGCCGACCTTACCCGGCGAAGATACATTCACTGGGCGCATCATGCACGCTAATGAATACCTGGGGCCGGGGCCGTTTGCCGGTCAGCAAGTGATGGTGGTCGGCAACGGGCCGAGTGGCGTAGACATCGCCACCGAGTTAGGCCGCGCCGACACCCAGAAGCCGGTGTTGCTCTCTCAGCGGACCGGGGTGGTACTGCGTCCGCGTTACCCATGGGGATTACCCAAACATCTGTGGATGATCATCGGTGACTACCTGCCGGATGTCATCAGCAAGCCATTGATGAACAAAATTTTATCGCTTAAGTTCACACATCTCGATGAAATCGGAATCAAAACCCCAACCGCTGCCGAAAGTTCGGCGGCGGGCGGCACCCGTGGCGCAGATTTGATCAAAGTGGTAAAGGCCGGGCAGGTCATCAGTGTGGATGGGCCAGATTACTTCGACGGGGATACCGTTGTGCTAGATGATGACACACGGGTGCAGCCGGATGTGGTCATCCTGGCGACGGGTTACAGGCCGGTGCTGTGGAATTACCTGGAAATTGATGCCGAAGCGAATGATCAGGGCTGGCCCAAGCGCATTGATGAACCCGATGACACCTACTACCTCGGCAAGCGGCAGATCGTCGGCTATCCCGGTTTATATCTGGTCGGCGTGTATTACCAGGGCAAAGGCGCGATGTATAACTTCAACGTTGAGGCTGCTGAAGCCGTCGAGGAGATCAAAGCGCATCTGGAACACGTAAAATCCCGGCACAAGTCGATATTGGCTTGAGCGCAGCTTTAACCCAACACCTGACGACTGATACCTATTTCATACCATCCATCGTGGCAATGATCTCATACAGCAGTTCGATCAGCACCCGTTTAACCGACTCGCGATCCGTCGCTACACAGGGCATCACAGTCATACCGGACGGCAAATCCAGCGCACGGTGAATACCGTCTGCCGTCCACGGGATATGCTGGCCCATTGGATAGCCGCCGTAAGCCGTATCATAGGGCACGTTATAATCCTGCTTATTCGCAGCGACGACAACCGGAAACGGCGCGTAGGTATCCAGCATGTTGAGTGTGGCCTGCGCTTCATGGAAGGTCAGTGACGCTGTGCTATCTACCAGATATACCAGGCCGCTAGCATCGGTCAACGGCCATAGGCTGCGCCCATGTGGTTCTGTTGATGGTGGTTCGACGAGATACAGGGTTTCATCTGTTTCTGGAATGGGAATACCACCGTAATAGTAGGCAAAATCACCGCTGCCATCTGGCAACGTATTCACCTGACAGCCGGGTAAAATCTCATTGATTGAGCGGATAAACGCGCTTTTACCGGCACCACGGGTACCCGTTACGATAATCTTCAATTGTGCTGCCAATACGTTATTCAAGGATTTTCCTCCCTACGCCGTCATCGCCCAGGGTGTTATGATGAAGGCTCTGTTTATCTCAGCTTGGTATCTATCTATGTCAGATCGACGCAAAAAATCGACAAACTCAAATCAGCGTAACCGTCGCGCCCGGCCAGGTGGCTGGGATGCCGTGGCCGCCTGGTATGACGGTTGGGTCGGCAAAGGCGGCAGTCATCACCACCGTAAATTAGCCATTCCCGCTGTATTGGATCTACTTGACCCGCAACCCGGCGAGGAAATTTTGGATATTGGTGCCGGGCAGGGTGTACTGGCACCCTCTATTGCCAGGGCAGGCGCGACGTATACAGGCGTGGATGTCAGCGATACATTACTGGCGTATGCCCGGCAACATCACGGCGAACATGGCCGTTTTCTAGCAGCAGATGCCGCGCAATTACACCAACAATCCTTTATGCACGCGGATCAATTCGATGGGGTGACGTTTCTGCTGAGCATCCAGGATATGGACCCCTTGGAGGATGTGCTGCGCGAGGCAGCCTGGGCACTCAAACCGGACGGACGCGCCGTGCTGCTGATGACTCATCCGGCTTTCCGTGTGCCCCGGCAGAGTGGTTGGGGCTTTGATGAAAATCGTAAGCTGCAATATCGCCGGGTAGACCGTTACCTGACGCCGCTCCCCGTGCCCATGAAACAGCATGATACCGGCGTCACCATCAGCTTTCATCGGCCTATTAGCGAATATATCAACACACTGGCGGCCTGTGGCTTGCTGACT
>JGI12109J20283_10555197_pt1 | contig 10410 bp, 8 predicted proteins | sample ElkSlonscriptome_12_FD_20283 | JGI IMG/M metagenome (IMG submission 20283) | reverse complement strand
TCGTTGATCTTTTCTATGACGGCAGCTGCAATTCCCTCGGCAGGCCGATTCAGTCCCGTTCCGAACATCGCATCGATAATCACTGAATTTGATGGATAGTCGACCACGTTTTTCACAGAAGATATCTCTACGACAGCTTTCTTGAGTTTTCCGAGTTTGGAAAAATTCAAAGCAAAGTCAGAAGAAGGCTCATCGGTAAGCTTCACATAAGAAAGATGGACATTGTAACCCATACGTTGAAGCAATCTGGCAATGACCAATCCGTCTCCACCATTGTTTCCCGGGCCTACAACAACATGAAATACCCAATCTTTTTCTTCAGTATTCTTCGCATCGAATAAACTGGGAGCATTCTCATATATCCAATCAAAACATTTAGAGGCAGCGCGCTCCATCAAGTCGATCGATTTGATCGGCTCATGCTTAATGGTGTAGGCGTCGGCCTCTCGGATCTGTTCTGCGGTGAGTATTTTCAAGTCAAGCTAGCTCTGACCTGCGAAATTAGAAATAAAAGGTCATGAAGAGCGCTCCACCTGAGATGTCATTGTCGATTTCAAATGAAGAGCTTCCACCCTCATTACTTATTGTTGTGACAAATTGCTCGGCGTTTCCACCTACGGGCACGGCCCATTGCTCTTCCACTATTTCGCTATTCCCTTCATAAGAAAAGCCCAGTGCTATTCCATACTCAAAGCCAACGGACCATTTAGGAAAAAGAAAAATCTCTGCTCCCAAAAAACCTCTTGCGCCGAGGGTAAACTCTGCACCTTTATTAAACTCGGTTAAGTAAGCACCTGTTTCAGAAATATTGGTGAGCTCGCGAGGATCATCTTGGAAAATCAATTCAAATTCTGCCCGATCAGGACTGGTGTTTTCTTGGACAATTTCATTTCCGTATTCAAATCTATGCTGCTCCGTACCAAAACCTATGAAACCTTCTGCTCCGTAAAATCCTTGTATTCGGGTTTTTCCCTTTCTTTTCTCAAATCCGAATGATAGGTAGGTATTCGTGAACGTTCTCGAATATGAATCCTCCACTGTAGTATTGGTCGGATCCACGCTGAATTCAGGGCTAAAGGCACGATTCTTATCGGCCAAAATATTGAGTCGAAACCCTGCCCTATAGGCGAAGTCATCTCTAATAAATTTCTTAGCCGTAATAGCCAGCTGATCATTAGTAAATTCTGCGAACGGTGCGGGATTATCTGCTTGAGAGAAAAAATTACCGATGTAGCGTAAAAACGGAGAGGCATCTATTCCCACGGCCCAATCACCTTCTACAGGTAAATATGGTTCTCCTTTTTTGGATACCGGTTGCGCAAAGACAACGACGGTTATTGCGATAAACGCGGAACTAAGCACTAATTTCTTCATCATTTCCGATTGGGTTACGGACAAATAAACTCTTTCTGCCGAGATTTATTATTTATGGCTCATTTATTCAAGCACCTTCTTTGTCGGGCAGCATTGGTACAAAACGAAAACCTCCATGTCGAGTCTCATCGTACCTGCCATCAGCCAATTTCCTAATTTTCAGCATTTCCTGATCCCCTCCTTCTCCGACCGGAATGACCATGACACCTCCTTCGACCAATTGATCGAGCAGCGCGCCAGGTACGAATGGAGCACCGCATGTAATGAGCACGCGCTCAAACGGAGCAAAAGCAGGCAATCCTTTATACCCGTCACCATAAAAAACCTTCACTGTGGTGTTTAAATCAGCGAGATTTTTCTTGGCTTTTTTAAAAAGCAACTTCTGTCTTTCAATGGAGAATACTTTGCAGCCTATAGCATTGAGCACTGCCGCTTGATATCCACTACCCGTTCCAATTTCCAAAACCTTCGTTCCGGGCTCTACTTCCAAAAGTGTGGTTTGCACGGCCACGGTGAAAGGTTGCGAAATAGTTTGATCTGCACCAATGGGAAAGGCGGTATCCTCGTAAGCAAATTTCAAAAAAGCCGAGTCCATAAAAATATGCCTCGGAATCGATCCGATGGCATCCAGCACGGGTTGGTTTTTTACCTTCTTGTCAATCAGCGCCTTCACCAATTGACGACGTAAACCTTGGTGTTTATGGGTGTCTAATGCCTTCATGTGTGAGCAAATGTACTAACCTGATTCGAACAAAATATTAAAGACCTCATTTTTCACAAGGTTGCAATTATCGACAGTCTGTAAGAATGCAAAAACAAACTGTTGATAATTTTGAAAGCAATAGTCGCGGAGCGAAATCGCAGAACGTACATTTGTATAAATGCAGAGATAAATGCTAAAGATCGGAGTTTTAGGAGCAGGCCATTTGGGGAAAATTCATATCAAATGCATCAAGGAATTGAAGCAGTATGAATTGGTTGGGTTTTACGACCCCGATGAGAGAACGGCGACGGAGACCTCTCAGAAACTTGGAGTTAAGAAGTTTGCCGACATGGAAGAGCTCATCGATGCCGTAGATGTGGTTGATATCGTAACTCCTACTCTGAGTCATTATACCTGCGCAAGTGGCGCCATAAGAAAATCTAAGCACGTTTTTATTGAGAAACCAATTACCAATACCATAGAGGAGGCAAAATCGTTGATGTCACTTTCACGTGAAGCCGATGTGAAGGTTCAAGTGGGTCATGTGGAAAGATTCAATCCTGCCTTTGTATCGGCTAGGAAAGATTTAGATAATCCGATGTTTATCGAAACGCATCGATTGGCTCAATTCAACCCACGAGGAACCGATGTGTCGGTAGTACTCGATTTGATGATTCACGACTTGGACATTGTGCTCAGTGTTGTGGGTTCGAACATCAAACGAATCAGCGCCAGCGGTGTGGCCATAGTAAGTGATGAGCCTGACATAGCCAATGCACGCCTCGAATTCGACAACGGGTGTGTAGCCAATCTGACAGCCAGTCGATTTTCACTGAAGAATATGCGCAAATCGAGATTCTTTCAACGCAATGCCTACGTTTCGGTCGATTTTCTGAACAAAACAACTGAAGTGGTTAAAATGCGAGACATTGATGGGGAGCCCGACCCTTTCTCAATGAGCATTGATTTAGGTGAAGGCAAAGGGCAAAAAGAAATCTTCTTCGAAAAACCTACCATTGAGCCGAACAATGCCATAAAGGATGAATTGGAGAGTTTTGCGGTAGCGATCACGAACAACACAACACCACCGGTAACGGTAGAAGACGGCTACAATGCCCTTGATGTCGCTTATAAAATTCAAGCCAAGTTGAAAATTAGCACACCGGTTGGCTCAAATTCCTGAATTGAATTACAATCCGAAAGCAATTTTTTCCGTTCATTAGAGGTGTTAACGGTTATTTAGGTGTTGAATGCTGCGCATTTTCTATTTTTGCGGCCCACTTACACTGATTGCTTTATATGAGACTATTTTACTGCCTTCTAATTTTATTAGTCTGCGGCTGCGATGTGTTCGACAAAGATGAACCTGTACCTGGATTCGTTTACATCAAAAAGGCGGATCTGATTGTGGCTCAAGATGGCTCACAAGGCCCAAGCACAAGTGAAATCCTCGACGCCCACATCTTTGCAAATGATATCTTCGTAGGAGCCATACAACTACCGGGTGCCGTCCCGATTCTTGAGCAAGGGCCAACGAAAATAACCGTTGCCGCAGGTATTCGAAACAATGGCATTTTTTCGGATCGGTTGATCTACCCTTTTTATCGGTTTTTTGAAAACGAAGTTGATTTAATACCTGGTCAGGTAAGTCCGTTAAACGAAGACAGCATAGCGTATTTTGAATATTTTTCTACTGCAAACCCCGTAGAAATAAATATTCTTTTCGAAGGATTTGAGAATATTGGGAATATCTGGCAACCATCGGACATAGATGGAGCAACCATTTCTAATACCTCTGATACTGCCGACGTAATAAGCGGGTCAAGCAGCGGGAAAATAGTCCTGAATGACGATTTCCCGGATTTAGAAGTCTATTCTCAAGAGCCTGATTGGAACTTATCCGGAATAATTCCGGGGCGAAGAGTTTATTTAGAACTTGATTACTATGGCAATAATCCAATCGAAATCGGAATACGCACCCGCACACCCTTTGTAAGAAAGCTCTTTGCGCTGGGTCTGAATTCTACGGATGAACCGACAAAGATCTATGTTGACCTTACAGATGAGATAGGACAGGGACAAACAAACGATTTTCAGATCTACCTGGAAGCCACAAAAACAACTAATGATCCTGAGGCCACTATTTTTTTGGATAACATGAGGCTCGTTTACTGAAAAAAGGAATGAACAGAACATTACAAACATCAAAGTATGTTCTTTTTGATGTGCTGAGTTCAGGCTTAGCGTGGTTCTTCTTTTTTAATTTTCGCAAGAAAGTCATAGAGCCTGCCAAATTCGGTTACCCTGTGCCATTGGAGTACGATGACCGTTTTTTTTATGGGTTGATTCTCATCCCTCTATTCTGGGTTTCTCTCTATGCCTTGCTGGGAATGTATAAGAGTATCTACCGTCGGCACAGGCTGAAAGAACTCGGCCAGGTGATGTTCTCTTCCCTGATCGGAGTGGTCATCCTCTTTTTCACAGTTCTCATCGACGATCAAATTGCCAATTATCAAAATTACTACAAGTCCATTCTGTTTTTATTGGGGGTTCACTTTTCCATTACTTTCACATTCCGTTTTATACTGACTACCCGAACGGTAAAGCAAATTCATAAGAGAAAACTCGGCTTTAACACAATCATAATCGGGGGAAATGAAGAAGCGCTCAACGTTTACCGTGAGATGGAAACAATGAAGCCGGGCCCCGGATTTAAGTTCGTTGGATACGTGAGCATAAATGGTACAGACCATTTGCTTCAGGCAGAGCTCCCTTGGCTGGGAAAATTCGAAACCATTGAAAAAGTCATTGAAGAAAGCGAAACCGAGGAAGTAATCCTTGCCGTTGAAACATCCGAACACAAAAACCTCGGTGGAATTTTGAGTCGACTGGAAGGGTTGAACATCAGAATTAAAATTATCCCTGACATATATGATATCCTTTCAGGCTCGGTGAAGATGTCGAGTATTTTCGGTGCTCCATTGATTGAGATCAATACGCAAATCATGCCCGAGTGGCAGAAATTCTTCAAACGTTTTCTGGATGTATCATCATCTGTTTTCGCCTTGATTATCTTGTCACCTGTTTACCTAATAGTGGCTATTTTGGTCAAAACTACGTCTGAGGGGCCCATTATTTTCAAACAAGAACGAATTGGTCAATACAATAGACCTTTCTTTATCTATAAATTCCGCTCGATGCGAGAAGATGCCGAAAACGGTGTTCCCAAATTAGCGCGTGAGGGTGATCCGCGAATCACCCCCATTGGTCGCTTTATGCGAAAAACCCGCATAGACGAATTGCCCCAATTCTTCAATGTGATCAAAGGAGACATGAGTTTGGTAGGACCTCGTCCCGAAAGGCAATACTTTATCGATCAGATATTGGAAGTAGCCCCGCACTACCGTCACCTTCAAAAAGTGAAACCGGGCATTACCAGCTGGGGACAGGTAAAATATGGCTACGCCGAAAACGTAGACGAGATGGTTCAACGACTTAAATACGACGTTCTATATATCGAGAATATGTCGCTGGCAATTGATTTTAAAATAATGGCCTACACCTTGCTCACCGTGATCAAGGGTGATGGCAAATAAAAACCACTTAAAAACACACCACACCATATGAAAAATATCGCTGTAATCGGAGCAGGAACCATGGGAAACGGAATTGCCCACGTTTTTGCACAAAACGGATACAACGTTCAATTGATTGACGTTTCAGAGCAAGCATTGGAAAAAGCCTTGGCCACCATCGGCAAGAATATGGATCGCATGATTGCTAAAGAAAAAATCAACGAGGCCCACAAGACGGCTGCTTTGGACCGATTGAAAACGTCTACCGATATGAAGTCGGGAGTGGCCCATGCCGACTTGGTAGTCGAAGCTGCCACTGAAAACACCGATCTCAAAAAGAAAATCTTTCGCGACATGGATGCCCATGCTCCCGAGGGATGCATCTTGGCGACCAATACCTCATCGATCTCCATTACACAAATTGCCGCCGAAACCAGCCGCCCCGATAAAGTAATCGGCATGCACTTTATGAATCCCGTTCCCGTGATGAAACTGGTAGAGGTGATTCGCGGATATGCCACGTCCGACGAGGTGACCAATTTGGTCATGGACACTTCCAAAAAGCTCGGAAAGGTCCCTACCGAAGTGAACGACTACCCGGGTTTTGTGGCAAACCGAATCCTGATGCCAATGATTAACGAGGCCATCATCTCCCTACACGAAGGCGTGGCGGGAGTCGAAGAAATCGATACCGTAATGAAACTGGGAATGGCGCATCCGATGGGACCGCTTCAACTGGCAGATTTTATCGGATTGGACGTTTGCCTCAGCATCTTGAAGGTGATGCACGACGGTTTTGGGAACCCCAAGTACGCACCCTGTCCCCTATTGGTAAATATGGTAACAGCGGGCAAACTCGGCATAAAATCAGGCGAAGGTTTTTACAAGCACACCCGTGGCAGTAAGGATTTAGTGGTTTCGGAGAATTTTAGGAAGTAGATTCTAAAGCAGAAGGTGTGTCGCCCTTAGAAAAGGGTCTATTTTCCATTTATGCTTGTCTGCAAAAATTATAAAGCCCGTGCCGAGACATGACGTCACTTCTGGATTCGGCCGAATGGAAAAAATTTTGAAGTTTGACGGGGTTGAATGGTAAAAATTATGAAAGGCCGTAACTCCTCGGCCTTGGATGAAGCCCAAGAGAATAGTCGGGACTGTTGATTTAAACTCTTTAAGAGCGCGACGAAAAGTTCTTAAAAGTCAAAATCACTTCTTGGCATTCCGGCGTTTCTGCCGCTCTATCTTCCGCCTCAACCGATCACTCTTATTGGCCAAAACCTCCTCGGCGGCTTTAGTGGTGATTTCACGCGTTTTTACAGGAATACTTCCATCCTCTATTTGCAAAACGATCTCTTCGATTATATCGTCGGTCTCGTTTGCGTTGGGATCGTATTGATCTTTCAAATCGGTACCGAATAATTTAGCGACACCTTGCCACATAAATGCAGTGAAACCGCTCTTGAGGTCCTTGATGAGTTCGTAACTGGTCTGGCCCGTCTCACGATCAATGAGCTTGATGAGTACCCGCCCTTGGCTAGTCGTCATCTTGCGGAGGTCGCCTTCAAACTCAGCCTTAAGATCTTCCTCGCACTGGTCGAGGTAGGCCTCGCGCTCAGCCTCCGTTTTCAGGGCCTCCAAATTACGGTTGTACTCATTGATCAAGTCGCCTGCCACTTTGGCGTAGGGATAAACTTTCACCACATTTCGATGCATTTTGTCCCATTTTCGTCGATAGCGACGACTACGTGATCTGCGGTAAGCCGATACTCGTTTTGGCCTGAGCGTAACAACGGGTATGGTATCTCCGTCTATCACCACGGTTTCCAATAGGTACAAGCCATCCACCTCCTCAACATCAGCGGGAGTTTGAGCCTGTACAGCCAGCGCCAAAAAAAAGGCTATTGGAAGCAAAAGCTTGGGCATACCTATCTTTAAACGTAGCATAGTTCGTACCGGTATACGTAATTCAGAGGATAAAGTGCATATCAAACCCCGCACTTACCTGAAACAAGCAATTTAGAGTCTGGCAACAAAATCTAGTGATTGAATCAAATCGTCTGATAGCGAGCAATGCACTAAGCTTGTCACAGTAACGCACTATGTATGCCGTTCAGATCCGAAACACCTTGCTGAGGTCAGCTTTAAGCCAGGACTTCCTTAACCTTATCGGCTGCCTCTTGAAGCAATACCACCGAGTGTACCTTAAGCCCTGAATCTTCGATAAGCTGCTTGGCTTCAATGGCATTGGTACCTTGCAAGCGCACAATGATCGGCACGTCTATTCCTTCAATGTTCTTGTAAGCATCTACGATTCCCTGCGCCACACGATCGCAACGAACGATTCCTCCGAAGATGTTTACCAAAATTGCTTTTACCTTTTTGTCTTGAAGTATAATGCGGAAGGCTTTCTCTACCCTTTCGGCATCAGCCGTACCACCTACGTCGAGGAAGTTAGCCGGCTCGCCACCCGAGAGTTTGATGATGTCCATGGTAGCCATGGCTAATCCGGCACCATTTACCATACAGCCTACGTTTCCGTCGAGCTGCACGTAGTTGAGGCCCGCCTCTCCCGCTTCTACTTCCGTCGGGTCTTCCTCCGTCTTGTCGCGCATCTCAGCGTAATCCTTGTGACGAAACAAAGCATTGTCGTCGAGGGTCACCTTTGCGTCTACCGCGATCACGCGATCATCCGATGTTTTCAGTACGGGGTTGATCTCAAAAAGTGAAGCATCCGAACCAACATAGGCGTTGTAGAGCGAGCGTACGAATTTGGTCATCTCCTTCATCGCCTTGCCCGAAAGACCTAGGTTGAAAGCTATCTTGCGGCACTGGAATCCTTGGATACCCAATCCCGGGTCTATTTCTTCTTTGAAGATCAACTCCGGCGTTTTCTCGGCAACAGCTTCGATGTCCATTCCACCTTCGGTCGAGTACATGATAGTCACTTTTCCGCGGGCGCGGTCGAGCAATACCGACATGTAAATCTCAGAGGGCTCGCTATCCCCGGGGTAGTATACATCTTCGGCTACCAGGACCTTGCTGACCAGCTTTCCCTCAGGAGGCGTTTGCGGGGTGATTAAATCCATGCCAATGATATCGCCCGCGATGGTTTTCACATCGTCGAGGCTTTTGGCGATTTTTACTCCGCCACCTTTTCCACGTCCACCCGCGTGTATCTGCGCTTTCACCACGAACCATTCAGAACCGGTTGTTTCATTTATTTTTTTGGCGACTTCAACGGCCTCTTCGGCAGTATCGGCTACTAAGCCGCGTTGGATGGCGACGCCAAAAGATTCTAAAATGGATTTACCTTGATATTCGTGGATGTTCATGGTTTCAAATTTGTTTCCGCAAATGTAATATGGCGGGTGGGTTTATCAAAGATTAGCGACGGCCTTTTGCAGGAAAGCTGATGGACTGGTCTCGGTTAACCCTTTCAACTCGGAAATTGAAAAATCTTCACGGCGCTAAGTGGGGTTATTAAGGTTGCACGAGGATGCAAAACTGAGGGCGCAGTTCGCACAGAGTGCTCAGAAAAAAGGAACAAGCAAAGTCGAATAGCTCGATTTCGCTGAGCGTGGCTGAAGCGATGACGTCAGAGCGCAGAGCTTGCTTCTGTGAAAAACTGATTTTTCTTATCGAATTTTCTCAATATTGACTGCTCGGCCCTCGCAATCCAATCGAACAGATCGAAAAGACATGATCGAGAATCTTTCGAAGCAAAATTGTCCCATCGAGTAATTTTGACCTTACTGCGTTCTCATCGTTCGATCTACTCTTCCTTAACCTTTCCAAACCGTCTGAGCTTCCTATCGAGCTTGCGCACGGCAACTCCATGATCAATATTCAGATAAGGTGTAAGTGGAAACAAAAAGATCAACTCTTCGGGAGCCTCCTCAAAGCTCTTCTTAAAACTCCTCACGTAATAAGGAAAAGGATCGCTCAGCTGCACGAAGTTTTGGTCTTTAATTACCAAGGCCCTGAAGTCTGCACCGATACCTGAGTCACCGTAACGCTTTACCCTACGAACGCCTCCATTGGGATCGGGAACAATGGCGCTACCCGTATAATAACGACCGGTATCGGGCTTGAGGCTAGCAAACTCAGCGATAAAATAATCGGAAAAAAGATCTGCTTTCTCAAAGGAGGCGACCTCCAAATCAGCATTCATTAATGATGAGAAATTTCCGTTGCGAATTTCTTTAGAATGATTGCTGTAGAAAAAATAGACTTCGGAAAAAGAATAGTACGTTTTAAACGCAGAAACGATTTCACGGTGATTGATTTCTAAAGCTTTTGACACTTCACCGATGGTTTCATTCCACCCTCGTTCATTCAAAGCACCAATTAGTGGTTGTGCGGTTGGCAGTCGCACCAATAGCGCCCCTTTGTGCAAATTCCTTATTTGATCTTTTGCCTCCATGCGCCTGTTCGGCGGCCTCTGTTCCTTTTTTGTAAATCCAATGGGAAAACGAAATGTAACGGCGGAATTATTAAAACCTCCATTTAATGCAATGCCATACGAAAAATGAAGATTAGCCTCATTCTGAAATTGAAATCCCAGCTCTAGTGGTAGAACGGTTTGAGATAATAGGCCAACATCCTCAACATTTTCCCTTAGCACGAGATCTGTACGAATTCTATTGACTGCACTTGCACTAATGGCTCTGTAATAGCCGATACCTGAACCAAATGAAAATGCTTCGAGGAAATGCACTTTCAGAAGAAAGTGCGCATCAATAAAACCGGCTTCGCCGCGAA
>JGI12109J20283_10018475_pt1 | contig 10411 bp, 7 predicted proteins | sample ElkSlonscriptome_12_FD_20283 | JGI IMG/M metagenome (IMG submission 20283) | reverse complement strand
GCGCGCCCACCATGCCGGCCATGGTCGGGATGGTGGCCTTGGAAACGCCGGCGGCCATGCTGCGCGCGTTGCCCGTGCCGGCGATGGCCAGCACGTCGAACACGTCGATCATGCCCGTGACGGTGCCCACCAGACCCAGCAGGGGGCACAGGGCCACCAGGGTCTTGATCATGGACACCGAGCCGCCGGCGGCTTCCTTCAGGCGCGAGACCATGGCCCCACGCACCTGGTGCGCGTACCAGCTGCGGCGCTCGCTGCGGCCTTCCCAGTGGGTCTGCTCGGCCTGGACCTGCCTGGGGAACTCGACGCGGAAGAAAACCACCCGCTCGATGATCAGCACCCACATCCACAGGATCACGAAGGCGATGGCGTTGAGCACGGGCCCGCCCAGCTCCATGAAGTCCCGGATGGCGATGTAGGAATCGAACATCCACTGCATGGTCTAGCTCCCCTCCACACTGCCACGTTCGCTGCGCGCGGCCACGATGCCGGCGCTCTGCTCTTGCAGGATGTGCAGCACGCGCTTGCTGCGTCCCGAAACCAAGGTGTGCAGCAGCACGATGGGGATGGCCACCGCCAGGCCCAGCACCGTGGTGACCAGGGCCGTGGAGATACCGCCGGCCATGAGCTTCGGATCACCCGTGCCGAACAGGGTGATGGCCTGGAAGGTGACGATCATGCCGGTCACCGTGCCGAGCAGACCCAGCAACGGGGAGACCACGCTGATGATCTTGATGAACAGCAGCGACCGCGTCAGTTTCGGCATCTCGCGGAAGATGGCTTCGTCCAGCTTCAGTTCCAGCGTCTCGGTATCGCGAGTCTTGAGGCCCTCGGCCACCTTCAGGACGCGGCCCAGGGGGTTGTCCTCATTCGGCGTATCGCTCTTGAGCTGGGAGCTGACCTTGGCGCTGATCAGCGACAGGCTGATCAACCGCTCCAGCGAGAGCAGTAGGCCGATAATACCCAGCCCGATGATCACGTATCCCACGACTCCGCCCTGGGCGATGCGTTCGCGCAGACTGGGGCGGTCCAGGTAGGTGGCCAGGATCTGGCCTCGCGTGGGGTCCAGGCCGAAGAGCACGTTCCCGCTGGTGGCGCTGACCAGTTCGCTGGCGGTCTTGGTGAAACGGCCCTGGGGCTGGCGGCTCAGCTCGCTGATGTTGCCGGTCTCCGGCGTGTACTGCAGGTAGCCGTTCGCCGAGACGAGGTTGAAGGCGCCCACGCGCACCACGTCCTGCTGCAACTCGGTGCCGTCGGCGGCGATGACGTTGGCCGGGAACTTCACGACCTTGCCCGTTTCGGTCATCTCCTGCTGCAGCAGATACCACAGCTGTTCGATCTCCTCGATGGTGGGCAGATCGCTATCGCCGGCCAGCTTGTTGTTCAGGCCCACCAGGAAGTTGCTGCGGTTCTTGAACTGGGCGCTGGTCAGGCTGTTCTCCAGCAGGCCCTGGGTATCGCCGCTGACCTGCTGCAGCACGCCGAAGAGTTCCTTCATGCTGCCGAGGCGGCGGTCCAGCTGCTCGCTCACGTCCACGATGCGCAGATCGTTGTCGTTGTAGCTCTGCTCCAGCTGCTCGCTCTTGCGCTCGGCGGCGCGCAGGCGGGCCCGGGCGTCATCCAGCATCTTCTGCTGCTGGTCGCGGGCGGCGCGGAACTCGGCCTCGCGCTGGCGGTGCTCCTGGGTATCGGCGGTGCGGCCTTCGCGCACCTGCTTGAGCAGATCGTCCAGGCTGGCGGGTTCCTGGGCCAGGGCGGGAACGGCCACCAGCAGGCTCAGGAGGATGAAAAACAGCTTCTTCATGATCCGCTCACCTCCGGGGCCGGCACTTCGAGCAACAGCAGATCCGGAGCCACCAGCTTCCTGGCGATGCGGATCCCCTGACGCACCTGGTTGCGGGCGTGGCCGTCGGACAGCTCCACCCACTGCTTGCTATCGGCGTCCCAGCGCCCGGTGGCGCTGGCGTCGTTGGTCTGGTAGTACAGACCCACGCGCCCGACCCGCAGCACGTTCACCTCGAGGGTGGCGCCGCCGATCTGCAGGGCATCCTTGTACACCTCGATGGTGCGGCCGAAGTCGTTCTCGATCTGGAAGGCCTCGGTCAGGCGCCGGAACTTCTCGGCCAGCGTGACGTCGGCGCGCTCCATGATGCCGCGCAGCCGGCTGACNCGATCGATGCGCTCGTCCAGGAGGAAGGGCGTGTCCAGCTGGATGAACTGCTCCAGGCCGTCCAGCATGCGGATCATCAGGGGCATGATCTGCCGCTCGATGACCCCCACCTGGTTCAGGCTGTTGTCCAGCGTCTGCAACTCCTGCTGCTGGCCGGCGATCTGCCGCTCCAGGTAGTCGTTGTAGACCTCCAGACCATCGATCTGCTTGAGCAACTGCTTGTACTCGGTGGCCAGATCGTTGGTCTCGTCGACCACCTGGTCGATGCGTTCCTGGGAGGCCTGGGCCAGTTCCAGACGGTCGGCCTCCGCGGTCAGCACCTGGTCCAGGCTGCCGGCCGTGCCCACGGCGGCGGCCATCAGGACCACGGCCGCGATGGCCAGGGCCGTCAGGCGCTTCTTGGCTGGGGTTCGGATCATTCCCTAACTCCTCATGTAACCGTTTTCAATGGGTGATAATCCCGAGATGGCCACAATATAGTATCCCGGGACGGGATGCAAGAGTTGGTATGCATCCTTACGGTGAAAGGCGCGAACAGGTTCCCGCCCGACGGGCAGCAATCCCCATTCCCGTTCCAGAGGTGATGGAGGGCCCGTTTTGTGGTGAATTCACCACGATTCCGTGCCGTCCGTGTGCTCATGCGCTACAGGGTTCCCGCGTCTCCAAGTCAGTCAAAATCCCAGTAAAACAGGGTGGCATAGGCTTTATGGTGGAATATTTGATGCCCTGATGTGGGGGATATAAGGGTTTCGTGATAATTGCACTTCTGCTAAACTGGTGTTCGGATACCGGACCTCCTTCCTACCGCCGGGTTGTTTTCGGGCTCCATGTTTCTCGCTACTCCTTGATCCTCAACCCGACCACAAGGGAGTCGACATGATGCGCCTACGTTTTCTTTACCCATTGTTAATGATCCTCCTGGCTACCACCGCGCTGGCGGCGGACAATACGGCCGCGCGGCCCTTCGCGCCGGTCCAGGATGGTTTCACCACGGTCGCCGACCCGGTTCTGCCGTATGCCCCGGACCGCCTGCTGGTGCAGATGACCCCGGCGGCCATGAAGCAGATCAGCATCGCTTCCACCAAGGGTGCCGCCATCCCGCGCACCGGCCTGGCCCGGATCGATGCCCTGACCGCGGGCGCCGGCGTGCGGGCCATCGAGCGGCCCTACCGCCAGCCCACCAACGCCAAGGCCGCCTCGGCCCTGGGCGTGGACCGCTGGCTGATGTTCCATTTCGACAAGGCCGCGGACCTGAAGGTCCTGGCCGAGCAGCTGAAGGCCGATGCCAACGTGGCCGCCGTCAGCTTCGACTGGGTGGCCTTCCCGGCCGCCGTTCCCAGTGATCCCATCTATCCTGACCAGTGGGGCCACGACAATACGGGCCAGATGCTGAGCTACGACTGGGCCACCTACAGCCACGAGAACGGCAGCCCTGTGGGCACGCCGGGCTTCGACGCCCATGCCGAAGAGGCCTGGGGCCAGGGTTACGGCAGCAGCAGCGTGATCATCGCCATCCTGGACAGCGGCGTGGACATCGACCACCCCGACCTGGTGGGCAACCTGATCGCCGGATACGATTTCGGTAGCGGCGACAGCAACCCCGACGATGACAGCAGCGCGCCCGGGCACGGCACCGCCTGCGCCGGTGTGGCCGCCGCGGTGGCCGATAACAACCTGGGTGTGGCCGGCATCGCCGGTGGCGCCAGCATCATGCCCTGCAAGATCGCCGACAACCAGGGCTCCATGTACTTCAGCTACATCCAGGACGCCATCTACTACGCCGCGGACAACGGTGCCGATGTGATCAGCATGAGCCTGGGCGCGGCCATCAGCAGTGATGCGGCCACCGACGCGGCTCTGCAGTACGCCTGGAACAGCGGCTGCATCATCCTGGCGGCCACCGGCAACGAGAATGCCAGCACGATCAGCTACCCGGCCATCAACCAGTACGTGATGGGGGTGGGCGCGGCTTCGCCCTGCGGCGACCGCAAGCGCTCGGCATCCAACAGCGCCTATGTGAACCCCGGCAACTTCACCGACCCCAACGACTACACCTGCGACGGCGAGCGCTGGTGGGGCTCCAACTACGGCAGCACCAGCCAGGATGACAGCGGCGCGGTGGATATCATTGCCCCGACCATTCTGCCCACCACCGACATCGGCGGCAGCGGCGGATACGCCAGCGGCGATTACGACATGTGGTTCAACGGCACCAGCTGCGCGACACCCTACGCCGCCGGCGTGGCCGCCCTGGTCTTCAGCGCCAACCCCGGCTTCACCAACGCCGAGGTGTGGGACGCCATGACCGGCACCGCCACCGACGTGATCAACGTCGAGTCCGGCGCGGGCTGGGATCGCTACAGCGGCTACGGTCTGGTCAATGCCGATGCGGCCATCGGCGGGGGCACCCCGGTGGCGCCCACGGCGGCCCTCAGCGGCACGCCCACCAGCGGCGTCTTCCCGCTGGACGTGGCCTTCACCGACCAGTCCTCGGGCGCGCCCACCAGCTGGAGCTGGAGCTTCGGCGACGGTGGCACCAGCACGCAGCAGAATCCCACCCATACCTACACCGCCGCCGGCACCTACAGTGTGAGCCTGACGGTGAGCAACGATGTGGGCAGCGATGCGGTCACCATGACGGGTTACATCACCGTGACCAGCCCGCCGGCCCCGACCGCGGCCTTTAGCGGCGCGCCCACCAGTGGCTCCTACCCGCTGGACGTGGCTTTCACCGATCAGTCCACCGACGGTCCGACCAGCTGGAGCTGGAGCTTTGGCGATGGCGGCACCAGCACTCTGCAGAACCCGACCCACACCTACGCCGCGGTCGGCACCTATAGCGTCAGCCTGACGGCGAGCAACGCCTACGGCAGTGACACGCTTACCAGGACGAATTTCATCACCGTCACCGAACCCGGCGTGACCACTTTCATCACCGCCTCGGGCGAGACCTCCATCCTGGGTACGGTTAGCGGCACCTATGCCGCCACCGCAGTCAGCGACGGCAATAACGAGGTCATCACCGAGGAGCTGTACACCGGCCATCCGCGCAAGCGTTACAGCTACCTGGAGCATCAGTGGAACTTCAGCCTGCCCGCGGGGGGAGCTGTCACCTTCCATCTGGAGGCCGCGCGCGACAACAGCGCCGATAACGACAACATGGTCTTCGAGTACAGCACCGACGGCGTGAACTGGCTGGGCCTGGCCACCGTGACCAGTGCCACCGAGCAGAGCTTTGCCATCGATCTGGGCACTCTCAGCGGCGATGTGACCGTGCGGGCCTACGACACGGACCGCAACTGGGACAAAGTGGCCCTGGACGCCCTGTACGTGGATTACATGGCCTTCGAGCTGGGCGACGTGCAGCCGGTGGCGCCCACCGCCGACTTCGCGGGCACGCCCACCAGCGGTGTCTACCCGCTGGCCGTGCAGTTCACGGACCTGAGCACGGGTGATCCCACTGCCTGGAGCTGGACCTTCGGCGACGGTGGCGGCAGCAGCGCCCAGAACCCCGGCCACACCTACACGGCGGCGGGCACCTACACCGTCACCCTGGTGGCCGGCAACGCCCAGGGTAGCGATACCGCCACCAGGACGGGTTACATCACCGTGACCGAACCGGGCACCGGCCCGACCAGCGTGCACGTGGACGCCATGGTGGTGGGCCGCCAGAAATCCGGGCCCAACTACTTCGGCACCTGTGACGTGACCATCGTCGACGACGAGGGCAACCCCGTGGGCGGCGCCACCGTCAGCGCCAGCTACACCGGCCCGACCAGCGGCACCGCCAGCGCGGTGACGGGTTCGGACGGCGTCGCCAGCCTGGCGGGTAGCGGCATGAAGAAGCCCACCGGCGAGTGGTGTTTCACCGTCACCGACGTGGTGGCCGGTCTGCCCTACGCCCCGGGGGACAACGTGGTGACCGAGGCCTGCGAGAGTGGTGCGGTCTTCAATGCGGACAGCGAACTGCAGCGACCCGCGACCCTCGCCCTGCTGGGCAACTACCCCAATCCCTTCAACCCGATGACCAGCATCAAGTTCAGCCTGCCGGCGGACAGTCACGTGCGCCTGACGGTGTACGACGTGCGTGGTCAGGTCGTCAGCCGTCTGGTGGAACGGGTCATGGGCGCGGGTGAGCACAGCGTGAACTGGGATGCCCGGAACCATCCGAGTGGTGTCTACTTCTACCGCATGGAGACCGAGGGCTTCAGCGCGACGCAGAAGATGATCATGCTGAAGTAGTCCGGATTTCTTCGGATTGCGTTCCTTCCAAAGGGGGCGGCGGGCCAGGGCTCGCCGCCCCCTTTTCCAGGGCTGGGAAAATTGTCAGGCTTCGGTATCATGGGATGGTGTGGAGGAAAGGAAAACCCCAGAGGAAAGGGAACGGAAATGGCACAGAATCTGGCCATCGTGACGGGCACCAGCCGGGGCATCGGCCAGGCCCTGGCGGAGAAGCTGGCGGAAGAGGGCTGGTCCGTGGTGGGCGCGGCCCGGGGGCCGGCCCCCATCGAGCACCCGGGTTACCGCCACTACCAGGTGGACCTGGCGGACCCCGGGGCGCTGACGGCCTGGGCGGAGAAGGACCTGGCATCCATCGTGGGGCAGGACGGTATCGACCGCATCGGGCTGGTGAACAACGCGGCGCTGATCGGGGCGCTGTCCTGGCTACGCGAGAGCGAGGCCGATTTCCTCAAGACGCTCTTCGCCGTGAACACGGCGGCGCCCATCTTCCTGATGGGATGGCTGGTGAAGAACGCGCCCGAGGCTGCGGATCTGCGCATCGTGAACATCTCTTCCGGCGCGGCCCATTCGCCCTACCCCGGACTGGGGGACTACAGCGCCACCAAGGCGGCCCTGCGTCTTGCGGGGCGCACCCTGGCGGCGGAGCTGGAGCAGGAAGGGCGATCGCCAAACCGCGCCGCAGTCTTCAGCTACGAACCCGGGCTGGTGGATACCTTCATGCAGGATTCGGCGCGGGATACGGACCCGGACCGCTTCCCGGCCCATGAGGCCTTCACCGGATTTGCGGAACAGGGAATGCTGAACGCGCCGCAGGATGTGGCCGTGCCCGTCATCGAATTCCTGGCCGGGGATCCGGCCGAGTCCTTCACCGAGAGCCGGTTTGGCTGATCAGGAGGGTTTGCAGGAGTGCAGGGGCCGGATCCGGGGTCTTTTGGGATCCGGACTGGCAATCCCGCCACTTGGTTGTATACTTTGCGCGAACGATCCTGTTGAAGGTTTAACCGCCGCAGGGAACTCCGAATCTTCTTCCCGGGGAGACAGACTCTCATGGCCATCAAAGTTGGTATCAATGGTTTCGGCCGCATCGGCCGCAACGTCATGCGCGCGTCCCTCAAGCACCCTGAAATCGAGATCGTCGGCATCAACGATCTCCTGGAGCCTGCCTACCTGGCCTACATGCTCAAATACGACTCGGTGCACGGCCGCTTCGACGGCACCGTCGAGGTCGAAGGCACCAACCTCATCGTCAACGGCAAGACCGTGCGGACGACCGCCGAGAAGGATCCCGCCAACCTGGCGTGGGGCGACATCGGTGCCGAGGTCGTGGTCGAGAGTACCGGTTTCTTCCTGACCGACGAGACCGCCCGCAAGCACATCACCGCCGGCGCCAAGAAGGTCGTGCTTTCGGCGCCCTCCAAGGATGACACCCCCATGTTCGTCTGCGGCGTGAACACCGACACCTACGCCGGCCAGGACATCGTGTCCAACGCCAGCTGCACCACCAACTGCCTGGCACCCATCGCCAAGGTGCTGAACGACAAGTTCGGTATCGAGCGTGGCCTGATGACCACCGTGCACGCCGCCACCGCCACCCAGAAGACCGTCGACGGTCCCAGCAACAAGGACTGGCGCGGCGGCCGGGGCATCCTGGAGAACATCATCCCCAGCAGCACCGGCGCGGCCAAGGCCGTGGGCAAGGTCATCCCCGAGCTGAACGGCAAGCTGACCGGCATGGCCTTCCGCGTGCCCACCAGCGACGTCTCCGTGGTGGACCTGACGGTCGTGCTCAAGACCGAGACCGACTACGACGGCGTCTGCGCCGCCATGAAGGAAGCCAGCGAGACCAACCTCAAGGGGGTGCTGGGCTACACCGAGGACGCCGTGGTGGCCACCGATTTCGTCGGTGAGACCAATGCCTCCGTCTTCGACGCCAAGGCCGGCATCCAGTTGGACGGAACCTTCGTGAAGGTCATCAGCTGGTACGACAACGAGATGGGTTACAGCCACAAGGTGCTGGAGCTGATCAAGATCATCACCGACTGATCGTCGTTGCTGATTGATCCGATCATTACCCCGGCGGGCTTCTGGAGAAGCCTGCCGGGTTTATATTTGAGGGGAACGGGGTTCAGGGCAGGTCTGCGGGGGAATTCCAGTTGGCCAGGGATTCCAGCTCCGGATCCAATCTCCCGAGCCGCTCCGCATTCCAGATGGAAAGGTGGACGGCCGGGAAAAAGGCGGGCACCCGGGCCGAGCCCTGCAGCAGGATGGCTTCGATGGCGGGCAGGCAGGAGCGCCGGTAAACCGCCGGCATGGGCTCAAAAAACGAACCGGGGCGGGGGATGACCACATCGCCCAGCGGGTCATCCAGGAGACCCGCCAGGAGCGCGGGCTGCAGCCGCGGCATGTCGCAGGCCACCACCAGGACGGAAGGATGGGAGGCGTTCCTCAGGGCGGCGTGGATCCCCGCCAGGGGACCCCGCGCCTCGCCCGAATCCCCGACCACCAGTGCGCTCGCCGGCGCAAAGGCCCGGGCGGCAGCGACGCGGTCGGGACGCGTGACCAGAAGCACTTCCGCAACCAGCGGCGCCACGATGCCGTGAACGTGCTCCAGCAACGGGCGACCCTCCCAGCGCAGGGTGGCCTTGTCCCGACCCATGCGCCGGCTGTCGCCACCCATGAGGATGGCTGCGGAAGCCGGGCGCCGCACCCTCTAGCCTCCGAGCCGGGACATGGGCACCTGGTCTGGGCCGTCATCCGTGTCCAGGCCGTGGCCCTCGGGTTTGTCGCGGACCACGTTGAGCAGGGCGCGGGCCAGGCCCACCTCGTCGCCGTCGCGCAGCCAGGGTTTCAGGTCCAGGCCGTCCTCGTGGAAGAGGCAGCCGCGGGCGGTGCCCGTGGCCGTCACCCGGATGCGGTTGCAGTCGCGGCAGAAGTGGCAACTGACGGGGCTGATGGCGCCCACCGTGCCCAGAAAACCGGGCAACCGGAAGTTGCGGGCGGGGCCGGCCAGGGCCAGCTCGTCGCCGGCGTCGGCATCGTGCAGGCGGTGGCGCGCGGCCACGCGGGCCAGCAATTCTTCGGTGGGCAGGGTCAGGTGACGGTCGGCATGGCGGTCCCGGGTGGGCATGTACTCGATGAATCGCACGGCCAGCGGGCGGGTGCGGGCCAGCTCCACGAAATCGAAGATCTCGTCCTCGTTGATGCCCTTCATCAGAACCACGTTCAGCTTGGTGCGCAGACCCGCGTCCACGGCCGCGTCGATGCCGGCCAGGCAGGCGGACAGGCTTCCGCCGCGCGTGATCTCCTGGTACCGGTGGGGCCGGAGGGAGTCGATGCTGATGTTCACCGCGCTGACGCCGCAGCGGACCAGGTCGGCGGCCAGCCGCTCCAGGCGCAGACCGTTGGTGGTCAGCACCAGGCGCTCGAGGTGGGGCAGGGCGCCCATCTTCTCCAGCAGAGGGAGGATGTCCGGGCGCACAAGGGGTTCGCCGCCGGTGATGCGGATCTTGCGGATGCCCAGACCCACGGCCGTGCGGGCGATGGTCAGCAACTCCTCGTGGCTCAGCATCTCCGCGCGATCGAAGAGGGGCAGACCCTCGGCGGGCATGCAATAGCGGCAGCGCAGATTGCAGCGATCCGTCACCGAGAGGCGCAGGTAGCTGATACGGCGCTTGCGGTTGTCCAGCAGCAGGGGTCCCACCTCAGCCTCTCCTTTCCAGGATGAAATCCAGCACGACGGTCGGGTCATTCAGATCCAGGACGGGCACGTCCACTTCCAGGGCCGCGTCGCTGGCCACGGCCACCAGGTGCGGGTCTTGCCTTTCTTCGCGGCAGAGCAGCGGCCGGCCCAGCGCAGGCCGATGCACCTCGATGCGCGGCAGGGTGCTCATCTTCCAGCCCTCCACCAGCACAAGATCGTACGAGGCGAAATGGGCGGCAATGATATCCTCCACCGCGGGGGCCTGGTCGTGGCGCTGGATGAGGGCCGACTTGTCCTCG